>Ga0114978_10004149_pt1 | contig 11778 bp, 10 predicted proteins | sample S_140212_EF_Meta_FD_87027 | JGI IMG/M metagenome (GOLD analysis project Ga0114978, IMG submission 87027) | Freshwater microbial communities from Lake Simoncouche, Canada to study carbon cycling - S_140212_EF_MetaG | ecosystem: Environmental > Aquatic > Freshwater > Lake | place: Lake...
CACTTCGCCTGCACCAGCGAAGACATCAATAACCTTTCTTACGCCCTCATCGTGCGCGATGCGCTCACCCATGTCTGGATGCCCGCCTACCGGGGTGTCATTGCCAAACTTCGCGAACTCGCCCTCACCCACCGTGGCGAAGCGATGCTTGCTCGCACGCACGGTCAGCCCGCAACTCCCACCACCATGGGCAAGGAAATCGCTGTCTTCGTCTTCCGCCTCGAACGCATCGCCGCTCAGATTGAAGCCAATGAATACCTGGGCAAGTTCAGTGGTGCCACCGGCACATTTGCCGCCCACCTTGCGGCAGACCCCACGGCCGACTGGGCCGCGATTTCCGAAGAGTTCGTGACCGGTCTAGGCCTCACGTGGAACCCGCTGACCACCCAAATCGAGTCTCACGACTGGCAAGCCGAGTTGTACAACAAGGTCTCTCACGCCAACCGCGTTTTACACAACCTCGCCACCGACATCTGGACCTACATCTCGATGGGCTATTTCCGTCAGATTCCGCAGGCCGGTGCTACCGGCTCCTCCACGATGCCGCACAAAATCAACCCCATCCGCTTCGAGAACGCCGAAGCAAACCTCGAACTCTCCAGTGCCATTCTCGACTCCCTCGCCGCAACGCTGGTGACCAGCCGCCTTCAGCGCGACCTCACCGACTCCACCACTCAACGCAACATCGGCGTTGGTTTTGGTCACTCGCTCCTCGCCCTCGATAACATTCGTCGTGGCCTGAGCGAGATTGATCTGGATGCTGCTGCTCTCGCCGCAGACCTCGACGCCAACTGGGAGATCCTCGGGGAAGCCATCCAAACCGTCATCCGGGCCGAGGTGAGCGCTGGTCGTTCCACGATTAGCGACCCCTATGCCCTGCTGAAGGAACTCACGCGCGGCAAGCGCATCAACCAGAGCGACCTCGTCGCGTTCGTTGCCACGCTCGAGATTGGCGAGGCGGCAAAGCAGCGCCTTCTCACTCTTACCCCCGCCGGGTATGCCGGCATGGCGTCAGAACTGGTGCGCTACCTCAACTAGTGGGCTGAACTCTGGCCTTCGCCGGGAGCTCCCGCACCATCTTGCACGCCCTTGTTCTGCTCTTCGATGTCGAGGAGTTCCGCTTTGTTGGGCTTAGCCGACAGCACGAGCATGGCGATCACGACAAGGCTCACGATAAATGAGATACCGAAGCTGATGGCCGACAGCACGAGCTCCCGCGTCGACATGAGAACGATGAGACCGCCAAAAACACCAATGATGAGCGAGATGATGACGAGCTCAAGGGGCTTCATGCGGTCGCGGCGGGCAGGCGTTGTCATGACAGAGTCTCTCGTTCTTCAGGGGTCTGGGTCTGAGGTGATGAAGCGCTGGACGGGGATACAACGGCTGCCGGTTCATCACTGCGAAGCGAAAGCCCCGCAATAACCAAGTAGACACCCAAAATCGCGCCGTACGCGCCAAAGAGGCCAACGGCATACACGTCGTTGACGGGAAAGAGGGCCACGATGATGGCCAGAAGTGCTGTGAAAGCACCGGCGGTGAGCCACTCGCGGGAGATGGCCCGATTGCTGTGGCGGTAGCCCGCGTACATCTCCAGCGCCGCCGTCAGGGCAGCCCAGATACTGACGACGAGAATCAGTGCGGAAAGGCCTCCGGCGAGGTTGGTGACGGCAATCACGCCGGCCGTGAATGTGACGACCGCCTGAATGCCAAAAAGAACACGGTCGGAGCCGGTGAGAGGCACTCGCGCAACCGTGACGAAGGTGATGACGGCAGCGACAATGGCATAACCCGCAAAGACGCTCAGCCCAATCAGGGGCGAGTGGTTTCTCGAGAAGGTGATGACGGCGGCGGCAATCAGTGCGGGGGCAGCACGCCACAGCAAACTAGTTCCCAGGCGGGTCTCAAAGGTGGAAACGCGGGCCACGGCATACTTTCACGTGAAGTTGAAAAGGGGTGATCGACCAGGCGGTCGAACGTCTTCGATTCTACGCCGTCGGCCTGTGACATCAGCATGCGAACCCAGTTACGCGACGCCGAGGGTGCAGAGAGCTGGCTTAGATCTTGGGCATGTCCGCGAAGCGCGAGAAGTGCCCGTGGAACCCCACCGTGATGGTGGCAGTGGGGCCGTTGCGGTGCTTGGCCACAATAAAGTCTGCCTCGCCCGCGCGCGGGTTGTCTTTCTCATAGGCGCTCTCGCGGTGCAGCAAGATCACCATGTCCGCATCTTGCTCGAGGGAGCCCGATTCGCGGAGGTCGCTGATGGCAGGTTTCTTGTCGGCGCGCTGCTCCGGTCCACGGTTCAGCTGCGAAAGCGCGATGACCGGAACTTGGAGTTCTTTAGCCATGAGCTTCAGGGCACGGGAGAACTCACTGACTTCTTGTTGGCGGCTTTCGACGCGCTTGCCGCTGGTCATCAGCTGCAGGTAGTCGATGACAACCATTTTCAAACCAACGCGTTGCTTGAGGCGTCGGCATTTGGCGCGAATCTCTACCAGGGTCATGTTCGGGCTGTCGTCGATGTACAGCGGCGCGTCATTGATGCGGCCGCGCGTCGCAGCAATCGTGGTCCAGTCGCGGTTGTCTACTGTGCCCTTTCGCATGCTCTGCAGGGGAACGGAGGCCTCGGCGGAAAGCAGGCGCATCGCAATCTCGCTGCGCCCCATCTCGAGCGAGAAGAAAATGGTGGGCATGTTGTGCTTAATCGCAGCGGCGCGGGCAAAGTCCAGCGCAAGGGTGGACTTACCCAATGCGGGTCGTGCGGCCACAATGATGAGTTGTCCGGCGTGGAGTCCGTTGGTCAGCTCGTCGAGCTCCGCGAATCCCGTGGGCACACCGGTCATCGAGCCGTCACGGTGCTTGGCGGACTCGATCTCATCTATGGCGGTAGCAACAGCCTCCGTGAGGGGAACGTAGTCTTCGACGTCGACAGAGCCTGAGACCTGGTAGATCTCCGCCTGGGCATTGTTGACGAGATCAATGGCTTCACCCTCGCCGGCGTAGCCCATCTGCACGATGCGGGTTCCCGCTTCGACGAGACGACGAAGGAGTGCCCGCTCGGCGACGATGTTGGCGTAGTAGCCGGCGTTGGCGGCCGTGGGGACGATGGCAGTGAGCGTGTGCAGATACTCAACGCCCCCCGCCCGCGTGAGCTCCCCCGTCTTGGTGAGCTCGTCGGTGACGGTAATGACGTCGGTGGGTTCACCGTGCGAGTAGAGCGACAAGATGGCGTCGTAGACGACCTCGTGCTTAGGAATGTAGAAGTCCACGCCGCGAACGATTTCAACGACATCGGCAACAGCGTCTTTGCTGAGCAACATGCCGCCGAGGGTGCTTTGCTCCGCCAACAAGTCGTGGGGAGGCGTGCGCTCGCCCTGCCATGTCTCGCGGGTTTCCCCGGCGAGCCCTAAGCGTGCAATCGACACGAGCGTTCCTCTCTTGCGTCTCTCTCATTCAACCAACGACAATGTCGCACGAGCCACTGACACGCAGGTTTGCACGTAAGGAGAGGGAGCCGTATGGCGAGCTTAGAAACGGCGGGGTTTTGCATCAACTGGGCCTGTGGATAACTCTGTGCATGGAATTATCGAAACGCCGTTGTCGCTGTTCATAACCTGTGGGAAAGTCTGGGGGCAACTTTTTAATATTGCGTCATATTTACCTATTTAACAGGGCTTTTCCTTATCAACAAGTGTGGATAACAAGTTCCTTCAAGTGTGTGTTTAAGCTTGGGCACTTAAGTCGTGTCTGTGTACAACATTTGGGTACAGCAGACGGATAAAAGGGGACAAAAAAGGGCGACGAGCCAAAGCCCGTCGCCCTTTTTAGATCACAGAACTACTTTGCAGAAACAACCTGCAGAGTGATCGTGGCAATGATGTCGTCGCGGAGGCGAATCGTCGCCTCGTGCTCACCCGTCAACTTGATGGGAGCGACAATTTCGATTTTGCGCTTGTCGAGGTCACCGAGTCCGGCAGCCGCGACAGCAGCAACAATGTGGTCGGTCTTTACCGAACCGAAGAGGCGGCCGTCTTGGCCCGTCTTGACGGAAAGCTTGACCTTGGTGCTCTCGAGCTTGGCCTTGAGGGCTTGAGCTTCTTCGAGCGTTGCGAGCTCGCGTGCAACACGCGCGCTGCGGATCTGTTCGACCTGCTTTTCGCCACCACGAGACCACGACACTGCGAGGCCCTGAGGAATGAGGAAGTTGCGGGCGTACCCGTTCTTTACCTCGATGACGTCACCAGCGGAACCGAGTCCGGAGACCTCGTTAGTAAGAATCAATTTTGACATGTGCGTTCTCCCTAACGGCCCGAGCCGGCGTAAGGAAGCAATGCCATCTCGCGTGCGTTCTTAACTGCACGGGCGATGAGGCGCTGCTCCTGAACCGAAACACCGGTGATGCGACGAGCACGGATCTTTCCGCGCTCGGAAATGAACTTGCGAAGGGTTGCGACGTCTTTGTAGTCGATAACACCAACGCGGATGGACTTCGCGGGAGCAAGGGCTTTAGCGCCCTTTCCTCCGCGGAGAGGCTTGCGGCGATCGCCGCTCGACTTTCCAGCCATGATGACCTAACTTTCGTTAAATGTGGATGAGGGACGACCAGCGGTCGAACCAAGGGGATGTCCTCGTAAGAGGACGGGAGTCTTCCGTGAAGGAGGCTTCTCTAGCTAAAAGCTAGAAGGGCGTGTCGTCTGCGCTGACGCCAGGAGTGTTCCAGGGGTCTGCTGCGGGTGCTGCTGGTGAACCCCAAGGCTCATCAGATGCGGCAGAAACTCCGGGGCGACCCGAGGATGATGCGGCGGCGCGGGTGACGGTTGCCGTGGCGTACCGAAGCGAGGGACCAATCTCGTCTACTTCGAGTTCCATCGAAGTTCGCTTCTCGCCTTCCTTGGTTTCGTACGAGCGCTGCTTGAGTCGACCGGTGACGATGACACGGGAGCCCTTGGTCAGGCTTCCGGCAACGTGCTCGGCAAATTCACGCCAGACACTGGCACGGAGGAAGAGAGCCTCACCGTCTTTCCACTCGTTAGCTGCGCGATCGAAATTGCGCGGCGTCGAAGCGATAGTGAAGTTCGCGACTGCGAGCCCATTCTGCGTGTACCGCAGCTCGGGATCGCTCGTCAGGTTTCCCACAACGGTGATGACAGTTTCGCCAGCCATAAGACTTAGGCTTCCTTCGCAACCTTGGCAGGAGCAGCAGCCTTGCGGGCGGCCTTCTCTGCGGCAAGCTGTGCAGCGGCGGCAACCTGAGCGATTGCCTCTTCTGCGCGAAGAACCTTGGTACGCATGACGGCTTCGCTGAGGCTCAGCTGGCGGTCAAGCTCCACAGTGGCAGCGGAGTTCGACGTGAAGTTAACGACGGCGTAAATGCCTTCGTTCTTCTTGTTGATCTCGTAGGCCATACGACGCTTTCCCCAGATGTCGACCTTTTCGATGGTTCCACCATCGTTGCGGATGACATTAAGGAACTTGTCGAGGCTGGGAGCTACTGTGCGCTCATCGATCTCTGGATCGAGGATCACCATTAACTCGTACTGATGCATGACTAACCCACCTCCTTCGGACTAAACGGCTGCAGACGATCTGCAGCAGGAGGGTCTTGTGCATGTGCTGCTCGCGGAGGCCGAATAGTTTCGGCACACGGGCAACTTTCCTAGACTACACGCTTTCGCGCTGAGCCCACCACGCGAGCAGGCGAACTTTGGCGTCTTCCGGGGCCAGTGGGCCCTCGTCCAGCCTCACATTGAGGAGGTAATCGTAGGCTTCGCCAATAACCCGACTCGGGCCAATCCCCAGGATTGCCATGATGTCCTCACCGTTGAGGTCGGGGCGCACGGCCGCCATTTCTTCGGCCTCCGCAAGAACGGCGATGCGCTCTTCAAGATCGTCATAGGCAAACGACAACCGGTCGGCTTTGCGCTTGTTACGAGTGGTGACATCCGCTCGCGTCAGAATGTGGAGGCGCTCCAACTGATCCCCCGCATCCCGCACGTAGCGACGAACAGCAGAGTCCGTCCACGCCCCCTCGGTGTAACCAAAGAAACGCAAGTGCAACTCCACGAGGCGCGCCACGTTAACCGTCGTGTCCTTATCAAATCGCAGCGCTTTCATTCGCTTGGCAACCAGCTTTGATCCCACCAAATCGTGGTGATAAAAGCTCACCACCCCTCCCGGTTCGAGTTTGCGCGTGGCGGGCTTTCCGATGTCGTGCAACAGGGCCGCGATCCGCAAAGTGAGGTCGGGTTCGGCATCCGGATGCCGTGATTTTTCCAGTTCAATGGCCTGATCCAAGACGGTGAGCGAGTGTTCAAACACATCCTTGTGGTGGTGGTGTTCGTCAACTTCAAGCTTCAGGGCCGGAATTTCGGGGAGCACGATGTCGGCCACCCCCGTGCGACATAACAGTTGGATGCCCGCCCGCGGGGAATCCGTCATCAACAACTTGCACAGCTCATCATTGACCCGCTCGGCCGAAATTTTGGAGATGGCGGTAGCGCGTTCCGCCATCGCCCACTCCGTCTCCTCCGTTAACTCAAAGCCCAGCTGCGACACGAAGCGTGCCGCGCGCATCATGCGCAGGGGATCTTCGTCGAAAGATATTGCGGGGGTCGACGGAGCTTGAAGGCGCCGCGCGACTAAGTCCTCAATTCCACCAAAGGGGTCAACGAGAACGAGGCCGGGAAGGCGCACTGCCATCGCGTTAACCGTGAAGTCGCGGCGAGCAAGGTCATCTTCGAGGTTGGAACCGAATGCCACCTCAGGTTTGCGGGTCTCTCCGTCGTACTGATCGACACGGTAGGTCGTGATTTCGACGGTCTCTCCCGCAATGCGGGCACCGATGGTGCCAAATTGACGCCCAATGTCCCAATGCGTGTCCGAGAGGGGAACGACCACGGCCAGAATTTCGTCGGGTGTTGCGTTGGAGGTGAAGTCGAGGTCATTGACGATGCGACCGAGGAACGCGTCGCGAACGGGCCCACCCACGAGGGAAAGTTCGAATCCGGCGGTGGCAAAAGCGGCCGCGAGCCGGGAGACGCTCGGGGTCTCACTCAGGCGGCGAAGGGAGTCGAGGGCATCGGCGGCGCTGTGCATTCCTGAGATTCTACGCGGAGCCTCAAGCTTGTCCGAGGCTAAACGCCTAGAATTGCTCTCATGTTGGCCGCCTTTACAAGACGTGCCTCGCGCATGTTCTTGGGGCTCACCATGGCCACAGCTCTCAGCGTTGGCCTCTTTCTTACCCCTCCTTGGGCGCAGGTGTCCCCTGCCCTGGCCGTGGAAACACCTGCCGATGCCGTGACGGTAAGCATTTTTCCAACGTCCGGTTCCGGCGTCAGTGATGGCCAGGAACTGGCGGTGACGATGACGTTGGTCAACACGTCGAAGGAGAGTATTCCTTCCGGTCAGATTGTCGTCACCACGGGCTCCGATGTGCTGGCAGATACCAAAGCCCTCGACCAGTGGTTAGCGAAAAGCGACGACGAGCAGCAGCCGGGCCGATGGTTGGGGGTTATCGATTCTCCGGTCCTCCCCGCCGGGGCCAGTGTCGACGTGACGGCGACCCTTCCGCTGGATAACGCCCTCTATGGCTCGACCTGGGGGCCCCGCGGCCTCGCGGCCGACCTCGAAGTCGGGGGTCAGAGTGTCGGTTCTGGTCGCGGCGTCGTCGTCTGGGCACTTCCCGCGAGCACGAACAGTGCACGCCTGGTTACGCTCCTGCCGATTGTTTCTCCCGCCTCCGCCTCCGGGCTTTTGACGGCGGAGGAACTGGCCATCTTGACCTCACCGGTGGGCGTTTTGACGACGCAGCTCACCGTGGCCACGGGCCGTAATGTGACCCTGGCGGTAGATCCGCGAATCCTTGCCTCTATTCTGGCCCTCGGCGATCAGGCACCCGAGAGTGCAACCACGTGGCTTGCCCAGCTGTCCGCCCTGCCCAACGAAAGTTTCTCGCTCGCATTCGCCGATGCCGATGTCGCCCTCCAGGCCCAAGCCGGGGCAACGACACTTCTCACCGCCGGTTTCAGCGACCAAGCCCTCTTGGTTCCGACCGCAACGGCCACTGCAACGACCGCCGCAACCCCCGCAACCCCCGCAACCCCCGCAACAACCCCCGCTCCCGACTCTGCCGTTCAAGAGTTCCCCTGGGCCCCCCAGCTGACCGGAATCACCTGGCCGGCCGACAACACCGTCATCGGCTCCGATCTGCCCGTGCTCTCAACCAACGGCATGCAGTACAGCATTCTTTCGTCCTCCAACATTGATGCGGCCACTTCGTCACCCGCCCTCGTTGCAGTGGAGGATCAGCGTGCACTCAGCACCAGCGCCGGCCTCAGCCAGGCGATGCAAGACGCCAGTATGGCGTTGTCCGACAGTGCGTGGGCCCACAGTTTTTCTCTCGCATCCGCTTATTTGGCAACGTCAGCACTCAACCCCGTGACACAACAAGCAACTCTGGCGGCATTGGCGAGAAAAGATCTCGGCGATATCGTCGAGTCCCGGCTCACCCAAACGCTCGACCGGATCTCGGCCCTTCCGTGGGTTGAAGCTGGTTCCCTTGCCGCGATTACCGCCCTGCAGAGCCCGCCTTCCGCAAAAATCGTCGACCAGCCTGAAAGCGAAGATCGCGTCAAGGCTGCCCGCGCCGTTATGGAGCGCCACGGGGCGCTGGCGGCCTTTTCCACCGTGCTCACCACCCCCGCACTTCTCACCGATGCCACCACGCGCCAAGAGCTGGCGCTGCTCTCCGTGGCGTGGACGTCGAGGGAGGGCTTGGCGGGTGCCGTGAACGGTTATCAGCAGGAGACCTCGGCGACACTGAATTCGATCCGCATCGTCCCCAGCAGCGAAATTCAAATGGTTGGTGGTCAGGTCAACATCCCCCTCACCATCGAAAACTCTCTCAAACTCCCGGTGACCGTTCTCGTCAAGGCGACCCCGTCCAATGCGCGTCTCACCGTGGATTCGGACGCCACCCTCATCGTGCAGGGGGAGTCGCAAGGAAAAGCATTGGTTCCCGTCATTGCTCGGATTGGGAATGGAAACGTCTCCCTCACCGTGACGCTGTCCTCCCCCACGGGAGTGAGCATTGGGGCTCCCGCCATACTCCCCGTTAACGTGCGCGCGGACTGGGAAAGCTGGGGGCTTGGCGGTCTCGGGTTGATTTTCGCCGGCTTGCTGGTGACGGGAGTCATTCGAACCTTCCGAAAGCGTCGAAACGATCAGAGCGTTCCCCCCAGTGAGTGACGCCGCGAAGAAGCCTTCCGTCGGCCGCTCCAGCGTCCTCCTCGGATCGGGAACAATCGTGTCCCGGGCATTGGGGTTCGTCAAAACCATTATTTTGGCCCAGACGCTGGGGGTCGTGGGCAGTGCGGGCGCGGACTCCTTCGCCGTGGCCAACCAGCTGCCCAGCAGCATTTACGTCATCATCGCGGGGGGCGTCTTGACGGCCACCCTCGTTCCCGCCATTGTGAAGTCGGCGCTACACAGCGATGGGGGCATTGCCTACATCAACAAGTTGATGACAATCGCTGTGGTCGTGCTGCTGGCGGTCACCCTCGCCGCCACCCTCGCGGCGCCCTGGTTGGTGGCCCTTTTTGCCGCCACGTGGTCGACCCAGCAGCTCGCCTTGGCCTCGGCTTTCGCATACTGGTGCCTTCCGCAAATCTTCTTCTACGGTCTGTACACGGTTTTCGGCGAGGTCTTGAACGCCCGGGGATCGTTTGGTCCCTTTACCTGGGCTCCCGTGCTCAACAATATTGTCGCGCTCCTCGGCGTCATCACCTTCATGGTGCTTTTTGGTGTGGACACCGGTGGCGAACGCACGGTCGCCCAGTGGACTCCCGCGATGGTCAACGTCCTGGCGGGTTCGGCCACCCTAGGGGTCGCTGCCCAGGCCTTCATCCTTATCTTTTTTTGGCGCCGCCTCGGCTTGGGCTTCCGCCCCGACTTCATCTGGAAAGGCGTGGGCCTTCGCGAAACCGGTCGCGTTGCGGGCTGGACCTTTGGCATTGTGCTGGTGACTCAGTTGGGGGGCATCATCGAGACCAACGTGGTGGCGTTGGCCTCCGGTGTGGGGGCATCGGTCTTTACCTTGGCAACCGCCTGGCTCATCTTTATGCTGCCGCATTCCATCATTGCCGTGTCGATGGGAACCGTTTATTTCACCCGCATGAGCGAACATGCCGCGGGCAAAAAGCAGCCCGAAGTCGAGGCGGACACCTCTGAGGCGCTGCGAAACATTGGGCTACTGATCGTGTGGGCAGCGGCCGGAGTGGCCTGTGTGGCCTACCCCGTCTCAACGCTCTTCGCCGGGCGGGACTTCTTTGGCATTTCCAGCTTGGGATCTCTTATCCAAATTCTCGTGATTGGTTTGCCGGCCTTCAGCGCGCTTTATGTCATTTTCCGGGTATTCCTCGCTTTGGGCCAGGCACGCGTCTTATTCACCCTGACGCTCCTCCAAGTGGGGTTGTTTTGCCTTCTTGCGTTGGGATCATCCCTTCTTCCCGTGGACGTAATTGCTCAGGGCGTTGCCGCCAGCCTTATCGTCTCAATCCTCGTTCAGGCAATCGTTGCCTATGCCCTGCTTCGCCGGCGCCTGCGCGGCCTCGATACCCGACGCCTTCGGGTGACGGCGATCCGCTCCTATGTTGCCGGCGGCATTGCCGCTCTCGCGGGTTTTGTGGCCGGTGCCGTCCTGGGGGCGTATTCCGAGGATGGCTTCGCCCTCGTTTCGCTGTGGGGGGCTCTCGTCTCCATGATCTGCATTGGGCTCGTCGTCACGATCGTCTACGCCCTGCTTCTCGGTCTCTTTCGCACCCCCGAACTGGGGGCAGTCGTGCGGATGGTGCGGATGAGAGTTGGCCGATAGTTCACGGAAGGCCGCCGGGCCATGGAATACCCCGGCCATAGAATGTGTTTATCAACTGTGAGTCGCTTTTCATCATCGTTTTGCGACCAAGCAAGGGAGTTATTGTGCGTCAGGTCATCATCATCGGTTCGGGCCCTGCGGGCTACACCGCCGCAATTTATGCCGCGCGCGCCAACTTTAAGCCTCTCGTCATTGCCAGCTCGGTCGAAGCCGGCGGCGAGCTCATGAACACCACCGATGTTGAGAACTTCCCCGGGTTTCCTGAGGGCATCATGGGCCCCGATCTCATGATCAAGATGCAGGAGCAAGCCGAGAAGTTTGGCGCTGAAATCTTGCTCGATGACGTCATCAGCTTGGACCTCTCCGGCGACATCAAAAAGGTCACCACCGGTAACGGTGAATCCTTCGAAGCCCTGTCCATTATTTTTGCGACCGGATCGGCGTACCGCAAGCTCGGTCTTCCCGACGAGGATCGGCTTTCGGGCCACGGCGTCTCTTGGTGTGCCACCTGCGACGGATTCTTTTTCCGCCAAAAGACGGTGGCAATCGTTGGTGGTGGCGACTCCGCCATGGAGGAAGCTAACTTCCTCACGCGCTTTGCTGACAAGGTCTACGTGGTTCACCGCAAGGACAGCCTTCGCGCCTCCAAGATTATGCAGGACCGCGCGTTTGCCAATCCCAAGATTGAGTTTGTCTGGAATTCCGCCGTGGACGCCCTCCTCGGCGAGGAGGCTCTCACGGGAATCACGATCGAAGACACCGTTACCGGTGTCAAGCGTGACCTTCCCCTCGATGGTCTCTTCATTGCCATTGGTAATGACCCCCGCACCCACCTCATTCACGGCCAGCTGGATCTCACTCCCGAAGGAACCATTGCCGTGAAGGGTCGCTCCTCCAAGACCAACCTC
>Ga0114978_10004150_pt1 | contig 11778 bp, 11 predicted proteins | sample S_140212_EF_Meta_FD_87027 | JGI IMG/M metagenome (GOLD analysis project Ga0114978, IMG submission 87027) | Freshwater microbial communities from Lake Simoncouche, Canada to study carbon cycling - S_140212_EF_MetaG | ecosystem: Environmental > Aquatic > Freshwater > Lake | place: Lake...
CAGCAACTCCGAGGTAGACAGGCCGGGCGTACGCGTCGCGGTGGCGCCGCCGACTGCGCTGTGACCGTCGCAGCACCAGAGCCGCAATCTCCACGCCGCGCCGGATGCGGCCGCGCTGTCGCGGCGCCCTCAGTTCACCTGGACACCGGCCCGGGTCAGGAGCACGCCAAGCGTTTCGATTTCATGGCGCAAATGCGCGCGAAGCGCATCGGGCCTGGCCTGCTCGGCGCTGACTGCGGATACACCCATGCTCTCCAGACGCTTGCGCACATCGGCGTCGGCGACCGCTTTTTGCAGCGCGTCGGTCAGCCGGTCCAGCACCGGCCTTGGTGTGCCCTTGGGTGCGTACAGGCCGAAGGATATGTTGATCTAGAAGCCCTGCACCCCCGCCTCCGAAATCGCCGGCAATCCTGGTAGCGATGCAAGCCGCGTCTTTCCTGCGGCCGCGTAGGCCTTGATCTTCCCTCCTTTGACGGCCGGAACCGTTCCGGAGGTCTGGTCGCACAGCAGGTCCACCTGTCCGCCCATCAGGTCGTTCAGCGCAGGCCCGGTCCCCTTGTACGGGATTTCGTTGAGTTGCACATTCAGCGCGCTCATCATCATCAGACCGCACAGATGTGACGCAGACCCGACGCCGGCATGGGCCAGACTGACCTTCTTAGCGTTCGCCTTTACATAGGCGACAAATTCGTTCAGGTCCTTGGCCGGGAACTCGTTGCGCGCGACGATCAGCATCGGCCCGTTCGTCGCCTGGCCGATCGGTTCGAAGTCGTCGACCGGGTGGTAGGCCAGGGCTTTGAACATGGCCAGGTTGGTCGCGTGGCTCACATGGATCATCAGCAGGGTGTAGCCGTCCGGCTTGGAGCGCGCGACCTTCGCGGTACCGATGGTTCCGGATGCGCCTGCCGTGTTGTCGACCAGAATCTGCTCGCCCAGTGTTTTTTGCATGGCGGCGGCAAACAGTCGGGTGATCGCATCGCCGGGGCCGCCCGCAGCGTAGGGCATCACCATGGTAATGGGCTTTGACGGAAAGTCCTGCGCCACAGCGCCCGAGCCAAAGGCGCCGAGCGCCAACGCCAGGCCAAAAAGCGGCCTCCAATTCAACATCGTGTGTCTCCTTCTGGGTGGGTACGTCAGGCCAGCAGTCTGGCGCGTATCTCGGAGGGTTCGAGCACCTCCAGGGGCTCCGGCGCGCCGCCCGGTATGCCGACCTGCGTCGCGTTGAGCAGCATGCCGACCATCACATAGGTGCCCGAGAGTACGGTCAGGTCGATGACCGACTGCTCGCCCATGGTGGCAACCGCCTGCTTCCACAGCGCGTCCGGCACCCGGTGGTTGAGCGTCAGGTGGACACAAAAATCGTAGACCAAGCGCTCGTCGTCCTGCAACAACCGGGGGCGGCGACACTGCTGCAAATCGCTTATCACCGACTCGGCCAGACCGGCGCGCCGCGCAATGGGTTCGTGCGCCCACCATTCGTACTGCGCATTGGAGATGCGCGCTTGGATCAGGATCGCGAATTCGTTCAGGCGCTTGTTGACCGTGGTCTTGAAGCGAAGGTAGTCGAGCAGATCGAAGCACCGGCGCGCCATATCGGGGCTGCGTAGCAAGGCGTTATACGGTCCGCCCAGCGCAGCGCTGGATATCTTCAGTATGTCGTCGGCCAGGGGCCGAACTTGCGGCGCCAAGGATTCGTAGCTTAGTTGTTCGAGTCTTTCTGTCATCTGGCGATAGTAGACAGGCGCGGCGCGGCGCAACATGGTAGATACCCCTATGACCCCCTGCCTGGGCCCGATCCGCGGGCTGGCCATCTGCATAATGCGCATGCCGCTTCGGCTTGACAGGATCGACCCATGACCCCCAACCCCGGCAACGCCAACCTGAACCAACGCCTGCGCCAGGAACTGATTCCGGGCGCAGGCCATGTGATGCCCGGCGCTGCCAACGCGCTGGCGGCGCGCATCATTGAGGCGACCGGACACGCGATGCTGATGGTCAGCGGCGCCGCCGTCGCCAATACCTATCTGGGTGTTCCCGACATCGGGCTGGTGTCGTTGAGCGAACTGGCCGGACATGTGGGCGCGATTCGGGACTCGGTGCGCATTCCGATTCTGGTCGACGGCGACACCGGATTCGGCAACGCCATCAGCGTGGTGCACACCGTGCGGGTGCTCGAACGCGCCGGCGCCAACGCCATCATGCTCGAGGATCAGACATTCCCCAAGCGCTGCGGCCATTTTGAGGGCAAGGACATCGTCAGTCGGGACGAAATGGTGCAAAAGATAAAGGCTGCCGTCGACACCCGCTCCGACCACCGCCTGATGATTCTTGCGCGTACCGACGCGCGCGCGGTCGAGGGTCTGCAGGCCGCGCTGGACCGCGCGCTGGCTTATCAGGAGGCTGGTGCAGACTTCCTGTTCGTCGAGGCGCCGCTGTCGGGCGATGAACTGGCGTCGATCCCGCGCGCGGTGCCGGGGATTCATGTCTGCAACATGGTCGTCGGCGGCAAGACGCCGCTGCTGTCGCGCAACGAGCTGGCGGCGATGGGCTACTCGGTCATCCTGTACGCCAATGTCGCGTTGCAGGCGTCGATGATGGCGATGCAGCGCACATTGCAGCATCTGCATGACAGAGGATCGATAGCGGGGGTTGAGGACCAACTGATGATGTTCAGGGAGCGCCAGCAGATGGTCGACGCCGAGCACTTCAACACGCTGGCACAGCGTTATGCGACCCCTATGGTCTGATCGTGTGCGCCGGTGGGAGCTGCCGCCGGCGATGGTGCCGGCTGCGCGATGCCCCGCCGCTAAGGCAGCGGCAATGGATGCAGCGTGCCGGTCCTGTGCGCCCCGTCGGCGCTGCAGGCCGAGGGGGCGCTGCCCTGGTCGACGGCGGCAACAACCTGGGCATGCCGGCCTTTCGTCTGGCGACCGACCATCTGATCGACGAGGCGCGCGCGCGGGATTGCGGCAGTGGGCGTGGCCAATGTCGACCACACCGGTCGCATCGGTGCCTTCGTCAAGCGCGGCGCGGACCCAGGGCTCGGTGGTGACCGATTTCGCCACCGGAATGGCCGCGGGTGGAAAGATCTACGCCGCCAAGATGGCGGGCCGCCCGCTGGCCGCAGGTCTGTGTATCGACGCGCACGGCAACCCGACGACCGACCCCGACGATTATTTCAACGGTGGCGCGATCCTGCCCATGGCCGGGCCCAAGGGCTATGGCATGGCGCTGGTGCCGATTGCAGACCGCATCGATGAGCAGGGGGCAGGACGTCTGCCGCGGGCTTAGACTGCGGTCCATGGCGACAGGAGCGAGCGAACCGGATGAACACCATCGACCAGCTAAGAAGCATTCTGCTGAACCGTCGTAGCATCGCCGTCGTCGGGCTATCGGCCGAATGGCACCGTCCCAGCTATTTCGCGGCAAAGTACCTGCAGCAGCATGGCTACCGCATCGTTCCGGTCAACCCGCGCTACGCGAAGACGTCCACGGACATCCTGGGCGAGCGATGCTACCCGGAGCTGACGGACATCCCATTTGCGGTGGACATGGTCGACGTGTTCCGGCGCAGCGAAGACGTGCTGCCGATCGCGCGCCAGGCGCTGCAGATCGGCGCTAAGTGCCTGTGGCAGCAGATCGGCGTCATGAACCTGGAGGCCGACGCGATGGCGCGCGCGGCGGGTCTGGAGTCGGTGATGGACCGCTGCGTCAAGATCGAGCACGGTCGGCTATTTGGCGGACTCAACCTGGTCGGCGTGAACACCGGCATCGTTTCGGCCAAACGGCTCGGCGCCAGGGCATGAGCACCGCACGCCCGCCCGAAGCTGCTCAGCACCGCAGCTCGCAGAGCGAAGCTAATCCGAGACCCACCATGGCAGACCACCTGTTTCAACCCGAGACCCTGGCCATTCACGCCGGTCAGGTGCCCGACAGCGCCACCGGTGCGCGCGCGTTGCCGATCTACCAGACCACCAGCTATGTGTTCGACAGCGCCGACCACGCTGCGAGCCTGTTCAACTTGCAGACCTTCGGCAACATCTACGCGCGGCTGTCCAATCCTACGGTGGCTGCGCTCGAAGAGCGGGTTGCGGCGCTTGAAGGCGGTCGCGCTGCAATTGCTTCGGCCAGCGGCATGGCGTCGGAGGCCATGGCGCTGATGACGATCCTGCAGCAAGGCGACCATGTGGTGGCCGCCGGCGCCCTGTATGGCGGCAGCGTGACCATGCTGGCGGTCAGCCTGAAGCGTTTTGGCATCGAAGCCAGCTTTGTAGACGCTAGCGACCCGCAGGCTTTTGCCGCGGCGATGCGATCGAACACCCGCGCCGTGTTCGCCGAGAGCTTGGGCAACCCGAGCCTGACGGTGCTCGACATTGCAGCGGTGGCCGACGTGGCGCACGCGCACGGCGTGCCGCTGATCGTCGATAACACGGTGCCGTCGCCCTTTCTGTGCAACCCGCTGCGCCACGGCGCCGACATCGTCGTGCACTCGGCGACCAAGTATCTCGGAGGCCACGGAACGACACTAGCCGGTGTGATGGTCGAAGGCGGAAAATTTCCGTGGGACAACGGCAAGTTCCCTGGTATGACCGAGCCCTCTGTGGGCTACCATGGCGTGAAGTTCTATGAAACCTTTGGGGATTTCGGCTTCACCATGCGCGCGCGCATGGAGGTGCTGCGGGTCTACGGATCCACCCTCGCGCCCATCGCCGCCTGGCAGATCCTGCAGGGCATCGAGAGCCTGCATGTGCGCATGGAGCGGCACTGCAGCAACGCACGCAAGGTCGCGCAGTTCCTGCAGCAGGACCCGCGCATCAGCTGGGTCAATTACCCCGGGCTGAGCGATCATCCGCAATACGGGCTGGTTCAAAAGCAGATGCGCCAGGTCGACGGAGCCCCCGGCGCATCGGGTCTGCTGGCTTTTGGCGTGAAGGGCGGAATCGAAGCCGGTATGCGATTCATCGAGGCGGCGCAGTTTATGAGCCATGTGGCCAACATCGGCGACACGCGAACCCTGATCATCCATCCGGCTTCCACCACCCACCGCCAGCTCGACGCCCAGCAGCAGCTGGACGCTGGCGTGGGGCCCGACATGGTGCGCATGTCGGTGGGCATTGAGCACATCGACGACATCCTGTGGGACATCGACCAGGCGTTGCGGTCAGGCGCGCGCGCCTGACTTGCATAATCAGCCCATGCCCGACACGACCGAACCCTGCCTGCTGAGCGTGCGCGACGCGCGCGGTGTCGCGACGCTGACGCTGAACCGCCCGGGCGCGTTCAACGCCCTGTCGCAGGACTTGCTGGACGCATTGCAGCGTGAACTCGACGCCATCGCGGCCGACGCTTTGGTGCGCGTGGTGGTGCTGGCTGCCAATGGAAAGGCCTTTTGTGCCGGGCACGATTTGAAGGAGATGCGCGCGGCACCGGCGTTGGGCTATTACGAAAAACTCTTCGGGCAGTGCAGCGACATGATGCTCGCGCTACAGCGTCTGCCGGTTCCGGTGATCGCACGGGTACAGGGGATGGCGACTGCGGCGGGCTGTCAGCTGGTCGCCATGTGCGACCTTGCGGTCGCTGCCCACGGCGCGCGTTTTGCGGTGAGCGGCGTGAATCTGGGACTGTTCTGCTCGACCCCGGGGGTGGCGCTGTCGCGCAATCTGGGACGCAAGGCGGCGTTCGAGATGCTGGTGACGGGCGCGTTCGTCAGCGCGCAGGAGGCGCAGCGCCAGGGTCTGGTGAACCGGGTTGTCGAGCCCGACGCGCTGGACGCGGCCGTGGCCGAGTTGGTCGACAGTATTTTGGCCAAACCGCGCGTGGCATTGGCGATGGGCAAGCAGCTCTTCTACCGGCAGCTTGAGCAGGGCATCGTCGCCGCCTACGCGGACGCGGCACACACCATGTCCTGCAACATGATGGATGCGGCAGCGCTCGAAGGCGTGCAGGCCTTTATCGACAAGCGCCCACCGAACTGGGCCTCATAGCGGCGCGTCCGTTTCGCCGCGGCAGGCGTCTAGTGCCGCGCGCACGATGCTCGCCGCATCCACCTCGAACCATTGGCGCAGTGCCGCGCGCGTGTCGCTGCGGCCGAAGCCATCGGTACCCAGCGTGCGGTAGCTGCGGCCAGCGGGCAGGTAGGCGCGGATCGATTCCGGTACGGCCCGCACATAGTCGGTCGCTGCCACGATGGGGCCACCTGATTGGGCGAGTTGCTGCGTGACGAAGGCTTCGCCAGCCGGGCCGGCGCCCCGGCCTTTGCGTTGCTGCGCCAGTCCATCGCGCGCCAGTTCGCTCCAGCTGGTCACGCTGAACAGGTCGACGCTGACGCCCTGACGGGCCAGCAATTCTGCAGCCTTGATCACCTCGGTCAGGATGGCGCCCGAGCCGAGCAGCGTGACCTGGCGCGGCGCATTGGGGCCGGTTGTAGCGAGTTCCCCCTGAGGGGCACGGTGTCCGAACCGGTAGCATCCTCTGAGAAGATCCTGATCCACACCTGCGGGCAGGTTGGGCTGCGGGTAGTTCTCATTCATCAGCGTGATGTAGTAGAAAACATCCTGCTGCTCAACCAGCATCTCGCGCATGCCGCGCTCGACGATCACCGCGAGTTCACCGGCGAAGGCGGGGTCCCATGACTTGCAGTTGGGAATGGTCGCCGCCACCAGATGGCTGCTGCCGTCCTGGTGCTGCAGCCCTTCGCCTCCCAGGGTGGTGCGGCCCGACGTGGCGCCGAGCAGGAAACCGCGCGAGCGCTGGTCGGCAGCAGCCCAGATCTGGTCGCCAATGCGCTGAAAGCCAAACATCGAGTAGTAGATGTAAAACGGAAGCATCGCCAGCCCGTGCACGCTATAGCTGGTGGCGGCTGCGGTCCAGCTGGCGATCGCGCTGGCCTCCGATATGCCTTCTTCGAGTATCTGGCCGTCGAGCGCTTCGCGGTAGCTCAGCACCGATCCGATGTCCTCGGGCGCGTACTTCTGCCCGACGCTGGAATAGATGCCGACCTGCTTGAACAGGTTGGCCATGCCGAAGGTGCGCGCCTCGTCGGCCACGATCGGTACGATGCGCGGGCCCAACGCCGGGTCCTTGAGCAGGCTGCCGAGCATACGCACGAAGGCCATGGTCGTGCTCATTTCCTTGCCGTCGGGTTGGGTGGCGAAGGCGGCAAACGCCGACAGGGCGGGCACCGCTACCGGGTCGCAGCGGGTTTCGCGGCGGGGCAGATAGCCGCCGAGCGCTTTGCGTTGCGCGTGCAGGTACAGCATCTCTTCGCTATCGTCCGCGGGTTTGTAAAACGCCAGGCCGGTTGCTTGCGCGTCGGACAGCGGCAACTGAAAGCGGTTGCGGAAATCGATCAGGTCGCCGTCGTCGAACTTCTTTTGGCTGTGCGTGGTCATCTTGCCCTGGCCGGCGCTGCCCATGCCAAAGCCCTTCTTGGTGTGCGCCAGGATCACGGTAGGCTGACCCCGATGCCCGGCCGCCGCCGTGTAGGCAGCGAAGATCTTCACCAAGTCGTGTCCGCCGCGCTTGAGGCGGTCGATCTGCTCGTCCGTCATTCCTTGCGCGAGTCGGATCAGCTCCGGGTTCTGGCCGAAAAAGTGTTCGCGGTTGTAGCGCCCGTCTTTGGCAGCGAAGGTCTGCATCTGGCCGTCAACCGTGTTGGCGAAGGCGCGCGCCAGCGCGCCGCTGCTGTCGCGTGCAAAAAGGCCATCCCAGTCGCTGCCCCAGACCAGTTTGACGACATTCCAGCCGGCACCGGCGAATAGTTTCTCCAGCTCATCGATGATGCGGCCGTTGCCGCGCACCGGCCCGTCGAGGCGTTGCAGGTTGCAGTTGACGACCCACACCAGATTGTCGAGGCCCTCGCGCGCAGCCAGCGTCAGCGCACTCATCGACTCTGGTTCGTCCATCTCGCCGTCGCCAAAAACGCCCCACACCTTGCGGCCATCGCAGTTGAGCAGTTGGCGGTGCGTGAGGTAGCGCATGAAGCGCGCCTGAAAGATCGAACTGATCGGGCCTATGCCCATCGAGCCAGTGGGGAACTGCCAGAAGTCCGGCATCAGGTAGGGGTGCGGGTAGCTCGACAGGCCGCGCGCACCCGAACCGTCGGTGCTGCGTGGCGCGCGTATTTCCTGGCGGTAGTGCATCAGGTCCTGCTCGTCGAGGCGGCCCTCCAGATAGGCGCGTGCGTACACCCCGGGTGCGCTATGCGGCTGAAAAAAGACCAGATCGCCCAGCGTGCGGTCGTCGCGGGCCCGGAAGAAATGGTGGAAGCCGGTCTCGAACAGGTCGGCCACGCTGGCGTAACTGGCGATATGGCCGCCGAGTTCGCCGTAGGCCTGATTCGCGCGCACCACCATCACCAGCGCGTTCCAGCGCATGATCGCCGCCAGCCTCTCCTCCACCGCCAGGTCGCCGGGGAAGGCGGGTTGGCGCTCGACCGCTATGCTGTTGACATAGGGCGTGCACAGCTCGGGATGCCAGGCCAGTCCTTGGGTGCGGGCCAGCCGCACCAGTTCGTCGAGCAGAAAGCGGGCGCGCTGCGGCCCCTGCGCGCCGAGCATCGACGCGAACGCCTCGCGCCACTCCAGTGTTTCCTGCGGGTCGGTGTCTGCATCGGTGCCGAGGGACAGTAGCGGATGGGTCAATTGCGGTGCGTTCATCTGAAAAATATTAGCCTGAAGAGGGCGATATATTGTTCTTGAATGACCGATAAAATAGGCGACTTAAGCACTTCCTGCGGCAGGACGGAATTTTTGAAGAATTTAAGTTTGGACGGGACCGACCTCAGGATACTGGGCGAATTGCAGGCAGATGGGTCGCTGTCGAATGTCGAACTGGCGCGACGCGTGCATCTGTCGCCGTCGCCCTGCCTGGTGCGGGTGAAAGCGTTGGAGGCGGCCGGCGTGATCCAGAAATATGTGGCGCTGGCCGACGCCGCCGCGCTGGGTCTGGGGCTGACGGTGTTCATCAGCATCAGCCTCAAAGAGCAGAGCAAGCCGGCGCTGGCGGTCTTTGAGCAGCGCATCGCCGAGCACGACGAGGTGATGGAGTGCTACCTGATGACCGGCGACTCCGATTACCTGATCCGGGTTGCGGTCAAGGGAATGGCCGAACTGGAGAAGTTCATCCTTGAGCAACTCACGCCGATTCCCGGAATAGAAAAAATTCGCTCGAGCTTTGCGCTCAAGCAGGTGCGTTACAAGACCGCGCTGCCCTTGCCGCGCAACTGATGGGGCTGCTGCCACTCGCAATGGCCCCGCCAGCCGAAGCATTCAACGCAGACACGCCGATGCCCCACCACTCCAGCGTGTCCGGCGCTTCCCCGATCGTGCCGCAGACCCACGTGGGGCAGCGGGTTCTGGTGACAGCGGCTGCCAGCGGCATTGGCCTGGCGACCGCCACCGCGTTTTTGCACGCAGGCGCCCGGGTGTTTATCTGTGACCTGGATCCGGTTGCGCTGGACGCGGCGTTGCGCGATCAACCCGGCCTGGGCGCCATGGTGTGCGATGTGTCCGACGAGGAACAGGTGGCGGCGCTTTTCAAGGCGGCCACCGGGCAGTTGCAGGGCCTGGACATTCTGGTCAACAATGCCGGCGTCGCGGGGCCGACCGCGCTGGTCGAGGATATGGACTTCTCTGACTGGCGACGCTGTCTGGCGGTGAATCTGGACGCCAGTTTCCTGTGCGCCCGGGCGGCGGCGCCGCTGCTGCGCGCGCAAGGCTCGGGCTCGATCGTCAACCTGGCGTCGACCGCCGGCCTGTTCGGATTTCCGCGTCGCGCGCCCTACGCTGCGTCCAAATGGGCTATTCGGGGCTTTACCCGTACGCTGGCGCAGGAACTCGGACCTTTTGGCGTGCGGGTGAACTGCGTCTGCCCGGGTTCGGTATCGGGCGAGCGGATCGAGCGGGTTATCCGTGCCGAGGCCGCCAGTACCGGCCAAAGCGAGGCCGATGTGCGCTCGCAGATGACGGCGTATGTGTCGCTCAAGACCTTCGTGTCGCCGCAGGACGTCGCCCACACCATCTTGTTTCTCAGTTCGGCAGCCGGCGCGCGCATCTCGGGTCAGGACATCACGGTCGACGGCCATACCGAGACCTTTTGATGCCGATGGGTGTCAAAGGCGTCGCTCCAGCCTGCGCGAGCGTAGGCGCTTGCATGGGTGCGTGATCGATGGGGTCTTGGAGAAGTGGTGGGCTGCGATGCTGACCATGCCGATGACAAGGTCCTGGCCTGCCGCTGCGTTTGGGACTTTCTCGAGTGCGGCCATCACGGCGATGCTGCAGCGCTGCAACGGGCCCCGTCGCGCGCCCCGGTCGGGCGATGTCGCTCATGCGAGGGCCCATGCCCTGCTGCGCGTTCTTGTCGTGTCCGTCCTGCATTGGCGCGCGGGCGGTATCCATCGGCCCGTCGCTGGTGTTCGCGATCCTTGGGTCCTTGGTCCTTGATCCGTTGGTGCTGCTAATGCCTAAACAATTTTTCAAAGGAAGGGCAGGGCGCACAGGCTTGCGGACAGGGCCTGCCCATGTCGATGCACTTCAACCCGGTCGCCGGCGGCGCAGTCGATCGACACCAGGCCGAAGCCGATGTTGCGCTGTAAGCGGTAGGACCAGACGCAGTTCGTCAGGTCGCCGACCTTGGCGCCCCGGTGGTGGATGGCGTGCCAGTGAAAGCCGGGCTCGACCGGTTGATCGCCGTCGATCAGCACGCCGAGCTGTTGGCGTTGGACGCCTTCGCGTCGGATGCGCCGCAGCGCCTGGATGCCGATCACATCGTCCGGCACATCGAGGTCGACATACTTGCCCATGCGGACCTCAAAGGGATTGGTGCTGCCATCGGTGTCGCCGCCGTATGACAGCAGGCCGCTTTCAATACGCTCGCAGGCATTCGGGTTGCCGGGGCCAATATCCCATGGCTTACCGGCCTCGCGCACGATATTCCACAGCTGCGTTCCCTTCGATCCGTCCATCAGGTAGAGCTCAAAGCCGCCCTGCTTGGACCAGCCTGACCGCGCCACCGCCACCGGGATTCCCGCGATTTCGGTGTTCCTGAACCAGAAAACCTTCAGACCCCGCACCCAGTCGCCAAAGATCGACGCCACCACGTTCTCGGCCTGAGGTCCCTGCACCGCCAGCGGCGATACATCGGGCTCGCTGACCGTCACCCGCAGCCCGCGCTCGGCGGCAATGGCGCGCGCCCAGAACCAGATGTTGGAGTCGGCAATGGAAAGCCAGTAGCGATCGTCGTCGAGCTTTAGCAGGATCGGGTCGTTGATCAGCACGCCGTCGTGGTTGCAAAGCGCCACATACTTTCCCTGTCCGACCGCGCACTGCGACAGCTCACGCGTGCACAGGATTTGCGCCAGCTTGGCGGCGTCGGGCCCCTGCAACTGCACCTGCCGCTCGACCGCCACATCCCACTGCGAAACCCCGTTGATCAGGCGCCAGTATTCGGCTTGCGGTTGACCAAAGCCGGTCGGCATCAGCATGTGGTTGTAGGTGGTGAATGCAGTGACGCCTTCGGCCAGGGTGGCTTCGTAAAACGGCGACGGCCGCAGCCGCGACGATGGAGTGATGCCAAACATGGGTTCCTGATGCAAGTAGCGGGTACCTGCAGTGTATGCACGTCCCCGCGCCGCGGCGACGCCGCTATTCGGTCGTGAACTGGTGCCAGTTCTTTCCCTTGAACTGCGCGTAGTAGGACTTGATGGCCCCCATATCGGCCTGCAGGTCTCTGGTCGGTCGGAACACCGGGCCCAGCCCGCTGAGCTTGCGCGGGTAGTCC
>Ga0114978_10004151_pt1 | contig 11777 bp, 12 predicted proteins | sample S_140212_EF_Meta_FD_87027 | JGI IMG/M metagenome (GOLD analysis project Ga0114978, IMG submission 87027) | Freshwater microbial communities from Lake Simoncouche, Canada to study carbon cycling - S_140212_EF_MetaG | ecosystem: Environmental > Aquatic > Freshwater > Lake | place: Lake...
CACTGATGCGTCGCAATATGCGCGTGTCCTCGAAGAGCTCCAACAAAATAAAACCTTGAGCAACTCTACTCGATTTGCATTGTCGGTTGCTGCATTTAATCGCATCAGTCAATACGATGGGGCCATCAGCGATTATTTGTCACGCATTCAAACCGATGGAACGCTTGACGAATTTCCAGGTCAAGCCAATAGACGTTTTATTAAATTACAAGATTTGCGTTATGGTGAAAATCCACATCAACAAGCGGCTTTTTACAGCGATGTATATCCTGTTGCGGGGTCGTTGGTTACTGCTAAACAATTGCAAGGCAAAGAACTTTCTTATAACAACATTGCAGATGCAGACGCGGCTTGGGAATGCGTCAAAAGTTTTGACACACCTGCGTGCGTGATCGTCAAGCACGCCAATCCGTGTGGCGTTGCATTGGGTGCGGATGCCTTGCAAGCCTATAATCAGGCTTTTAAAACCGACCCCACCTCTGCGTTTGGCGGCATCATAGCTTTTAATTGCGCAGTCAACCTTGAAGCCGCACAAGTGGTGAGCAAACAATTCGTTGAAGTTTTGATTGCACCATCTTACGACGATCAAGCATTGGAGTTACTCAAAGCCAAAGCCAACGTGCGTGTGTTAGTAATCGATTGGAAGTTGGGTTCGGTTGATGCATTGCATGGCAATGTCATTGACGTTAAACGCATCGGTTCGGGTTTGCTGATGCAAACCGCAGACAATCACGTTTTGAAATTATCGGATCTCAAAGTCGTGACACAAAAACAACCTACCTCGCAGCAAATGCAAGATCTGTTGTTTGCATGGAAAGTAGCTAAATATGTCAAGAGTAATGCGATTGTTTTTTGTGCCGATGGTATGACCATGGGCGTTGGTGCAGGGCAAATGAGTCGACTCGATTCTGCACGTATTGCAAGCATCAAAGCCGAGCATGCACAGTTGTCACTCAAAGGAACTGTAGTTGCAAGTGACGCATTTTTTCCGTTTAGAGATGGACTCGACGTTGTGGTGCAAGCGGGTGCGCAATGCGTGATTCAACCGGGCGGCTCGATGCGCGATCAAGAAGTGATTGATGCGGCCAACGAGCAAGGTGTTGCTATGGTGTTTACAGGTGTGCGCCACTTCAGGCATTGATTCAATAGATGGCGTATTTGATCTGAAAACTCACGCCACCATATAAACGATTCGGTAATGTAGGGATATAAGTAACGTTTAAGCCCCATTTTTTACCTTCAAATTTAGCAACAGGTAACAAGGCTGGAAACCAATTGCCATTAAATGCGTTGGGGTAACCGTCAAATCCACCCACCACAACACCTAATCGAGCCGACGCCACTTGTATTGGAGTCACGTACAAACCTAGGTAATGTGAGGTTTGATTTTCGCTGTTTTTAAAAATGCCACCTGTGAGCGAATACATTTCATTGTAAGTCCACTCAAGACCGAAACCTGTGTTTTCATTATTCAAGTTTCGATTTTGTTGGAAGTGATGTGTATAGGTGCCTAAATTAAGCCAAAGATGATGAGGTGAGTCTTGCGATTGAGCGTTTGCACCAGTAGTTACAAAAAACAAACATCCCCATAAAAAAGGAAGAATCTTCATAGACTAGAAAACACATCAGCGGCGATTTGAATGGTTTCATCCAAATCAGCCATTGAATGCGCAGAGCTTACAAATCCTGCTTCATACAAAGCTGGTGCAATATAAACCCCTTTGTCTAAAAGAGCGTGAAAGAGTAAATTAAATTTTGTAGAATCGCTTTTCATAACTTCAGTGTAGTTATGTGGCAATATGGGGAGAAGAAAAAATCCAAACATTCCGCCTTGACAATCGGAAGAAAAAGCAATGCCAGCTTTGTTGGCGGCTTTTTGTAAACTATCCACTAAATAACAGGTTTTTTTGGATAGTTCATCAAAAAATTCAGGCTTGCTGATTTCATGAAGCGTTGCCAAACCGCAAGCAGTGGCTACAGGATTGCCGCTCAGTGTGCCGGCTTGATACACAGGGCCCAAAGGCGCGAGTTGTTCCATCACAGCACGTTTACCGCCAAAAGCAGCCAAGGGCATTCCCCCGCCTATGACTTTGCCCAATACAGTGACATCGGGCTCGAACCCAGGAATGTGTTGCGCATAAATACTTTGTGCACTACCCAACGCCACGCGAAAACCCGTCATGACTTCATCAAAAACAAGTAATGCACCGTGTTGTGTGCACAACTCTCTGCATCGTTTCATGAATGGCACACTGGCACGCACAAAATTCATATTGCCTGCAATGGGTTCGATCATGATGCAAGCGATTTGACCGCTGTGCAATGTAAAAGCTTCTTCCAGTTGTGCGACATTGTTGTATTGCAAAACGATGGTGTCTTTGGCGACCTCAGTAGGCACACCCGCCGAAGTGGGATGTCCAAATGTTGCCAAACCAGAACCGGCTTTGACTAACAACGCATCGGCGTGTCCGTGATAACAGCCTTCAAACTTAATGAATTTTGTTTTGCCCGTTACACCACGGGCCAATCGCAAGGAGCTCATACCCGCTTCGGTACCAGAACTGACCAAACGAACCATATCCATCGATGGAACTTTTTCGATGATGGCTTCAACCAATTGCACTTCACGTTCGGTGGGTGCGCCAAATGAAAAGCCATCGAGTGCAGCTTTTTGAACGGCCTCTAAAACAGCAGGATGACCGTGACCCAAAATCATCGGTCCCCACGAACCGATGTAATCGATATAGCGTTGACCGTTGGCGTCCCAAAAATAAGCGCCTTGCGCGCGTTGAACAAAACGCGGTGTGCCACCGACTGCACGAAATGCACGAACAGGAGAATTGACTCCACCTGGAATCACTTGTCGTGCGCGATCAAAAAGGGTTTGATTCAAATCTGTCATGATGAAATAGGAGTTTAGTGTTTGACTTGATGGCCGTGAAGAGAAAAATCATCGGATGTCATCGGGCTTTCTGTTTCAATGACATCGTCGTGTTCGGATTGTGCCCAAAACATTCGATCGGGCACCACATGTCCCATACCTGGGCGAAAACCGTTGTCGAGGCATCCATCCAAATAGCCCAATGACTCGGCTGTTGCAGACTCTAAATCAGCGCCAACGGCCAATAAGCCCGCTAAGGACGCGCTGAGCGTATCGCCTGTCCCTGTAAACACCGCTTCGAATCGTTCGATTTCTTCGGAGACCAAAACCGTGTGAGGACTGGAGAGGGCATTTTCGATATGTTGTGCACCTTGTGGAATGCCTGTGACCAAGGTGTAGGGGACGCCCTTGTCTGCGGCCATTTTTGCAATGTCTCTGGGGGTTGGATTTTTATCGCTCGACCAATCGGGTAGTAACCAGCGCCACAAAGTGCTGTGGTTACCAATCAAAATAGTGGTTTGCGGCAAGATCAGTTCTTTGAATGCATCTAAATATTCATCGATGGCGTCTTCTTCCCACCACGAGAGACTGGGCATATAGGCAACAACAGGAACGTCGGGGTAGTCGGCGCAGGTTTCTGCAATCACCGATAAATTTTCGGGTGTGCCACAAAAACCAACCTTGATGACGCGAACGTTGATATCTTCAAGAACACAACGCGATTGTTCCGATACGATTTCTTCGTCCAAACTGATGTGATCAAAAATTTCTGCGGTGTCTCTAATCCAACAACCCGTGACAACGGGCAGGCTGTGAACACCCACCGACGCCAAAGCCATGGTGTCTGCGCTCAATCCGCCGCAACCGCTGGGATCATTGGCATTAAAGACGAGTACACAAGGGTGGGGATCTTCTGGCTCGGGTCCTTTGGTGTGGTCTTTTATGTCGGTCATCGTGTTACAACTATAGAATGCAGTACATTCTATGCGAGCCTTTTGGCCCCCAATTGATTTAACCAACTCGAGAGAAAATTGTGACTAAAACTTGGATGTGCTTAATTTGTGGATGGATCTATGACGAGTCTGCGGGTTTGCCCGAAGAGGGAATTCCTGCAGGTACCCCGTGGGACCAAGTCCCCATGAACTGGGTTTGCCCCGAATGCGCAGCGCGCAAAGAAGATTTTGAAATGGTTGAAATTTAATTCGTTTTTTTAATAGAAGTACCATGAATGATACGCGACAAGTTGTTGAGCGCGAACTCTTGACTCAATTGCAAACTCAAGAGGCGCATTTGAGCGATGAGTCGTTACAAGTGTTGTTGCAGGCCTTGTTTTTAGAGCAAGCCGACGCCATCGTTCAACGTCTACGCTTGCATTTGGGTCAATATGTCTCAGGTGAAATTAAACAACCACCTTTGCAATGCAACAATGACGCCTATCAATTGGCACAGTTATCTGAAGAACGAACTTTGTATGGTTTAGCCGAAGTTGCACATGCCATGGTGAGCGCCTTGGATCGAGTGCAACATCCCAAAACCGAACATCGCCCTATTGCGCTTTTAAGAGGCGCAGAAGAAGTTGCTCGATTGCTGCATCAGTTTGCGGCTGGGTTCATCAAATCACCCCAGCAAAGTGTTCTTGACGATTTGCAATAAAGCTATTTATTTTTTTTAATGACTGCGTATCGCTCCAATGTTTTTGCTCGTGCAGTGGCGTGATCCACAATCGGCATCGGGTAATCTTTTCCAAGTTCTATACCGGCGGCTTTTAAATCAATCGGCTTGGCCAACCAAGGTGCATGAATGGCGTCATCAGACAGAGCCGACAACTGCGGCAAATAGCGTTTGATAAATTTGGCTTGTGCATCAAATTTTTCACTCTGACTTATGGGGTTAAAAATTCGAAAGTAAGGTTGTGCGTCACATCCACTTGAACTCGCCCATTGCCAGCCCCCGTTATTGGCAGCCAAATCAAAATCATTGAGGTGTTTTGCAAAATAAGCTTCGCCCCATCGCCAATCGATACCCAAATCTTTGACTAAAAAACTTGCAACAACCATTCGCAATCGATTGTGCATATAACCCGTTTGATTGATTTGCATCATCGACGCGTCAATCAATGGATAGCCCGTTTTTCCTTCGCACCATGCGTTAAATAATTTCTCTGCTATTTTGCCGTGCTCCCACACAATGGAGTTGTATTCGCGTTTGAATGCGCCGCTAACCACGTGCGGGTGATGAAATAAAATTTGGTGGTAGAAATCTCGCCAAATCAATTCAGATAACCAAGTTTGCGCACCTTCATCACATAGCATATGACTGGCGTGTGCCGCGCGTGCCAATTGCCTAATAGATATTGTTCCAAAACGCAAATGAACGCTCAAATAACTGGGCCCTTTGACGGCAGGAAAATTTCTGGTTTCTTCGTAGCGACTCATGCGTTTTAAAAATTCATTGAATAATTTTTTTGCGCCTTGACTGCCGCATGGAATTTGCAGTTGATCTAAATTTGTTTTTTCAAAACCAATTTCTTTTAAAGTGGGCACTTGTTTTTGAAAGGCCGTAGGTCTAGTTGCTAATTTTTTTGCAAAAGCGTCGATGGGGTGAGGTGCCAAGTCTGACTCTTGAACATATTTAAGCCATGTATTTTTGTAAGGCGTAAAGACGCCGTAGGGTTGGCGATTTTGAGTAAGGACTTCGGCTCTTTCAAAAATCACATGATCTTTGTAGGTATAAAACCCAACACCAATATTGGCCAGACCCCCTCTGACTTTGGCGTCTCGCGCTAATGCGTCGGGTTCGTCGTCGTGGTTGGTAAAAACAGCGACCACGCCCAGTTTTTTGGCTAATTGGGGGATGATGTCTAAAGCGTCGCCCACCATCACAATCAGGCCGCCAGCGGCTTGACCGCTCAATTTTTGAAGTTGCTGATCCAAGTCGACCAAGGACTCTCGAATGAATTCCACCCGACGGTCTTGGCGGGGCAGGGGATCGAGAATTGGCTTATCGAAAACAAAGACGCCATGAACCGAGTCACTGCGCTGAAGTGCTTGGCTCAAAGCAGCATTGTCTTGGGCGCGCAAATCGCGCCTGAACCACATTAAAGTGGCGGGAAAATGACTGGCTGAAGGAATGGACATGTTCGCCCTTAAAATCACGGCATGACCTCCGATTCTCTCCCAATCAACCTGGCGCATCATTTTTTGATCGCAATGCCAGGTCTTTCGGACGCGTCTTTCTCAAGAAGTGTCGTTTATATGTGCGAACACAGCGAGAGAGGTGCATTGGGGCTCATCATCAACAAACCCTCGGACATGAAACTCAGTGGCCTGTTTGATAAGGTGGAGTTGCCCTTGGGGCGATCCGACCTCACTGATTCGCCCGTGTTTCAAGGCGGGCCTGTGCACACCGAACGCGGTTTTGTATTGCACGAGGCCATCAAACCCGAAGGCCAATCTAGCAACGAATCGGTTTATGCATCGACCCTATCGATTCCAGGCGGCTTAGAGATGACCACGTCCAAAGATGTACTCGAGGCCATATCAACAGGAGCAGGTCCTCGTCGCGTGTTGGTCTCTTTGGGATATGCAGCTTGGGCGCAAGGTCAACTCGAATCTGAAATTGCAGAAAACAGTTGGCTCACCGTTGAGGCCGATTCCAAAGTTATTTTTGATACACCCATCGATCAACGTTACAGCAAAGCCTTGGCTTTATTAGGATTAGAGGCGTGGATGCTTTCACCCGATGCGGGGCACGCCTGATGGTTGCACTCATCAACACCGTTGATGCACGACTGCAATCTTTTTTGGCTTTTGATTTTGGAATAAAAAGAACGGGCGTGGCTTATGCCTCTCGTTTATTGGGTGAAGCCAAACCACAAGGCACGATCAAAGCGCAAGGCGATCAGCGCTGGCCACTCATTGAAAAACACATTCGCAATTGGCAACCCGATGCACTCGTCGTCGGAGTTCCTTGTCATCCCGATGGCGCAGAGCATGAAACCACATTGCTCGCCAAAAAATTTGCAAGACAACTCGTTGGTCGCTTTAAGCTTCCAGTTTTTGAAGTTGACGAGCGTTACTCCACCACCGAAGCTCAATCCATGGGTGCAGATGATTTGGATAGCGCATCGGCTTGCATCATCCTCAATCAATTTTTAAGAGATATCAAGGCATGAACCCAGGCACACTTTCATTGGATGCAGAAGCTTTGTATACGCAACTCAAAACGCGCGTACAAACTTTGTTAACGCCGCAAACCCGATTGGTCGGTGTGATATCGGGTGGCGCATGGCTGGCCGAGCGTCTTCAAAAAGATCTCAACTTAAGTGGTGAAGCGGGTGCCATTTCATCGGCCATGCATCGCGATGATTTTGCGCAACGCGGATTATCAAACAGTAGACAAACAAAAATTCCATTCGATGTAAATAACGCCGATATTATTTTGCTTGACGATGTGCTCTATACAGGACGAACCTTGCGAGCAGTGATTAATGAATTGTTTGATTTTGGAAGGCCCGCCAAAGTTCAATTGGCGGTATTGGTCGATCGCGGTGGTCGCGAATTACCCGTGCAAGCGGATGTGACCGCCGCAACCATCACGCTACCCAAAACGCAATCGTTGGCGCTGGCGCGAGATCCAACGGGTCGTTTCCATTTTTCATTGGAGACTTGAGTTGCTGTACAAAAAAAATCCACAGTTAAATAAAAAAGGCGAACTCATCCATTTGTTATCCACAGAAGGATTGCCCAAAGACATCATCACGCATATTTTGGATGCCGCCAACAACTTTGTATCAGTCAACGACAGAGAAGTAAAAAAAGTTCCGCTGTTGCGCGGTAAAAGTGTTTTTAATTTATTTTTTGAAAACAGCACGCGAACACGCACCACGTTTGAAATTGCCGCCACACGTTTGAGTGCTGATGTGATCAATTTGGATATTGCACGCTCATCGGCGTCCAAAGGCGAGTCATTGTTAGATACCATTGCGAATCTCAGTGCAATGGCTGCTGATATTTTTGTGGTGAGACACGGTGAATCGGGCGCGCCTTATCTGATTGCGCAACACGTGGCGCCTCATGTGCATGTGATCAATGCGGGCGATGGTCGGCACGCGCACCCAACGCAAGGTTTGCTCGATATGTACACCATACGTCACTTTAAAGGTGACTTTGCTAATTTGCGCGTAGCCATTGTTGGCGATGTGTTGCACTCGCGTGTTGCACGATCTGATATTCATGCACTAACCACCTTGGGGTGTGCGGAGGTACGCGCCGTTGGACCTAAAACATTGGTGCCCTCCGATTTATCGCACATGGGTGTGCGAGTTTTTCATTCATTAGAAGAAGGCATTGCAGATTGCGACGTGGTCATCACATTGCGTTTACAAAATGAACGAATGACAGGCGCGATGCTGCCATCGGCACAAGAATATTTCAAAAGCTTTGGCCTCACGCAAGCCAAACTCAAATTTGCAAAGCCTGATGCGATCGTGATGCATCCAGGCCCCATCAACCGGGGTGTTGAAATTGATTCTTCTGTGGTGGACGGAGCGCAAAGTGTGATCTTGCCGCAAGTCACTTTTGGAATAGCGGTTCGAATGGCGGTGATGTCCATTGTTGCGGGGAATGAAGCATGAAGACTTTGATTCAAAATGGACGCGTGATTGATCCCTCCAGTGGTTTCGATCAAGTTTGCGATGTGGGTATCGATCACGGAAAAATTACTTTCATCGGTGCAAAACCCGAAGACTTTACGCCCAAAGAAATATTTGACGCCACCGATTGCATCGTTGCACCAGGTTTGGTTGATTTGTGTGCACGCTTGCGCGAACCTGGGTACGAGCACGAAGGCATGTTGCAATCTGAATTGAATGCGGCTGTTGTGGGTGGTGTTACTACATTGGTGTGTCCACCCGATACAGATCCTGTGTTGGATGAGCCAGCTTTGGTCGACATGCTCGCTTACAAAGCCGATCGACTTCATTTGGCGCGCGTGTTGCCATTGGGCGCGTTCACCAAAGGACTCAAAGGCGAAGAGCTCACAGAAATGCTCGAACTCACGCAAGCAGGATGTGTGGGTTTTGGTCAAGCCGATGTGGCATTGATCAACACACAAGTGATGCAAAGAGGTTTTCAATACGCCACCACGCATGGTTACAGTGTTTGGTTAAGGCCCCTCGAAGGATTTTTAGATCACGGGGTTGCAGCCAGTGGGCCTTTTGCTACACGATTGGGTTTGAGTGGTGTGCCTGTTGCTGCAGAAACCATTGCGCTGAATACCATTTTTGCGTTGATGCGAACTACTGGTGCACGCGTTCATGTGTGTCGCGTATCAAGCGCTGCAGGTGTTGATTTAATTCGTGAGGCCAAAGCCGAAGGCTTGTTGCTCACTTGTGATGTCAGTATCAATAGTTTGCATCTCACCGATATGGATATTGGATTTTTTGATAGCCGCGCGCGCGTTAATCCACCTTTGCGTCAACAACGCGATCGCGATGCCTTGCGCTTGGGTTTGGCTGACGGCACGATCGACGCATTAGTCTCGGATCACACACCCGTTGAGGGCGACGCCAAAGCATTGCCATTTGCACAAGCAGAGGCGGGTGCTACAGGTTTGGAATTGTTATTGAGTTTGTCAATCAAATGGGCCGCTGAACAAAAACTACCCATTTCGCGCGCGCTTGCTGTGATTAGCAACGAGCCTGCAAAAATTATTCAGAATTCCAAACAAGATTTATGTTCATTGGGTCAACTCACAGTGGGTGGTGTGGCCGATGTTTGCGTGTTTGATCCCAGCGTGCATTGGCAAGCCTTGCCTCAAAACATAAAGAGCCAAGGCAAGCACACGCCGTTTTCATTTGATCGAAGTGGTGTGATCTTGCCTGCCAAAGTCAAAGCCACGTGGGTCGGTGGTCATCTCGCATTCAATTCAAAAGTTTGAGATTCATGATGCGTTCATTACGCGCGTTGTGGCGCATTGCCAAAGTGTTTTTTTTTATTGCCCAAGGTTTGTGGATACAGCGCACGCAATTTAAAAAAATCAACGCATCACAAAAATATAATCACGTCAAAACTTGGTCCCAACGCATGTTGGGCGCGATGGGTATTGAAGTGAAGGTCACAGGACAACCGCCGCTTCAAGGTCCAATGTTGATTGTGAGTAATCATATTTCTTGGTTGGATATTTTGGTGATTCATGCGAGTGGGTTTTGTCGATTTGTATCCAAAGCAGAAATCAAACACTGGCCCGTTTTGGGCGCATTGGCGGATGATGCGGGTACTTTGTTTATTGAGCGTGAGTCTAGGCGCGACGCCTTGCGTGTGGTGCATCACATGGCGCAGGCATTGCAAGCGGGCGATGTGTTGGCGGTTTTTCCAGAAGGCACAACAGGGGACGGAATCCATATATTGCCGTTTCATGCCAATTTGTTGCAAGCAGCAATTGCGGTTCATGCGCCGATTCAACCCGTTGCCCTCAAATTTTTAGATCAACAAACGGGTGACGTGAGCCTGGCGCCCACTTACATTGGCGAAGAAACTTTGTTAACCTCAGTTTGGCGAACCCTGTGCGCGCCGCCGCTGCAGGTGAGTGTGCGATACGGACAACCCCAATCGGGGGAGGGTCTTGAGAGACGGGCTTGGGCAGAACAGTTGCAACAACAAGTGGTTCAACTTTATGTATCATCAAACCCATAGATTTATTTTTCACTTTCAGGAGACATCATGAAACGGACTATTCAATTGATTCTGGGTGTGGGCTTTGCGCTCGCCAGTGTGTTCGCATCTGCACAATCCAACCCTGCCCAGGTGCGCAGTTGGGCCGCAGGTTGCGCCAATTGCCACGGCACCAATGGTCAAGCACAACCCGGTATGGAGACGCTTGCGGGCGCCAATAAAGACGACACGATTCGCAAGATGTCAGACTTCAAAGCAGGTCGTCGCACGGCAACCATCATGCATCAATTGGCTAAAGGATATTCAGACGATGAAATCGTAGCCATTGCCACTTACTTTGCTTCACAAAAAAGATAAGGGAGATACCCAATGAAACGTCGTCAATTGATTCAATCGGCTTGGGCTGGTTCTGCAATAGGTATTACTGGCCTTTTTGGGGCTTGTGCCACTCCCATGTCGGGCCCCAAAGTGGTGGTGGTTGGTGGAGGTTATGGAGGAGCTACTGCGGCCAAATACGTGCGCATGTGGTCTGACTATGGCATACAAGTAACCTTGATCGAGCCCAATGCATCATTTGTTTCTTGCCCTATTTCTAATTTGGTGATTGGTGGCAGTAAAACCATTCAAGACATCACCACGCCTTATGAAAATTTGAGTAAACGTCATGGTGTGAGCGTGGTGCGTGATTTCGTCACGAGTATTGATCCCGACAAAAGAATCATTAAATTACAAAGTAGCTCTGAAATAACTTACGACCGATTAATTTTGTCGCCAGGTATTGATTTTATGTATGACGATATCGCAGGCATGAACAAAGCGGGTGCCAAAGACAAAGTATTGCATTCGTGGAAAGCGGGCCCGCAAACCGTTGCCTTGCGTCAGCAATTGCAAGATATGCCCGATGGTGGCGTGTACGCACTGAGTATTCCATTGGCGCCTTATCGTTGCCCACCCGGGCCTTACGAGCGTGCGTGCCAAGTGGCGCATTACTTCAGCAAGGCCAAGCCCAAAAGCAAAGTAATCATCTTGGATGAAAACGACGACGTGACTTCCAAAGGGCCTTTGTTTAAAAAAGCATGGACCGATCGTTACAAAGGCATCATTGAATACAGACCCAAACACAAAGTGGTGGATGTTGATGCAACAAATAACACGCTCAAATTTGAATTTAACGACGATCTCAAAGCCAACGTGCTCAATTATTTGCCGCCGATGCGCGCGGG
>Ga0114978_10004152_pt1 | contig 11777 bp, 12 predicted proteins | sample S_140212_EF_Meta_FD_87027 | JGI IMG/M metagenome (GOLD analysis project Ga0114978, IMG submission 87027) | Freshwater microbial communities from Lake Simoncouche, Canada to study carbon cycling - S_140212_EF_MetaG | ecosystem: Environmental > Aquatic > Freshwater > Lake | place: Lake...
GCTTATTCATAGTGCTTGTATGCCATTGCGGGCCGAACGCATCGGCTCATCTTATGGCAACTGATCTGAGTGCTTTCGCCAAAGAGAGATTTTTTCATCGTGTAGAATTCACGGCGAACCGTCTCACCCTGATAGACCGCATCATAGAGAGATTGGTCTACTAGCACTACATCATTTCCGTATTCATCAATAGTCTTTAGTGGAATTCCCTTAATCTTGTAAAGATCACCGATGCAGTAGAACTTTTTACCGAGAAAATACGAGGTAGCGTCTGTGTCTTTCTCTACTTTCACATTTCCGAGTTCGTCGCCGATCTGGATCGGATAGACGTCTAGTCCGCTCTGCTTGTAAGCCGAGACATTCTGAATAAATGCGGAGTTGTTCTTCTTATGGAAGTAGATGCTATCCGTTTCAATATGGATCACATCATCCGAGTCAGCGGGCAGACATCGCACGTATTCAAACAGAAGCCGTTTAGAATAGGAGTAGACCATGACACCAGCAGTGACCCACGTGTTTAGTTTTGGCTTCTCCTGAATCTTCTCCGCCATCACACCATTCAGTTTTAGAGTGCTCTCGCCTGTATACTGTAATTTAAAATAGCGGGAAGGATCTTCTACCAGTTTTCCACTGACCGAGTTCAGAAACAATTTAATACACTCGCGGAGCGCTGGATTGTAGGCCTCATCATCTGCTTTCTTTAGTGCGTCCTGGCGCTTCTTCTCACCATAGAGAGTATCCACGTAATCGCCGAAGATCTCAGATCCTTTAATATACTGGCGAGAAACGAGACCCGTCACCACATCAAAGGACACCAGACCATAGCGTTCTTGGAGATACTTAATCATGAATGAATCCACACAGACCTCCGCGATGCTTGCGTTGTTCCATTCCAACACGCCCGCTTCTGTCTTAGAAGCAATCGGTTTAAACTGATACGAAGAAGTAAAGCGCATGTTCTTCACGCGATAGAACCCGTGAGCATAGGGCCGATAGGAGTCTACCCATTCGCTCTTTCCGCAAGGGATAAGCATGTTCATCATAGACGCTGGATACTGAGACGCGATGTCATAAGAGATCAACTCGTGGGAGTGCTTGCCGGCCTGGTTCGTGTGTGAGATACCTCCGCGTTTAAATTCATTCACAAAGGTGATTTTTTCCGCATCTTCCACACCAGCAGAAGACAGAAACTCTAGATAGGTGCGGTAGGCCTGAGTCTTCACATACTTCCCACCCATGCGACGGAGGCAGGTATTCTCTAGGATCTTCTTCGCAAGAGAGCCGATGGTGTTCGTATTCATCAGGCCTACGTTTGCCTTCAGTTCTGGGCGAGTCATAAAGATCTTGTCCGTGAGTTGTTCATACTGCGTTTTAAACGAAGACCAGATCTCAGAGAGACTGATACAGTCCATCTCGCAATAGCGAACATACAGAGCCCAAAAATCGGGCTCCTTCTGCTCTAGTTCTAGAAACTGAACATCGGACAACTCGGGACGATAGAAACAGATGTTTTTATTCGTGAGCGTCTTTCCACGATAGGCGAACTCTGTCAACTTAGCCTGCTTCACCTTAAACGACTTACACAGCGCATCGAGCGAGTTCGTCAGAAAACAGCACGAGTCCTTAAACAGGTGGGATTTATACTGTAGACCGATGACAGAGAACCCACGAAGTTGCGCCTCTGTGTGGAGTTGTTCCTCTCGTGTGAGTTGGTTCATCAAGAAATACACATCAAACCGCGAACCATTATGAGCGATCGCATGATAAAAATGACGCTGGGAAGCCTGAATAGTGAGCCAATCCAGAAACTGGCGACAGCAATTTTTACCCGCACGGCTCGTAAAGGTCAGAGAGTGGAATTCCTCGCTCTGGTAGTTCTTGTAATACGCGCAAAGAATCACAGGCTCTAGCAGATAGGATTTATTCTCTCCCACCATCACATAGGCAGTAGAGGGACGAGTCTCAATGTCCCAGTAAACATAGCCACGTTTCGTTTTCTCATTCTTAAACGTTTTGGACACTGCGCCCGTGATATGGGAATAGTGATCATGATCTACTAGGATGTAGTCATAGCGCTTAAAATCAAACTCATCGCTAAACGTATCATCCACCACAACAAGAATCCCAATAGAATGTTGACGGTAGATTTTCTGAATCACGTCCACGCTTACCATACCATCATAAGGAATTCCGTGAGTCTTGCGCTCCTCCGCATAGTTCAGCGTCTCCCCGAGGATGTGCTCTAGCACCTTAAATCCGCAGTTGTTATGTTTGGTCACAGGAGAGAACACCGTGAGCGTATGGAAGGGGGTATCTACCACATTCTTCTCCTTACCCTGCGTGCGACATCCGCCACGAATCGCCTCCACAGAGGGAATGACATCACGGAACACGTTGCGATCTGCACCCATGAGATCCGTGATATCCTGATAGTTCTCGCTATCCTGGACTGTATTCTGTGCATCAATCGCATCTAACCAGCGCATGAAGTGCTCCCGTGAGTTAAAACGAAACGTGCGAGTAATCGCAGAGTTACCACTACGCAGAGTAAGGGAGAACGGACCCGCAGGCGTGCGGAGATCACCCCATTGGCGAAGCCGAGCAAAGGGCACAGCACGAGGAATAGCGACCTCCTTCACAATCTTAGAAAATGCTCGTTTCGCGCGACGTTTAGCATTCTCTTCTAGGCGTTTCTGCTCCTTTTTGCGTTCCTTCTCTGCTAGATCACGTGCCGTCTTTGCTGAGATCTCTGCCAGCCGGAGAGCCTCGTCTCTATCACGTTTCTCCTGACGTAGACGGTTACGTTCATTGTTTCGTTGTTGCTGTGCGTTTAGTTGTCGAACTACGACGTTTCTCTCTTCTCCACGCAGACGTGGACCAATTACTTGTAGTTCATAGAGGGCGCGAAGACGGGGCGTGGTGTAGGCGAGGGCTCGGACGGACATCTTTCTAAATAAGGGCTAGAAAATAATAATGCCGGGGGACGCGTGTCTAGATTAGAAAGGGGCTAAGTCTTTAGGTCCTTTCTAAACCCGAGCGATTCGGTCCCTGTTTTTCACATTTCAATGGAAGCGAGAGCCTTCGCCTCTTTCAGGTAATAATACCGACTGAGAGCCTGCGCCTTGTGTCGTTCTTTGTATTCTAGGTTTTCAGCATAAACCTTCATATACGAGCGCTTATAAAGACCGGACTGTCGTCGTCGCTCATAGATCTCTGCGCTATGGGCTTGCTGATAGCGTCGCTGTGCTTCGCGTTGGGCTTCGGTGCGTTTGGATTGGCATTGGCATGCCGGAGGATTGTCCATTTTCTGGTCTCTACTCATACATAGAAAATATCCTTTAGATTGCTGGCGCATCGTTAGCCTTTTTAAGACATTCATAAATTAGTTCGTGATATTCTGGATGAACGTAGTGTAAACATGTCATAATTTTGTCTTCTGAACAGCATTGTAAATTGTATGTATTAACACACTTTTCAGTTCCTACGTAATACTGGATAATAAGACTTTCAAAATAATTTAATACACTTACAGGAACAACTGAAATAAAACGAATGATTGGTTTAATTTTAACATTTCCAAATGCTAGAATATGTTGCTTTTTACGATTTTCAAATACATTTGTAACACCAACATAATGTTTATCGTTTTCCAATCCGTTAATAAGATAAACAAGTGACTCTTTATGAACTGCTTTATAGGCTTCCTTAATAGAGTCTTTTGCTTTTTGGTAATGCGCTTTATTGCGTGCTTGTTTCCGTGCTTTGCGTTCTTCTTCTGATAGTTTGGGACGGGACATGACTCTATACTATACATAGACACATTCAGTCGTTTAAGCCCTTTACGCTTTAACGGATGAGGCTCGCATTGCCCATCGCATCCACCGTAAGGACCTGTTCCACACAGCATGTAATGTAGAAGGTTCCACCAGCATCTCCCACGAACTCCAGCACTGCGGAATTCACTGGAACTCCCTTCATACTAAACCCAGCCTCTGACGACTTCGCACACGAAAGACCGCCAAGATAGGCGCCGTCCTTATACAGAGTGCGAGTAATGCCACCAGCCACGAGAGTGAAACTGTTCGCGCTTGCGACGTTTCCTGCCTCATATGCGGTTGGCGCAACAGACACACGATCGCTGTCCCACATTGTGTTGAGCGCTCTGTTCATCTCCAAAAACTGAGAAACCTCATCCGAGAGATTGCCAGCGAACTGGAGAGATCCGTCCAGATAGAGACGGGCGCTGGTCTGATTGGCATCGGTAAACTGCTTAGATCCACGCTGGGTCTCTACTGGAACAGTGCTCCACAGAATAGACTTCAGAGAGGAGCAATTCAACCCGATGTTCTGAGTGACCGCGCCCGTCTGTGCCGTGCGGACGTTGTAAAAAGTAGAGATCGGCATCTGAAAGAGACGGCCTGAGGCAAGCATAGCGCGAAGACCTTGTTCATACTGTTGGTCGAAAATCACCTGCTCAAACACAAGGGACGCTGAAGACACTGAAAAGTCAGTAATGGCATCACCTGAGCACTGAGTAATAGCATTTACGACAGTGTCTAGGTCTACGTTCAACTGCGACGAGTTCAGCAGACAGAGAGGGTAGTGCTGTTTGCTATTCAGAGCACCGAGGAGCAGAGGAATGGCGATAGTAACAGTCTGAACCGCATTAAATGCGCCATTAAACGACTGCTGATTAATTTTATCATCGCAAGAAGCAAACGAGGGATTGGAAGCATGAAGAAGCAGAGCCGAGTAGGTCTTGTTGTAGTTCAAAATCTGCTCTGAGATCGCGCCGGAACTGAGGAGCGTCATGCGGTTCACAATGCTGGAAGCGCTACCATACTGGGCAAAGTTCCAAGCGTAAGCGGTAGCCTGCGTAACGGAGATAGTTGCCTTCAAATATGCTGATCCGCTAACTAGCATACCACTCCCTTGTCCCGCGGGTAGGATGAAGGAAACAAGGCCTCCGGCTGTCTGAGTGCCGGTAGAGGACGAAACGTTTACGATGCGCTTCGTGGCACTGGCAACACGGGGATCCTGGTTGGACATCCAGGCGCTCGGGATGTCTTGGTTGCTGACGCTGACAGGGTATGATTTCACGTTTGCGAATTGGGCGGACATCGTTCTACAAGGTCAGCATAAATTTTTTACATGGATATCGTCTGGATGTTTAGTGGAGACGCCAGCATCCCCACACCCCTCTCTTTTGGATATCGTGTGGATGTTCTTCATTCATACGATAACCGGAGGGATCATAACCTCTCCATGAGAGAGGGGTATGGGGACGCTTGCGTCTCCATTACATGGCCTGGTAATACTTCCTCTCTTTCGGTTCCATCATCTCCATCTTCTCCTTCAGCACCTGTCCGCCATCTTTCAGACCGACAGCGCCTGCGACCTGCCTCGCCGTATCAATGCCGGACTGCACCTGCTTCACCGTGCCCTGGACCGTATCACCGATCGCTCGCAAAGGAGCCGGGAGAAATCCCTTCACTCGGTCATAGATTCCGCTAATGGTATTCACGACCGGACTCGCGATTTTGTCATAGACATATTTAAAGGGAGTTTTAATGCCCTCCCACAAGTCCGAGAAAAATCCCATTTGTTCTATATGGAGACAAGAAAAGACTACATCTTTTCTCGTCCCCATACCCCTTTCCCTTGGTATTCATTGGTCAGGGGTGTGGGGAGGTAGCCGACATAGTCGGTGTGACGTCCCCACTTAGTTATCCAGTGCTTCCACATCAAGAGTGATGATACAGAATTTAAAGATGTTGCCTACGGATCCATCGTATACAATAGATGATAGAAGTTCTATGTCGATCGTGCCATTGGCAATGATCTCAACATACCATTCACCCTGAGGGTTGGGTTGCGTGTGAGTGGTGTTATTAGCAAAAAGTAGATCCCGAGAGATTCCGTAGGGCGTTTTAATAGCGTCGGAGCGAATCCGAATGAGACGGTCACTTGTTGCTCCTACCTGATCTACATAGACGATTGTCTGGACTCGTGCTTTGTAACGACCGAACAGGTTACAGGGGTATTCAGCACGAGCCGGAAGGGCAGAGCCGGCAGTCGCTGGGATATAGATCTGACAGACGGGCATAACTAATAGAAGGGGCTAAATTCTTGGCATAGCGCCTTGTTCACGTGCTTATAGACATACTGTGCTGTTTCCTGCGTGTCATAACGTCCTAGATACATTCTGCGTCCGTTAAAGTTCATCATGGCTTCCCACTTCTTACCTCGTTGTTTCACGCCGTGCTTCGCGGGGATACGGTTCATTAGGTTCTGCTGATGGGAGCACCATCTAAGGTTTTTCAGGGAATTATCCGTCTTTACTCGATTTATATGGTCTACGATAGGATGATTGCTAGGATTTTCAATAAAAAGACTTGCCAGTAGACGGTGAATCTTAAACGTTTTGCGACCTTCCTCATTTACTAGTTTTACATAGAGATATCCGTTGGCGTTCGTGTTTGCTGTCATGATTCGCTGGGTTTTCATGATGCGCACATGTCCCTCTTGGCTCACTTCATAGGCTGGATAGTTCGGAATCAATTTCCATTCTTTCTGATCGGGGCATAGTGCGGGCACTACGCTCTTTTGGCAAAACGTTCCGTTTTGGCGATCGGGCCCCTCCATGGTTTCTCTCTACCCCGGGGGCTCAAAATTATTTACAAAATTATCCTGTCCTGTCGCTCACTAAAGTGGGCGTGAAAGAAAATCATAGATTTTCTACCAGTGTGGACGTATGGGCTCCTCTTTATAAGAGGATCCGATCAAACTTGCGGAAGAAAATAGGCGTCCCGTGCCCTAACTTAATATGTAGAAATGGATGATCTTCTCCCTTCCCTGCGAAGTCAATCAGTCGTCTAAAAAGCCCTTTGTCTATGTTAATCTCATCTATGAGGCATTGTTCCTCTTTTTCATTCAGAGTCGGGAAGAAGGTGATGGCTCGGCACTGACAACGGATGATCGGTGGAATCTCACGGAATCGCTGGGTAAGAATGAACACCGAGAGTTTCAAGTGACGGAGGCAAAGGACGAGTTTGTTTAGTTTGCTCTTCTTGCGCTTGCTGAACTGGTCGGCGCAATCGTCTATGAGTAAGAGAGATGATCCTTCCTTCCCTTCCTCCTTCATCTCTTCATTGTGTGCTTTCACTCGTGCCATGATCTCCTCTATCGTATCATCGTCGGTATCTTCAAAGAGATTCCCGTCCTTCTCTACCTCACCGATGAGTTTAGAGAACTTGTCGTCTTGTGACGCTGTCGGACTAATCATGTAGATCTTCTGGAATCGCTGACGAAAGCCGTCCTTTTTATGGGAGAGATTCAGCATATTCAAAACGATCGTCGATTTTCCTGATCCGATGCCTCCGCAACAGATCCAAAGGAAATGACTAGCAGGAAACGGCATGTCCTTATTTAGATTTACTTGGTTGTCAAGAGCCTTTACGGCCTGTGTGAGTGGGCTCACTTCAACGCTGAATTGTGAGGCCATCTTAAATCTGTAGTATGGATAGATTAAAGATGAGCGTGAACGGACTCCAACAGCCCTATGTGAACAATTCCCTAGATGGTCTCGTGTATGTGGAAGTGGACGGTCTCACGATTAACGGAATCCCCGTAGACCCTACTACCTTTATTCCTTACACAGGCGCAACGAAGCCAGTCTCTCTAGGTCCTTTCTCCTTAGAAACTCTCACCTCTCTCTCTGCTCGTCAAGTGAATTTTACCACGTTTACCTCCTCCATGATGACAGGACCTACAACCTCCTCGTTGTTTACTGCTGATGCGTGGCAGATGAGCAATACGATCCAGATCTCGTCTCTTGGCACTACGAGCACTTCCTATCTGCACATCAGGGATACTACGAACTCCTCCACCTTGCTAACCCTACAGAGTAATGGCATCGCTGACTTTGGATCCTCTATTCCTCGGGCGTCTACGCTTGCAACAGGAAACTATGATCTCGTCAATCTTAGCACCCTCAGTAATGCGGTTGCCTATTTGGAAGGGATCACCTCTCTTAATTTTGTGCCCTATGTCGGATCTCTGAATAATTTAAACATGGGAGCCTCTACGATCAAAACAACGGGTTATGTATCCACTGCCTATCTGACTCTCTCGGAATCAACCAACAGCGAGGCATGGACCATCTACACCCTCAGCACGATGGGCAATCTGAGCACACTGGGAGGTCTCGTCATCCAAGAGAAGGGTGGAAACTCTGTCTATCTAACGGGTGGAGTCGTAGGAGCCAAGAATTTCCAATTTTCATCTCCTGGTGGTGGGAATGCTAGCAAGGTGGTATGCACAGACGGGAATAGCGTGATGAGCACTACGATCTCTGCGGGTCAGTTAGGCTATATCACATCACTAACATCACAGGCTGGCGGAATCGGTCAAACGAATACATGGAGCAATACACAGACCTTTTCTGTCGCTCCCACGCTTAACGGACTGACTACTACTACGCCCTCGTTTAGTCTTGGAATAGATGGATCTAACCAGATCGTAAAATATACACCTGCTGCATCAGGCGGGACAGTCAATACCTCCACAACCACCGCTCGGTTTCTCCCTTATCTTAGCACTGGAACAACCCTCACCAATTCCCTACTGAATCAGATAGACAATGACTCTATCGGTTTGGGCTACACGGCGATCCCCACCTATCCCCTTGGATCTGCTAAAAATATGTATATCAATGGGTCTATCTTCGCTGGTGGGCTAAACTCCATGGTAGGAACCTTTGGCAGAGATACGAACACGAGCAATCCAGCGAATGAAATCAACTTTACCGCAAACGGTGCGGGAGTTCTTGTGAGTCAGATCAAAAGTCATAGCGGGTCATCTGCTTTCTATGATGCAACATGGACATACAGCAATACGAACCCCGCACCACTTGGAGCAAACCAGGGACAAGTCCTACTCACTGCCGATAAACTATCACTGTCGCTCCCGAGTGGATTAGTCGTAGCAGGAGGAAGTCTGACTATGTCCATCACAAAACCTATTTATTTGTATAATACCAGCGGAACAAACAACGCAGGAATTTTATGTGAGTCATCGGGTGATATGGTCTTCTTTACAGGAACGGCAGGAACTGCGACACGCCTACGAATCGCATCAGGTGGAGATGTTGTAGCCTCTAATAATCTAACGGCGAATTGTCTTATTGTCAATGGTGGCGGAACCTATCAAGCCGGATCCATCTATAGCGATGCGAATTGGGGTATGTTGTTTAGAGCAAAGGTAGTGCCTATTGCGGGTATTTTTGGTTGGTATGACTCGGCAGGAGTAGAAAGAATGAAAATGCTTCCTAATGGAACTTTACAACTATCACCACCAGGAGATGGTCCTGGCTTCGTTCATACCAATGGAACAGTCATTGTAGAATCATATATCGGAGGTGCTGGAGGCTGGTTCGGAACACGAACGAATCACCCTTTGCGGTTTTATACGAATAACTCATCAGCACGAGTAACGCTTAATACAGGCGGTGACATGACACATACCGCTGGTGATAGTTCTTATATGAAATATGGACCTAACAGCACTTGGTCTGCTAGTATCGTAGTGGGGGCAACGCCAGACAAATCTGGTGCGTCTACCGCACAAGTCATCACGACAAACGGAAATCTTCATTTGGACGCAGGAAATTCAAACGCTATGTATTATGGCTACTATGCTAATTCAAGAGGAACACCGAATTCTCATCAATTCTATGGAAATGACTATAATTTTATTGGTGTGCCTCAAAATTTTAACGCTTACTCCCATGTGTGCGTGTTCGCTGGGGATCAGATGAGGCGATCACAATGCGTGATGCGACAGATCTATCGCAATGAAAGTGTTTCGTGGGCGGGTGGAATTAATATGACATACGCCTTTTACAAGTATAACGCTCAATGCCCCGTAAGAATCTCGGGGAAATACGCAATGTATTCTACCTATGTTGGAATTCAAACGATGGGAATGCGTCTTTATTCACAGACTTCAGGAGCGTATTTCTATTATCAGTTTAGGACCTACCAAAATATTAGCATCGCACAAACCACCTATCCTTTCGAAATTATCCTAACAGATGGTGATTTAGGTGCTTTTTCTACTGGATGGTATGATATCTACATTTATAATGTGGGTGGTTGCTCTACCGATGGGAATGATCAACTACATCTCTCTGTTCAGTTATTACCTGTGAATAGTTTCTAAGCGGAACGCGACCCTTTGGTAAAGAAAAATATCTACTATAAATAAATGGCGTATGCTTATCAGAAATACATAGACGAGCACAAGCATCTAGATACCGATGAACTCCGACACACGATCCAACCAATCATTCACATCATCGATAAGGATTTTAAGGGACAAGAGCATACGTTCTGCGACAAAGAACAACTATGTCCGCTTGGTAAGTATCGACGACCCAAAAGACTAATAGAAGCAGAATCAAGAGGATTTACGAGTGTGGCAGAGATGGATAGGGCGGATAAGAAGGCAGAGGAAGAAGCAAAGAGCATAGCAGGGCAAGCCTTAGGAAAGGAGGTAGACGAACTCAAGCGGATCGTCTCCGATCAGAACAAACTCCTAGAGTTTCTGCTGGCCAAATTAAAATGAACGCATAGAGTATAAATGGCTTACAATCTCAACAGTGTTCAACTGCCTGCGGTGATTGTTCCGCAAGTGCCCCAGATTCTAGAACGTGAACCTTTGGCTAAAGATGCAGAAGCGCCAAAGAAGATGGTGATCCTTTACACGAAGGCGATCACTTCCGAGGATGTAGAGGTGATCTCACGTTACGGCAAGGTGCTCCGATTTAATGCGTCGCTGATCAATATCCCATGGGCTTCTCTCCACTGTCAGTTTATCCTATGCGATGCTACAGACAAGATCTGCCTCGCTAATGTGGAGCGACATCTCCATGATCCTGATCTAGTGTTTTCTCATTATGGTTCGTTCTATGAGAGCGAAACGTTCGCGAACATCAACCATGTGAGCAAGATCCGCTACTGTGCGACACGTGATGATTTCTATGCGTCCATGCTGGAGCCCAAGGAACTGAAGCGTCCGAATAAGATCATCTCCTTTCTCTCTTTTTTCGTGAACTGCTTGGCCCAGTTAAAGCGTTAATGGATTGGGCCATAGAAAGCATCAAGGAATACATAATGACGCAGACCCTGGTTTTTGCTGGTGTGCCCATCAAATGGCTCCCTTGTATTCTCTTCGTTATGTGAAAGAAAATCATAGATTTTCTACCAGTGTGGTAGAATGTCTACCTATCGTATCACCGACTACACAAAGGAGCAAGCACGAAAACTAAACGTCCAGGTTCGCCCTTCTACTAATCCAAAGAAGAAACTGGACGTCTTCCGAAAGGGTGAAAAGATCGCAAGTATAGGCGCATCAGGCTATCTAGACTATCCCTCCTATCTGAAACAATACGGCGATGATGTCGCAAAGGAACGGCGTAGGCTTTACAAACTCCGACACGCTAAAGATCTATCATCAGGAGATGGTTTCTGGGCGAATAAACTATTGTGGTAGTAGAGATGTGCAACGAACTCAAGAACTCAGGAGTAAAGGTCCGATCGTTCCTAAAAGGCGGGAAGGTAGGCCGTCGCACCATTCCCGCGAATATGCTCAAGCCTAATGACGTGGACGTAGTGCTAGCACGGCTACAACCTGGAGAGATCGTGATTCCTGTGAAGCATACCACGAAGGTGAAAGCGATGCTCAAGAAAGCGGGAATAAAACTCCCCAACCTCTAA
>Ga0114978_10004153_pt1 | contig 11772 bp, 5 predicted proteins | sample S_140212_EF_Meta_FD_87027 | JGI IMG/M metagenome (GOLD analysis project Ga0114978, IMG submission 87027) | Freshwater microbial communities from Lake Simoncouche, Canada to study carbon cycling - S_140212_EF_MetaG | ecosystem: Environmental > Aquatic > Freshwater > Lake | place: Lake...
AACTATACTTCCTGCTGGTGGAGCACCATTAACAGTTGTTCCGCTAGCAAAATAGAATCCCTGCACTTTCCACCCATTAGCAACTCCTGTGCTGTCTACAACGGGAATAATATTTGTACCTATTCCAGCACCAGGGGCAGCAACAACTAGACATTTTGTAATTGTTCTATTGCAGAATGCATTCAAACTTTCATTAACAAGACCACGAGATTGATAAACATAATAAGTTGATGCTCCCAATGATTGAGATGGATCAATTGTAAAGGTTGATGTGCTACTAGTAGTTGTGATTCCAGTATATGCTTGTGTAGTTGCACCAATCAAAATCATTCCAGATTTAAGATCAGTAGTATCACCACTAGATAAAGTAAAAGTTGATGTAGATGCAGAACCTTGTAATCTTTTTACAAATCCACGATGTTCAATAAAAGTCAAATCAACAGTTCCAGAACCATTTGCATTTTGAGATAAAACTATAGAATTATTAATATTAATCCCTATAATTGTTGTGCCAGTTGGAATAAATTGCCCAAAAACAACCCCCGAAAGCACTCCTCCATCATAAACATAATTACCAATTTCCAAATTTGATGTATTTGACAATGTTACAACGTTTGAATTTACTGTTATTGTTCCATTAATGGTACTTTTTACAATACCTGCCAAATTTGTTTTTGGTTGATATTTAATATCAACTTTTTTTAAAGATTTAACTTTTACATAATTATTTGATAATACTCCTCCAAGAGTTCCACCACCAGGTCTTATGGAATTGTCTATAAAAATTGGAAACTCCCCTTTTGCAGCATCACTAAAATCATAATCCAAAGAATATAAATTATTATACCTTAAATTAGTAGAACCACCAGTTGGGGCAATATAATCAAAATTTATATTTCTTTGTACTGCTATTGCATCAATACTACTTGGAATATAATATCTTACTCTAATTCTATATCTTTGTTGTGCATTTAAGATATATGTAGAATGAGATATTGCAGTATTTTGTCCAATAGTTTTAAAGAAAGTTTTATTTTGATTGGTAAAGTTTGCAGTTACTGTATTTGCTGTTATTCCCGTTGGTGGATTGAGAGCAATAATACCAGTAGTTCTATCAATAGATGCAACTACACTACCAGTATAAATTCCAACACCAGAAACACTTTGTCCAACACCAACAAATTTTGTATTACTTGCTGTTGTTAAAGTGATTTGATTTGAACCTGACGTTCCAGATGCAGATAATGAAGAAGTTAATCCAATTCTATTAATTTCTGTATATGTTCCAACTCCACTGACATAACCTTGTGTTTCAAAATCAAAAGTAAAACAAGCACTACTGTTAATATAAAAAGAATAAGATCCAGTCTGTGTTGGAATGAAATATCCTTCCCATTGAACACCACCATTTACATCAACACTTTCTGGTGTGAGTTTTCCACTGTATTGGAAGTTTCCTAATTCCCAAAAATTATCAGTTTTGACTGGTGTACCAGAAAAAATTCCTACGGTATTTTCAAATACCTGATTTTGATTAAAATAACTTGCGGATAAACCATTTCCTCCATTAAATCTTGGTTCACCAGAAAATGCTTTAAACCTATCTAACCGATTTTGATATGTTATTCTTGGAGAAAATGCAACATTAATACCAGAACTATCTGTAGTTTGAATTGCACTTCCTGCAATTTGTGAATAACCAGCATTATCTAAACCAGCAGAATATATTCCTCTAATACAATCTAAATCTTCGCTAATAAAATTGCCCGAATCAACTAACGTATCTAAAAGATTATTTAATGCTTCAGTTGAGTTTGATAAATCACCAAGATTATTATCTCTTCTCAATCCAACTTTTTTGAATATTTTTCTAGCCATTTTTGACTTTTTTTATTATTTAGTTTAGAATATATAGTGTGTATATAATTAAAATGACACTTATGGATTCACAAAAAATGTTTGAGGACTTGAGCAAGCAAGCAGAGGTTCTTAAAAAAGATTTGATTGATTTGGAACAACAATTTAATATGAAGAAAGACCAATTTATTCGTATTCAAGGAGCACTAGAGGCATTGAGTTTGGTAAATCAAAAGGAGACGGAAGAATATGAATAAATAAAAGAAGACTCATATAAGTCTCCTTTTTGGTACATACCGAATGTTATAAATGGCAATTCCCATCAGAATTAAAAGGTCTTCCGTACCTGGCAAAAGACCTACAATAAATGATTTACAGTTGGGGGAATTAGCTCTCAATACTTATGATGCAGATCTTTTTACTTTAAGAAGTAGATCTGGTATAGGTTCCGATGTCGTAAGATTGGGCGCTGGAGCAACAGTCACTAATCTTTTATATGTCACAAAAGACGGAAGCGATACAAATACAGGAAAAAAACTCGGAGACGCAAAAGCAACTATCAGAGGAGCAATTGCAGCAGCAACAACAGGAACTGTTATTAAGATTAGTGCTGGAAGTTATGTAGAAAATAATCCAATTAAGATTCCCGAACAGGTTAGTCTTGTTGGAGATAGTTTAAGAGAGGTTTCCGTTACTCCACAAAATCAAGGAGACCTTTTTTATGTAAGCAACGGAAATTATATTGCCGAAATGTCCTTTGTTGGACCTGCGAATAGTGGTGCAATTTTTGCTTTCAATCCCGATGAAGTTGGATATTTCAATCAATCTCCCTATATTCAGAACTGTACTAACTTTATTCCAAATAGTACTGGATTGAAAGTTGACGGAAATCATGCTATAGGACCCACAAAGTCAATGGTTCTTGATTCTTATACCCAGTATAACCAAGGTGGTGTTGGAGCATCGATGACCAATGAGGGATATGCCCAGTTAGTTTCTCTCTTTACTATTTGTGATGATGTTGCAGTTTTTTGTGGGTCTGGTGCTGCTTGTGATCTTACAAACTCAAACTCATCTTTTGGTAATTATGGATTAGTTGCCGATGGTGTTGGACCCTTAAAATATACGGGAATAGTCACAAGTGCTGCGGCAGAAAATTCGGATACTTTTGTTCTTGATTTAAATGTTCCAACTTTAAATATAGTAAATGCTCTTTATGATAATACGACCGGACTTTTAACTGCCTATACCAATAGTGCTCATAAGTTTTCGGTTGGTATGGGAATTACTCTTTCTGGACTTCAATTTAGTTGCCCTTCGGGTCCGGGAATAGTCACATACCCAAGTGGTAATTATGGATATATATTTGAGACAAAAACTGTTGCACCTGGAAGATATATTGATTCTTATAATTTAATTCAGGCAAACAAGATTGAAATTCAAGATAAGTCTATGGCAGCAATTGCAATCGGACATTCGGACTTTTATTTTCCTGGAGATTCGCAAACCAATTCTAGATCTAGATATTATGATGCATACCGGTTAATTCAAAATAATAGAAGTGTAATTGTAGGGACTGCCTGGACAAATACTTATAATGTATATCCGGGTATTTCAACCACAATGGTTAAGTGTAAAAGAGATATTGGATATTTTATTGATGCAGTTTCCACAGATGTTTTTACCGGAGGCAATCATTATGTTAGGGAATTTGTAAGACAATATTTTAATGCAAATGGAACTCCAATTAGTAATGGATTAGTTGGTGAAGTAAATGAATCCATTTATGCTTTTAATCAGTCAAGAAATTTAATGAAACAGGCAATTACAAACTCTCTTGTAGGTGCTGCTTATTCTGATTTAACAATTTCAACGGGAACTTCTACTTATAATGGTGGAGGTACTGTTTATGCAAATACTGATCCTTTGGCATGTTCTGATGTTCAATCTAATATTGATAATCTAGTCGGTATTGTTACGACAGTTATTGGTGCTGGCAGTTTGATAAGTATTTCTAGTTCTGATAATTACGGAACGTTTACTACTGGAGGAAGTAAGTGCTATAGGGACATTGGATATTTGATCGATGCAGTTTCTTTGGATGTGAGAGATTACACAAATCAAAATATTAGAAATTTCATTGAACAATATTTTGATTCCAATGGCAATCCTTTGAATAATGGTCTCACTGGAGAAGTTTCTGAATCTATTACAGCATTTAATGCAGTTAGGGATTATGCTAAAAGTGCAATTACAAATCAATTAAACAATAAGAATTTAACTCTTCAAGGAGATCCTACAAATACTGATCCTGCATCTTGTGCTAACGTCCAAACTTTTATTGAGAATCTTGTTGGTTCTGTAACTTCTAGTTCTGTTGGAGTTGCAACAAGTAAATTAAATCTTCCAGCAGTTTCGGTAGCAAGCACCGTATTTACTGCGAATGTTGGAGTTTCTACATTACCTCATACTTATATTCCCAATACCGGCACGGCAAAAATTAATGTCATAAGACCCTTTGATGGTCAGGTCATATATTTTAACAAACTTTATTATACTGTAGAAAAAATATTGGTAAGTATTGGTGGATCTGGATATTCTATTTCTCCGGAAATTACGATATCCGATCCAGAAACTAATTTTGGAGTTACGGCACAGGCAGTTGCCGAAGTTGAAGGTGGGGCGGTTGTTGCAATTGATATGGTTTCTAGTGGTAGAGGATATACTTTTACTCCAACAGTTACATTAACTGGTCCTGAAGTTGGAATAAATACAGCAGTAGCGGTTCCTGTAATGGTTCCAACTTATTATTCAATTTTAAGTTCTACTCCAATTTCTGCCGGTATTTGTACCATTACGGTAAATGATAATGTTCCTTATGATGTTGGAATTGGAACACAGGTGCCATTTTTTAAACAGAGTCGTGTTTTGGCATCGGGGCATTCTTTGGAATATATTGGGTCTGGTACTGAAATTGCAACTGCTCTTCCTGCAACTGGTGGAGTTCCTATTCAAGAAAATGAAACTGATGTTCGTAATGGTGGATTAATTGTATTTACGAGTACTGACCAATCAGGAAACTTTAGAATTGGTGATGGTGTTGTAATTAATCAACAGACTGGTACTATCTCTGGTACATTTTATTCTAAGAGTTTATTTTCTACCATTACCCCATTTATTCTAGCACTAGGAGGAGATTAAATAATGGCATTAGCACTTAATGTATTCAAGACGGTTACTGCTGTTGGTAAGACTAATAATGTCGGCATTTATACTGCCCCAGTTGGATATACTGGAGTTGTACTTCTAGCACAGGCAACGAATATTGGAGGGCAAACTCAAACAGTTTCATTCGCACATCAAAGAACCAATAAAAGAACTGGAATTGCGGTTACAACTGAAATTGTTTTATCTTATCCTATCTCTGGAAATGATACTGCAAATTTGTTGGCAGGAAAATTAGTTCTTGAATCAAGTGATGTTCTTAGATTTTCTGCAAGTAGTAGTACTGATATTAAGTTCATAGCAAGCATCTTGGAAACTCTTAACTAAAAAATGGATAAGTACGTCAGTGGCAGACAAAGAAAGCTCCAAGTAGGTTTATCTTCTTATAGTGAAGGAACTCAGGTAGTAGAAGTAATCGGTCGTGTAGGTATTGGTTCTACAGTTTTTGGTGCTCAGTATGACTTGGACGTTCGTGGTAATGTAAATCTTGGTGCTAATAGTTCTAATCTAATTAATATTCCCGGAAGAATCTCTTCAAATTTAAATCCGGATGGTGATGGTGTTTATGATATTGGTAGGCAGCAAATTGGGGGAGCAGTAAATCGTTGGAAAGATGCTCACTTTCTTGGAAAAGGTACATTTAATGCTGGTGTATCTGCCGATGATATTGAAATTGGAGTAACTTCTCCAAATTTAATTAAAAGTACCTCAGGAAATTTAGAATTAAATTCTACCAGCGGAACAACTAATGTTGATGATAATCTAACGGTATCTGGTAATACTGGAATTGGAACGGCAAATCCAACATCAAAACTTTGGGTAGAAGGTGATGGACATTTTACTGGTGTTGTAACTGCATCTAATTTTTATGTTGGGAATAATGTAGTTGGTTCTGGTGGATCTCTTTCTACTCTTTATGTCTCTGGTATTTCTACGTTTGCTAATGGACCATTATTACTTGGTGGAAATCTTGGTATTGGATCTACAAATCCGTCATCTAAACTTTGGGTAAATGGAGACGGATATTTTGCTGGTGTTGTAACTGCATCTAATTTTTATGTTGCTGATACTTTAGTAGGTGTAAAAATTTCTCTTGGTGAACTTTATGTCGGTGGAATTTCTACATTTGCTACTGGTCCAGTATTAATTGGATATGGATCTTCTGGTGGCAATCTTGGAATTGGAACCACAAATCCAACGTCAAGATTATGGGTAAATGGCAATTCTTATTTTTCTGGAATTATCACTGCAGGAAATATTGATGCCTTAGACATCAATGTAAGAAATATTAATGCTTCTGGAATTGTAACAGTTACTAATGGTCCAGTATTGATTGGTGGTGGAACTTCAACAGGAACCGCATCACAAAGACTTCAAGTAACTGGTGGTGCTTATGTTTCTGGTTCTGTTGGTATAGGAACCACAAATCCAGTCAACACCCTACAAGTTTTTGGAGGATTAACCGCAGGAGATGGATCTTCAGCAACAACACTTCAAAGTGGATTTAGTATTTTAAGACCAAATGATTCAACTCCAAGAACTTTTGCAATTGTAGAAAATAATACTGATTTGAGAATAGGTGGTGGTGCTTGGAATAATGTAAATATAAGAACTGCACCATCAAATGACGTAAGAGTTGCTATAACTTCAAGTGGTAATATTGGCATTGGAACCACAAATCCACAAGTAAAATTAGATATATCTGGAGATATTAGAGTTTCTTCTGGTTCTACTTTTGTTTTTGGTACTGGGTTGGGAGTTGGTGCTACTGCTCCTGGATATACATACGCATTATCTAATCCATTTACATCTGTTCAAATTGGTGGAACTGTTGGAAGAACTGGAAATGCTCTCGTTGATATTAGAGCATCAAATTATCCAGATGCAACCAATGTCATTAACATACAAACAACATCTGAAACATATACTGGAACAATAGGAACTTATAAACCTTATACTCCAGCAGGAACTGTTATTGAACTTGGAAATACTAGAGCATCGCAAAGAGTTGGTATTGGAAGCACTCTTTTTGGTAGAAGTGCTGCCTTAATTAGCATTTATGCTTATAATGATGATAATGTAACAAATGCTTTCTTTGGTGCTGTTGCAGGAGATGTACAAAACGGACCATCCAATTTTGTTTTTGGTAGAAGAACTGGAGCATTTTCTTGGGAAGAAACAGTAAGAATTGATACATCGGGCAATTTAGGTATTGGAACCACAAATCCAACATCAAAACTTACAGTAATTGGTGATACTTATATTTCTGGCATCTTGACTGCTACTGATATAAATTCTGCATCTGATATTAGACTTAAGACTAATATTAAACCATTTGAAAATACATTGGAAAAAATCGTTCATATAAATGGAGTATCTTTTAATTGGATAGAAAATAATGCCAAATCTGGTGGTATTATCGCTCAAGATGTTGAGAAAGTTTTTCCAGAATTAGTTAATGGTGGAGATCACAAAACTGTAAATTATAACGGTCTCATTGGTGTCTTAGTTGAGTCCATTAAAGAATTAAAACAAGAAATAGAAGATCTTAAATCAAGATTTAATTGTATATAAATAAAAGAAACATAAGTACTTACTTATTAGAGGATTACCAATATGGCTTATAAGCTTCAATCTGGTGGAACTATTATTGATGATGCCAGAAATATTGTAAATGCTGGTGTTGCGACGATTTCCACAATTCTTGCAGGATCCGCAACTACTACGAATACGGCAGGACAAGCATTACAAGTTGGTTCGAGTGCTTCTCCAAATGGTGCTTATATTTCTGGATCTGTTGGTATTGGAACAACAAATCCATTACAAAAACTTTGGGTAGAAGGTGCTGGTTACTTTAGTGGTATTGCATCTGCTTCTCAACTTGTTTCCAACGCAGCACAAGGAACTGCACCAATTTCTGTTGCTTCTTCAACATTAGTATCAAACTTAAATGCTCAATATTTAAATTCACAACCAGGTTCTTTTTATCAGATTGCAAATAATTTAACTGGTCAAGCTCCTGGTAGCGTTGTTACCCAGTCAAGTGGACTTACTATTACTGGTAACTTAAGTGTTTCTGGAAACGTTAGTGTTTCTGGTACTTCTTTCGTCTTAAGTGCTCAACAGTTAAGAATTACTGATAGAGATATTACTCTTGGCATTACCACCAATGCTCTTGGTGATGATGTTTCGACCGATACAACAGCAAATCACGGTGGTATTGCTATTGCATCTACTGAAGGAACACCATTCCTGAATATTCCACCACAGGCAGGAGTCAATACAGATCCTTCCACATATAAGCAAATTATGTGGGTTAGGCAGAATAATTACTCTGGTATGGGTACTGATGCTTGGGTATTCAACTATGGTGTTTCTATTGGTAATACAGCAACACTTCAAAATGGAAGTCGTTTAACTGTTGGTGCTGGATTTACTGTTTATGATACTTATCTTGACGCAACAGATATTAGAGCAAGAAATATTACTGCAGTTACTAATATCAATGCATCTGGCATTGTAACTGCTACTAATGGATTTAATGCATCATCAAGCAGTGATTATGAGATTAATGGTACTTCTGTACTTAACTCAACTACATTAGGTTCTGGAGTTGTAAACTCTTCATTAACTTCTGTTGGTATATTACCAACACTTAATGCTACAAATATTACTAATACCAATATCAACTCTAGTGGTATTAATACTGCTGCAACCTTTAATGTTGGTGCTACTACAGTTCTTTCTACTGTAAGTAGTCAGATTAGACTTGCTGGTATTGCAACAATTGATGCGACAACAAAAGCAACACTTGAAAGAGAACTTGCATTTGCTCCTAACCAATTTGATGACCTTTCAGTAACTGGTATTTCTACATTCTCTAATGGTCCAGTATTAATTGGAGCAGCAACTTCTACAGGAACTGCAAACCAAGCACTTCAAGTTGGTTCTTCAGGTGCAACTCGTGGTGCTTATATTTCTGGTTCTGTTGGTATTGGAACCACAAACCCACAAACACCATTAGACGTTAATGGAAGTGTTAGATTCCGCACTTCTATTACTGATAATAATAATGCAACTGGTACTTCTAATCAAATTTTAACTGCTGGTCCTAGTGGTGCTGGAGTTACTTGGGCAACATTAAATGCTTCCTCTATTGGAGCAATTAGTGGAATAAATATTGTTAATGACACAGCAACAACAACACCACTAAATCTAGCATTTACATCTGCATCATCTGGTTCAGTTACTACATTAAATGTTGATACTAGTGGATTAACATTTATTCCAAGTGGTAATGGAAGTCTTGGAATTGGAACCACTAATCCAACAAGAAATCTTGATGTTAATGGTGAAATAAGACTTCGTGCCGGTCTTTATGATAGTACTAATGCACTTGGCAGCCTTAATCAAGTTTTAACTGTAGGTGCTGGTGGTAGTGTTACTTGGCAAGCAGTAACTTCTACTGGAGCAATTAGTGGTATTAATGTTTCTCAAGATGATACTGGAATTAGATATCCATTACTTGCTGCTGGTGCTAATGCTACTACAACTGCACAATACGTTGATGCAACTGCTCTTGTTTATAATACATCAAGTAATTGTTTGGGTATTGGTTCTCTTACTCCAACATCAAGACTTGATATTATTGGTGATATTAGAGTTAGTGGAATCGTAACTGCTGGTGACTTTAACTCAACTTCTGATAGAAAACTGAAGACTAATATTCAACCAATCGCAAATCCAATTGAAAAAGTTCTTCAGATTAGTGGAGTAAGTTTCAACTGGAAAGAAACTGGCAAAGCAACTATGGGAGTTGTCGCTCAAGAAATTGAAACAGTTCTTCCAGAACTGGTAAGTGATACTGATCCAAAGACTGTAAACTATAATGGTTTGATTGGTCTTTTGATTGAATGTGTCAAAGATCAGCAAAAACAAATTGATGAATTGAAGCAAATTACTGCTAAAAAAACAACAAGAAAACCAAAGAATACTTGATAAATTAAAAATCAGTTTAGGTGATATAAACGTTTATATCACCTAAATAGTATAAGAATTTCTGTGAGCATTAATGGCATATAAAGTCACAGATACAGTCGTTGTTGATCAAAATAGAAATCTTAGTAGTATTGGAATTGCAACCTTTGCGGGACCATTACTAATTGGTGGAGGAAGTTCAACAGGAACAGTATCACAACCACTACAAGTTTTAGGAACCAATGGAGCGTATATTGGTGGTAATCTTGGTATTGGTTCTACAAACCCATCATCAAAACTTTCGGTAATTGGTGATGCGACTTTTAGTGGCATTGTAACTTCTTCTGGTCTTAATGTAAGAAAAGATCCTGGAACAGGAATTGCAACAGACTTTACAAATTCTTTGTTTGGAAATGGATGGAGATTAAGTGCCCCTGGAAGTACAACATATTATCTATTAGCAACTCTTCCTGCAGGTGGTGGTGGAAATACATTTGACCATTTAAGAATTGAAGGAACTCTTGGTGCTTGGATAAATGATAATCAAACACCCTTTGACATCAGTTTTTCAAACAGAGGTACATTTGATTATAAGTATATTTCTTATGGTTCTATTAGAAGTGATGTAAGAATTGTAGGTATTTCTACAAACAGTACTATACAAATCTGGGCACAACACCAAGCATCTGTTTTCACAAAGTTAGTTTATAATATTACTCAAAGTATTCAAGCAATTGTTGTATCTAATCCAACTTCAACAACAACTGCTCCTGTCGGAACTACTGTATTTGATAGTTCTACTGTAACTCCAAGATTTATTATCAATGAAAGTGATAATATTGGAATTGGAACCACAAACCCCCAAGCAAAACTACAAGTTTTTGGTGACACACAAGTTGATGGTAATATAAGAGTTGGTATTTCCACTACATCAAACTATATTGCTTTTAGAGGAACTAATCTCGACGACCAAACACTTTATACTCACACCTTTATTGGTGAAAGATTATATAATACTTTTGAATCAAGTGAACTTTTATTTTTTAAAGGAAATGATATTGACAATGCCAGTGGCCCAGATAGGATTCGTTTAGTAGCAGCAGAACTTAGATTTGATACTATTGATACAGGTACTCTTGGCACTTTTGAGCAAGTAGCAACAAGTGCAAATGTCACCAATAAGATGATACTTACTGGTGCTGGTAATCTTGGTATAGGAACTACAAATCCAACATCAAAACTTTGGGTTGATGGGAATGGATACTTTACTGGAATAGTAACTGCTAATAGAATCTTTAGTGGTGTTTATGGAGAATTTACTGGAGGTTCTATAAGTGGTACTAACTTAGTAGGAACCGCATTGAGTGTTTCTGGTATTTCTACCTTCTCTAATGGACCCGTATTCATTGGTTCAGAAACATCAACAGGAACAGCATCACAACCACTCCAAGTTACTGGTGGTGGATACTTCAGTCAATCAGTTGGTATTGGAACCACAAATCCAACATCTACTCTACAAGTTCAAGGAACAGTTTCAGTATCATCCACAACTACTTCATCAGAATTTGTAGGTGGTGGAAGTGACTTAAGAAACCTATCTGGTACTCATTTAGTATCCTATGCATCTGCTTCTGATATTTCCAATTCAGCATTAAGTATTGCCGGTATTTCTACTTACAATCAAGTTGGAATTCTTACTGGTTCTCTTGCTGT
>Ga0114978_10004154_pt1 | contig 11770 bp, 10 predicted proteins | sample S_140212_EF_Meta_FD_87027 | JGI IMG/M metagenome (GOLD analysis project Ga0114978, IMG submission 87027) | Freshwater microbial communities from Lake Simoncouche, Canada to study carbon cycling - S_140212_EF_MetaG | ecosystem: Environmental > Aquatic > Freshwater > Lake | place: Lake...
CGCTGTCGAGCGCGTGATGGATAGCAAGCCAAATGCCTTCGTCTTGGGGATTTCCGCCCTCTCGATTTGGGGCGGTAACGCAGCGTGGGGCGACGAGCTCAAAGCGCGTATTCGCAAAGTGGCCGGTTGGGAGATCCCGGTCGCGCTAGCTAGCGACGCCATCGTGGCCGCACTAAAAGCCCACGGCATCAAACGCAAAATCGCTGTGATGGAACCCTATTACCCGTCGATCGAGCCACGTATGCAAGGGGTCTTAAATCCACATGGCTACGAAGTGGTACGGTTTAATCACATGCGCGGCAAAAGCCCCGCCTCGTACTCGATTTTGACCGCTCAAGACATGATCGAAGGGATGCGAAAAATCGATGGGGATGACATCGAGGCGATCGTACAGTTTGGTGCCAATCTGCCCATGGCCCGCCTAGCCGATGAAGCCGAACGCTGGTTAAATAAGCCTGTGATCAGCGTAAACGTTGCCACCTATTGGCATGCGCTGCGCATGAACGGCATTCAAGACAAAATGTTTGGCTTTACCAAGTTAATGTCTCATTTTTAAGCAGCTGCGCCAAGTCAGCCCTCACAACTGCGTCATGAACTGCGTAGGGCGGCTTCGGTTACGTGGCTTTAGGCTTGCCCGTTGAGTCATAGCCCACCATCGCCAAGCCACCGACTCGCTTGTCGAGCCACCAACCGGCAGAGGGATCCCATCTTTCAAAATGCACATCGGCCTCGAGTTGTTGTGCAGCGTGATGCGCCCAAAAGGGATCGAACATGGCCTGACGCCCAATCGCAATCAAATCGGCTCGCCCTTCGCGCACGATGGTCTCTGCCTGAACACCATCAAGAATCAAACCCACCGCCATGGTGGGCACACCCCCACCGTGTTTAATCCGATCTGCAAAGGGCACTTGATAACCTGGGCCGCGTGCCTGATTGGCGAGCGTTGCCGACAACCGCACGCCACCCGACGAGCAATCCACAACGTCAACACCCGCTTGATGAAGTTCGAGACCCAACACCACCGAGTCCTCTAAACCCCAACCGCCTTCGCCACCACCATCTTCTGACGAGACCCTGAAAAACAAAGGCTTGTTAGCGGGCCAGTTGGCGCGAATCTCAGCCACGACCTCTAACGCAAAACGCATACGACCCGCACGGTCTTTACCGTACTCATCTTGGCGATTATTGACTAGCGGCGTCAAGAAACTCGCAATCAAATAACCGTGTGCGCCGTGAATTTCGATGATGTCAAAGCCGGCTGCATGTGCACGCGCAGCCGCTTGACCAAATTTTTTAACGATCTCACGGATTTCACTGACCGATAACGCGTGAGGGGTTTGATAGTTTTCACCAACCGCCAGGTCACTTGGGCCAACCAGCCCCCAAGGGGCCTCTCCTCTAGCAGCATCCGCCTGAGTCAACGGGCCGTTACCTTCCCAAGGGCGCTGCCAACAGGCTTTGCGACCGGCATGCGCTAACTGAATCGCTGCCAAGGCACCTTGGGCGTGAATAAAGTCAGTAATGCGTTTGAGATCTGGAATAAATTCGTCAGACCACAAGCCTAAATCACCGTAGGTGATCCGGCCGCGCGGCTCAACCGCAATCGCCTCGGTCATCACCGTACCGAAACCACCCAGTGCAAATTTACTGAAGTGCGCAAAGTGCCAGTCAGAAGCAAAGCCATCAACGGCTTTGCACTGCATCATAGGGGCCAACACAATTCTGTTTGGTAGCGTTGTGTCGCGGATTGTATAAGGGCTAAACAATGCGCTTGGTTCAACAGTCATGCCTTGGCCTTTTTCTTTTGATTCAACAACTACTCAAGCAACGGGTGCCGTTTTGACCAAAGCTGGCATGTTTACAACCGATGCATACCAAGCTTCAAGTTTAGGATGGCCGGGGCGCCAAGGCTCGTTCGCGAAGCGAAAATCAAGATAGCCGAGCGCGCAGGCAATCGCGATTTCGCCGATTGTGTCGAGTTTATTTAAGTTGGCAGCATCTTTCTCAAGATCGTCTAATGAGTTTTTCACCTTACCTTGCTGCAACTGGATATAGCCGATACGACCTTCATCCTGTGGCAGGGCGATCTCACGGCGGCGAGGCTGGCTGGCATCCAAAATACCATCGCCTATTGCTTGCTGACGCAGCGCAGCCCAGCGTGCAGGGCCTGCTGCAGGAAACAGTGGTTTGGCAGAACCAAGGCTGTCTAAGTATTCACAAATGACAGGGCTATCAAACAGACTCTTGCCATCTGCCAGCACCAGCGTGGGCACCTTTGACAGGGGGTTGGCGGGGACCAGTGCCGCATCGGTTGAAGGGATCACCCACTTCTCGATCTGGCCATCAATGCCGCGTGCAACCGCACAGGCCATGACTTTGCGGACGTAGGGACTTGCAGGAGAAAAAGCTAATTTCATCGGTGACTTCCTGGTTAATTTAACTTAGACAGACTTGAACAAATCCTAGACTTCCATAGGCGTCAGGCTTCAGTCAACGTTAGCGTTCGCGAGGCTTCACGCTTGTCTACTGACTCAAGCTCAACGCACTCTGCTGCCGATCACTGATCCGCTTTAATTCCGGCGGCCTTGACGGTTGCACCCCAGCGGTCAAATTCTGACACTAGCACTTTGCCAAACTGTTCAGGATTTAAGACGTCGATCTGCAAGCCACCTTTAATCATCAGCTCAATAATTTGTGGGTCTTTCACAGCTTCGTTCACGGCGTTATAAATCGTATCAACCGCAGCCTTAGGCATTTTTGCTGGTCCAAGAATTGAAATCCAAGGCGAGGTATAGACGCTGACGCCTTGCTCTGCCAAGGTTGGCATGTTTGGTGCGCCCACAAACCGCGCAGGGGCACCCAAACCGATCGCAACCACTTTGCCGGCTTCGGCATTCGGGACAGCCAAGCTAAGCGGCACAAACATTGCGTCAACTTGGCCCGCTAAGACCGCAGTCATGGCGGGTGCTGCGCCTGTAAACGGGACGTGCAAGATATCGAGCTTGCTCATCACTTTGAGCATCTCCATTGCCACCTGGCTTGAGCTACCCACGCCCCAAGAGGCATACGTCAGCTTACCCGGCTGGCTTTGTGCCAAGGCGATGAACTCTTTGATATTTTTTGCAGGAACTTTAGGGTTCACCACCAAGGCGTAGGGCAACAAGCCGATCTGTGCGATACCCACAAAATCTTTCAGCGCGTCGTACGCGATCTTAGGGTAAACGTGCGGGTTGATCGAGTGCGTGTCTGCCGCGGTCATCAAGATGGTGTAGCCATCAGGCGCAGCCTTACCCACAAAATCAGAGCCGATCATGCCACTGGCGCCTGGTTTGTTGTCGACAACGATTGTCTGCTTCAGGATCTTGCCGGCGCCCACAGCGATGGCGCGCGCGAGCACGTCAGTGCCCCCGCCTGCGTTATAGGGCACCACCATACGAATCGACTTATCGGGGTAAACCCCCTGAGCCTGAACGCCTAAGCCAAAGAGGGCCGTGGCTGCAAACAGCGCTAACGTCTTAAACATCTGGGTACTTTTCATTTAGGTCTCCGGTCAACGATTAGGTATTATTTTGTTAATCTTTTAACATGATTTTTTCGCCCTCACCACCTGCACGCGTCGGTTAGGCAAACCCTTTAGGACATCAGCACTCATGCGCCCCGCTATTAACTTGCACGACTTCAGGGCGATGGCCCGCCGTAAACTGCCCCAGATCGCCTTCGACTTTATCGACGGCGGTGCTGACGACGAGCTTGGCATGGTGCGAAATCGCGAAGCCTTTAGCGACTATCAGCTGCTGCCTCGTTATCTGAATGACGTCACGATTCGCGATCAATCAACCACACTGTTTGGCAGAAAGTACTCGAGCCCGATCGGTATTTCGCCTACTGGGATGGCCGGCCTGTTTCGCGTGGGTGCAGACAGCATGCTCGCTGCAGCAGCCAAAAAAGCCAACGTCCCGTTCTTGTTATCAAGTGCCAGCAATTTCAGAATTGAAGATGCGGCAAAAATTGCACCCGACAACGTCTGGTTTCAGATGTATGCCACAAGCGACCATCGGATCAATATGGATCTGGTGCGCCGCGCACGCGAGGCCAACGTTGGTGTCTTGGTGATTACTGTTGATGTACCGGTGAATTCAAATCGTGAACGTAATCGGCGCAATGGTTTTACACGACCCTTTCGCATGACCCCCTCGATCATGCTTGATACCTTGAGCCGCCCAGGCTGGTTATTAGAATACCTAAAGTCTGGTGGAATGCCCATGATGAGCAACTGGCAGCCCTACGCGCGTGAAGGCGCGAATGCCGATGAGGTAGCCGACATGTACGGCACCCTAACCCCCGCACCCATGACAAGCTGGGATACCGTCACAGCGATTCGCCGCGAATGGGAAGGCCCACTCGTCATCAAAGGGATTTTGCACCCCGACGATGCGCTTCAATCTGCTGCACACGGTTTGGATGGCGTCATCGTTTCTAACCACGGGGCGCGACAACTAGACGCAGCACCCTCGCCGATTTCGATGCTTCCTGCGATTCGCGCGGCGGTAGGTGATCGGATGACCGTCATGCTTGATAGTGGCGTGCGCCGTGGTTCAGACGTCATCACCGCAAAATGCTTAGGTGCGCAAGCTTGTTTTTTTGGACGGCCCACACTGTATGCCGTTGCTGCTTTAGGACAAGACGGTGCCGATCAAGTGTTTGCCATCATGCGCCGCGAAATCGACGCCGTACTCACGCAAATTGGCTGCGGCAATTTTGGCGATCTCACCGAGCGCTTTTTACATCGCAAGGCTTAAAGGCAGGCGACCTCACTGAGGTGCGATCTGCCTCACTGAGGTGCGATCTGTTCCACTGAAGTGTGATCTGTTCCACTAAAGCACGGCCTGTCTCACTGGATCGTGATCTTCGCGTCTTGAATGACCTTTGACCAGCGTGCCGTATCTTCTGCAATTTTTTGCGTAAACTCGGCTGCGCTGCCGCCAACAGCCTCGATGCCGACCCCAGCGAGTTGCTGAACCACGGCGGGATCTTTAAGCGCTTTGTTCAGTGCCTGATTCAACGTGGACACGATCTCGGGCGCTAAGCCAGCTGGCCCAAAGACACCAAACCACGTCAACGAAACAAACCCCGGCAAGTCTTGCGAAATTAACGGTACATCCGGTACGAGAGCTGAACGCTCAGACGCAGAAATGCCCAAGGCTCTGACCTTGCCATCGCGCACATGGGGATAAGCTGACGAAAAACTATCAAACATGACATCGAGGCGCCCCGCCATTAAATCGGGCATGGCCAAGGCTGTGCCTTTATACGGAACGTGCGTGAGCTTAATCCCCGCCAAGGCCTGAAACCGCTCGCCAGACAAGTGGGGGATACCGCCGGTACCTGCAGAACCGAAGTTCAACTTGCCTGGCTGTTGCTGCGCAAGTTGAATAAATTCTTTGACCGTTTTAGCCGGAGACGTCAACGGCACGATCATCATGGAAGGCGACTGTGCGGCATAGCTGATCGGACTGAAATCTTTCGTCGGATTAAAAGGTGTTGCTGGGTTCAGCAACGGCCCGAGCACATGCGTGCTGTTTGTTGACAGCAAAAGCGTATAGCCATCAGGGGCAGCTTTAGACGCGATCTCGGCGCCGATCATCCCTGCGGCGCCGCTTTTGTTATCAATCACGATGGTCTGATTCAATTCAGCAGCAAATTTTTGCGAAATAATTCGACCCACGATATCGGTGCCCCCGCCCGCTGGAAACGGCACAATCAATTTGATAGGTCGATTTGGATAAACCGCCTGGGCGCCCGCAGTCTGAGCACACAGCGCGAACAGCACCAAGGCGCCAAGTCGTTTAACGATTGCGTTCATGAGTTTCCTTTGTTTAAAACGTTTGGTAATTAGACTACTTTTCTGTCGGACTAGGCCGTTGGTCGCACTCAGTCATTGCGCTGCACCCAAAGCATCTCGTGCTTGTTCAACCCCAGCCTGAATCAATCTGCCAGCATAGCTAAGATAATTTTATATTGCTGGTTGAACCTCAAAACCAATCTAAATCTGGGCAAGCAAAGCCCAAACGGCCTTTAGCCGTAAAATAGCTTTGTTGGTGCTCGCGGCTTGGTTCACAGGTTGCAGTTCAACGGGAAGCAGAAACACTTCGCCGCTTGCGTGAGATGTCTAGCCTGCGCTGCCCCCGCAACGGTCAAACGAACAAGCCTCACGGCTTCGCTTCTGTCAACTTAGCCACTGGTCGCCTGAACAAACGACTGGGAAGGCGACAGAGGTTGCTTCGCTAGCCCGGATACCGGCCAACAAGGTTGTAGTGTGCGCCAAAACGCACTACAGAAACACCCAAACACCGTCGGGGATTGCGGTGAGGGGCTATGCCGTTGTTGTGGACCATGCCACATGACTCAAGTCGTGCGCAGTGAATTCATTCTAGGTGGTCAAAAGAGTGGCAAGTCGCGCCGCGCCGAATCGCTCGCGCAACACTGGCTGACTGGGGCGCCACAGCGCTCGGCCCTGCTCATTGCAACGGCTCAGGCCTTTGACGACGAAATGCGGCTGCGCATTGAGCGTCATCGCCAAGACCGCTTGGTGCGCGTGCCTGGCATGAAAACGATCGAAGAGCCGCTGGCGCTCGCCGCGACGATTAAAGCTTTTAGCTATCCCGACACACTGATTGTTATCGATTGTCTGACCCTGTGGCTGACTGCGCAACTGATGCCACCGAACGCAGACCTCGTCGCAACGGCAAGTGCTCGCTGGCAAACTTTAGCAACAGATTTATGCAGCGCGATTGCGCAAGCGCACGGGCCTCTCGTGTTGGTTGGCAATGAAATTGGTTTGGGCGTTATCCCTTTAGGTCACGAGGTACGCGCCTTTGTCGACGCGTTGGGCTTGCTCAACCAAATGGTAGCAGCCACCTGTGTGCGCGTCACGCTCATGAGTGCAGGCCTACCCCTGAACCTCAAGGGGCCTGCTTGAACCCCGTCACGGCGTTGAAAGCTGTTGCCCATCCTTGCGCGGCCGCGGCAGTCAATGCGTGGGTTACGTTTATATGCCTGCTGCTTTTCATCTCGCTTGGTATGGGGGTCACGACTGCGCGCGCGCAATCGCGTGCGACAGATGACCGTGGTGTCACATCCCAATGGACAATCGCACCTCAGCGCGTCATCACCTTGTTGCCGTCTCTAACCGAAAGCGTCTGCGCGCTTGGACAATGCACGCGCTTAGTGGGCATTGATCGCTACTCCAACTGGCCCGACCAAGTAAAAAGCCTGCCGACGCTCGGCGGCGGCATGGATCCCAATATTGAAGCCATCCTCTCCTTAAAGCCTGATGTGGTCTTTGCCGCACAATCGTCACGTGTCGCCGAACGGCTCGAAGCACTCGGTCTAAAGGTCGTTGCGTTAGAAACAACAAGTCACGCAGATGTTCAACGCCTCTTGAGCAAGGTCTCTCAAGCACTTGGCATTGCCCCAGAACACGCCAAACAGCTATGGCAGAGCATCGACGACGGCGTATCGACGGCGGCGCAACAGCTCCCCTTAAGCACCCAACAACTGCGCGTGTATATCGAAGTCAATCGCGCCCCCTTCGGCGCAGGCGCACGGTCGTTTATCGGTGAGACACTCACCCGCTTAGGCGCGCATAATATCTTGCAAGCTCAGCCAGACGCCTTCCCAAGGATCAATCCAGAGTTTGTGCTTCGCGCACAACCCGACCTCATTATGGTGAGTGAGCGCGATATGACCTCGATGCTCGAGCGTCCTGGATGGTCGAGCATGGCCGCCATAAAGAACAACCGCATTTGTGCCTTTGCGCCTGCCGAGCAAGATGTTTTGGTTCGGCCGGGTCCGCGTTTAGCCGAAGCCGCACACATCATGGCCAACTGTCTGAAACGATTTTCCTCATGACGACTTCGTCAGCGACATCTGCTCTGACCAAACCCCGCGCGTCGCGCGTCGCGGGGTTTTTAGGCCTGCTGTGCGTCGCCACATTGCTTTTTGGACTGAGCGTAGGCAGCACAGGATTCGAACCCCTTTGGAACCTTGGCTCTGATGCTGTGGCGATGCAAATTATCTGGGAGCTGCGTGCACCACGTACCCTTGGCGCATTGCTGACTGGCGGTCTCCTCGGTTTAGCCGGTGCAATTGCTCAAGGACTCTTTCGCAATCCACTCGCAGATCCTTTTTTACTAGGCAGCGCCTCGGGTGCCTCGTTAGGCGTCGCAATCCTTTTGGTAGGCTTTGGCATTTCGCCTTTAGCCACGCAATGGTTCGTCAAGCTCGGGTTAACTGGCGCGGCGTTTGTGGGTGCGGTGCTCGCCGTCTTGCTCACGCTCAGCTTGGCCAGGGGCGTTCAGCATACGTTGCGGCTGTTATTAGCGGGCGTGATCGTAGGCGTCGTTCTGGGCGCACTCACATCACTACTCTCACTGACTCGCCCTGATATTTTGCAAGCAATGCAAGCCTTTATGCTTGGGTCAACGGCCTTTGTCAGTTGGTCGTCTTGCGCCATCATGGCCATCGTCTGCCTGACATGCACCACCGCGGGTGTCGCGTTGGCAAGAGGCTTAGACGGCTTGGCCTTGGGTGAAGCGACCGCCAAAAGCTTAGGTCTGCCCTTAACGACGCTGCGCGGCGCGTTGATTGGAATTCTCGCCCTAGCAACCGGCACCGCTGTCGCCCACACCGGCCTGATCGCCTTTGTTGGCCTGGCCGCACCTCACCTTGTGCGCGCAATCGTGACCGTCCGCTACGCCTGGCTACTACCCTTAGCCACTTTAATGGGAGCCTTGCTATTGTCGCTTGCCGACTTATTCGCCCGAGGATTGATCGCACCACAAGAACTGCCGGTGGGCGTGCTCACCGCGATTTTGGGTGGCGGCTATTTAATGTGGTTAATGAATCGCCAAAGTATTGCCCATGAATAAAACAACTGCAGCATCCGGCGGCGATAGCCTAGCTTTAGAAACTCAGCGTCTGACCGTTACCCGCGGCCTAGTGACGATTCTGACTGATCTCGAGCTGAAGATTCCAACAGGACGCTGGTGCGCGATTGTCGGGCCAAACGGTGCCGGCAAATCAACGTTGCTTCAAGTATTGGCGGGCATTCTGCCCTTTCAAGGCGAGGTGCGTCTCTTTGGCCAACCACTACGCCAACACGCCGCTCAGAACCGGGCGCGTCGAATCGCATGGCTTGGCCAAAGCGTCGTACAAAGTGCAGACGATCTCAGGGCCTACGATGTGGTGATGCTAGGTCGACTACCTCATCAATCTTGGCTTGGCGGTCAAAGTCTGGCGGATCATGCAGCGGTTGAACACGCGCTCAAACTGACTCAAGCTTGGGCATGGCGCGACCGCGCGCTAAGCACACTGTCGGGCGGTGAGAAGCAGCGCGTGCTTCTGGCTAGACTCTTGGCCGTCGAAGCCGATGTCCTGTTGATGGATGAACCCCTCGCCAACCTCGACCCACCGCATCAGGCCGACTGGCTCATGTTGGTGCGCGAATTAGTCGCACAAGGTAAAACGGTGGTGAGTGTTTTGCACGAAGTGACGCTCGCCCTATATGCCGATGACTTACTCGTCATGTCGAATGGAAAAATCCAATACGCCGGTAAACGCGACGAGCCTGCTTTACACCGCGCAATCGAAACCGTGTTTGAGCACCGCATCGCAATACAACCCCTGGGCGCCCGTTGGGTCGCCCTCCCAACCCTCAGCTAACACCCACTCAACTCTGGATTCTTTACGATGGAAATTGTTACACCACCCACCGACAAACCTTACGAAAAATCAACCGGCGAACGCCGCGGGCTATTGATCATTAACACCGGTGACGGCAAAGGCAAAAGCACCGCGGCCTTTGGCTTGGCGATGCGCGCACACGGGCGCGGCAAAGCCGTCAAAATTTTTCAGTTTATGAAAGTGCCAAGCGCGCGCTTCGGCGAGCATCGCGTGTTTGAGCAACTGAACGTGCCAATAGAGGGCTTGGGCGATGGCTTCAGTTGGAAAAGCCAAGATCTTGAACACTCAGCACAGCTTGCACGTGACGGCTGGGCCAAAGCGAGCAAAGCGATTTTAGGAGGCGAATTCTTTATGGTGACGCTCGACGAACTCACCTACCCGATTACCTTTGGTTGGATACCGCTTGAAGAGGTATTGCAAACCTTGCGCTCGCGCCCCTCAGAGGTACACGTCGTGATAACAGGACGTCGCTGCCCAGCAGAAATTATTGAGATTGCAGATACTGTGACCGAGATGACCATGATCAAACATGCGTTCGATGCAGGTATCCCTGCGCAACGTGGCATTGAAGATTAATGCGTTGGTCTAACAACTATCAATGCCTACGAGAGCACCGGCGAGATTGGCCTGGGGTGACTCACGCACTGTTGGCGTCGCTTTGTCAGACAGCGTTCACATGACCGCACGATGCGTCATGGTGCTTGGCACGACAAGCGGCGCCGGTAAGAGCTGGCTGGCGACCGCGCTATGTCGCTGGTACGCGCGGTTGGGTTTAAAGGTCGCGCCCTTTAAGGCGCAAAACATGAGCAACCACGCACGCGTCGTCGCGGCGAAAAGCGGCGCAGGCGAAATCGGTTCGGCTCAATATTTTCAGGCCTTGGCTGCGAGAACGATCCCCGAAGTCCGAATGAACCCAGTGTTACTAAAGCCTGAAGCGAATTCGGGTAGTCAGGTGGTACTTTTAGGTCAAGTCAGCAACGAACTCACGCAGATGCCTTGGCGTGATCGCAGCGAGAAACTTTGGCCTTTTATTACTGCGTCGCTCGACTCTTTACGTGCTGAGAACGATGTCGTGGTGATCGAGGGTGCAGGGTCGCCGGCCGAGATCAACTTAATGGATCGTGACATCGTCAATCTGCAAGTGGCGCGCTACGCCAAGGCGCGTTGTTTGCTGATCAGCGACATCGATCGCGGAGGTGCCTTCGCACACTTGTATGGCACTTGGGCATTGCTACCTCCGACAGACCAAGCGCTGATTCATGGCTTCGTCTTAAACAAATTTCGTGGGGACGTCAGTTTGTTGAGCCCTGCGCCCGAACGGTTATTAGCGCTGACGGGCGTCCCTGTCGTCGCCACGCTGCCCTTCTGGCAGGGGCATGGCTGGCCCGAAGAGGACGGTTTGTTTGATGATCGCGCTCAACCTCGTACAGCCACCACACGCACCATCGCCATCCTCACGTATCCCTGCGCCAGCAACCTTGACGAGTTTGAATCGCTAAAAAAAATTCCTGGCTTACGCTTACTGTGGATACGACACCCCAACCAATTACCTCAACTGAACAAGGATGACTGGTTGGTATTACCTGGATCAAAACAAACGAGTGCGGACCTGACCTGGCTGCACCAGCACGGACTCGCGCACACCATCCGAGCCTTTGCCAAACAAGGTGGCGCAGTACTGGGTGTGTGCGGTGGCCTACAAATGCTGGGACAACAGCTGCTTGACCCGCACGGTGTTGATGGCGCGGCTGAGGGCCTCGGGTTACTTTCGCTCGTAACTGAATTCTCGACTACGAAAATCGTACGGCACCGGGAGGTGCAGTTTGGCACTCTCGCTGGGCCATGGGCGGCTCTGTCCGGCCTGAAGGTTCAGGGCTACGAAATCCATCAAGGACACACGGAATTATCGCGATCTGATGGCGACTCGCTGAGTCAACCGCGCGAGCTCATTAAAGGCCTTGCGTGGCAAGACACCTCGGAGACAGTCTTAGGGCTTTACCTGCACGGTCTATTTGAAAACCCCGCC
>Ga0114978_10004155_pt1 | contig 11769 bp, 11 predicted proteins | sample S_140212_EF_Meta_FD_87027 | JGI IMG/M metagenome (GOLD analysis project Ga0114978, IMG submission 87027) | Freshwater microbial communities from Lake Simoncouche, Canada to study carbon cycling - S_140212_EF_MetaG | ecosystem: Environmental > Aquatic > Freshwater > Lake | place: Lake...
TCGTTCGGCGCCTTCCTCGGTGACTGGTCGCGCTACATCCCGAAGGCCACCCCCGTCCGCAAGCTCATGCTCGCCACGTTCCTCGGCCAGCTGCTCACGCTCATCCCGTTCATCTTCGGTGTGGCCACCGCCACGATTGTCGCCGGCCAAGCCGACTATGTCTTTGCGTTGATTCAGGCATCCCCCATTTGGTATGCCGTGCTGTTGATGCTCGTGGCCTTCATCGGCGGTCTCTCCACGGGAACCACCTCGCTGTACGGAACCGGGCTCGACTTCTCCTCGGTACTGCCGCGGTTCTCTCGAGTTCAAGCGACGATTACCATCGGCATTATCGCGTTCGCCTTCATCCTCACCGGGCGTCTGTTCTTCGACCTGCTCGGTGCCGTCAATGCGTTCGTTGGCGCCATCATCGTGACCACCACTCCCTGGATGGTCATCATGGCTATCGGCTTCATCGTGCGTCGCGGATACTTCAAGGCCGGCGACCTGCAGGTCTTCAACCAAGGCAAAGTTGGTGGGGCCTACTGGTTCAATGCCGGAGTGAACTGGCGCGGTATGGTCGCGTGGATTGGTGCCGCCGTTGCGGGACTGCTGTTCGCGTACTACCCGCCCGTCATCGTTGGACCGCTGAACGCTGTCGCCGGTGGCGTTGACCTCAGCCTCATCGTGGCAGTCGTTGCCGCTGCCGTTCTGTACCTGGGCGCGCTGTGGATCTGGCCGGAGTCTCGCGGAGTCTTCGGTGAAGATGGTCCCCGCGGTGTCGCATCCTCGGATACCCCCCTGAAAGAAATCGTGATCGACCACTCCTCGACCGCCGCCAAGGTGTACGCCAAGGCACAGGCTCGCGAGAAGGCCGACGCAAACTCATGAGTAACGTCGACGGCCCCGGTGCCGATTCAGCGCTCGCCCACGGTCCCCTGACTGCTGAGGCAATTGAGGCGCTGGCGGCCGTCGACGCCATCATCACCCACTTCGGGAACCACGAGCGCGATGCGTATTTCGCGGGTTTCGCTCCCGAAGCAACGTTCCTCTTCTACACGACGCCCGATCGCGTGGAGTCCCGCGCCGCCTACGAGCGGCTCTGGGACGAGTGGGAGAAGGAAGCTGGCTTCCACGTGCTCTCCTGTTCCTCGAGCAATCGGCGCATCCAGGTGTTCGGCAGCACGGCAGTATTTACCCATGATGTCGATACGACCCTCACGATGGAGGGCGTAACGGAGTCGGTCGCTGAGCGCGAGAGCATCATCCTGCAGCTTCGGGGTGGCACGTGGCTCGGTATTCACGAGCACCTCTCTGCCCGCGGCTAGCGCTCGCAGGATCCAGGCCGCAGGATCCAGGCCGCAGGATCTACGCCGCAAGATCCAGTGGGTCGAAAGCCGCGACATCCGCTCGCCCGCATAACCGAAGGGTCACTAGTGGTGACCCGCCAGACCCTTTTGCCGGTCGAGTGGTCGCTTGTGGTGACTTTGGGGCGTCGCAAGTCACCACTACTGACCACTGGGTGGTCGTTTGCCCCCGTGGGGTCGCCACTAGTGACTCCTCGATGTTCGGGGTTCACGAGCACCTCTCGTCGCGGGGCTAGCGAGGCGCCGTTGTTGCTGTGAAGCCGGAATCAGACGGTCTGGACGTTCTGCCACAAAGCATCCGCCCGTTATGAAAGTATTTTGGGCTCAGGCCCGACGAAGACGGGCCGCCTTTCCTCCACACCCGTTGTGACGAGGGGCTCGCCAACGTGAACGAGAATTTCCGCGTTTCGTGATTTCGAAGATTCGTATCTTCGGAACATGGGCAGACACAACGGCTATTGGAAACGCCATCCGAAGAAAGACCTCCAAGCGCTCCTCCTCGCCTTGGATCAATGCGGCTGGTACATCCTCGATCCCCCCACCTATTACAAGGCACTCTGCCCGTGCCCCCTTCGTCACCGAACGACGATCCACCTCAGTCCGAGTAATCCTCGTTATGCCAAGGAAAAATTGCGATACTTAGCATCAGCTACATGCTTCACCAATCTCGGAGGGAACTGACATGACGTCCATTCGACTGTCCATGACGTTTAACGTGACCGGTGCCGCAGATTTTGACGCCCACATCGATGATGTCGTTGAGCGGCTTCTCGAGCTTGAGGCTGCCGATTCTCGGCTCAGCGATAGTGACATTGACGCTGTTTTGACGCAAGGCCTTCTCACCATCAACGTGCTCTCAACGGACACTACGTTGGATGCTGCGAGCGCGTTGGCCAACTCCGCAATTCGCTCTGCAATTCATGCCGCCGGGGGGGCAACCCCCGACTGGGATGCGATGACCCCCGGTGTCGACTTCATCCCAACTGCTGAGTACACCTTCATCGACCAAGTGCTCGCGAAGGCCTAGGTTTCCTGAGACCGCCACATCCGATCGTTATGAAAGTATTTTGGCTCCAGCCCTGACGAAGACGGGCGCCTAATGGATAGTGTGTTGTCTTCGAGCTGAGAGGCATTCCATGGGCGTGGAAAACAATACAAGGGCCATCGAAGACACTGTCGTCACGGACTTCAGTGACCGCATGAGTTACGGCGGTTACCTCGATCTCGACACGTTGCTCGCGGCGCAGAAGCCGTTGAGCGTGCCGGAGCATCACGATGAGCTGCTGTTCATCATCCAGCACCAGACCACCGAGTTGTGGATGAAACTCGTCATTCACGAGCTCGATGCTGCCCTCGCCTATCTTCAGGCCGATGACCTGCCGCAGGCGCTTAAGTGCGTGGCCCGGGTCAAGCACATCCAGAAGACACTGACCGAGCAGTGGTCGGTGCTGGCGACGCTGACGCCCAGCGAATACGCGCAATTCCGGGGCATGCTGGGCAACTCCAGCGGCTTTCAGTCTTACCAATACCGGGCCATCGAATTCATGCTCGGCAACAAGAACGAGAAGATGCTGGCCGTCTTTGAGAGCGACGCGGATGCCCAGGCTCTCCTTCGTCGCGCCCTCAACGCCCCCAGTCTGTATGACGAATTTCTGCGGTTCCTGGCCCGCCAAGGACACGCGATCCCGGCGTCGATTCTCGAGCGTGATGTCACGAAAGCGTGGGTCTTTAGCGAAGAATTGATGCCTGTTTTCATCCACATCTATGACGAGCACGAAACGAACTGGTCTGCTTATGAGGCCTGCGAAGAGATGGTGGATCTCGAGGAGAACTTCCAGTTCTGGCGCTTTCGGCACCTGCGCACCGTGCAGCGCATCATCGGCATGAAAATGGGAACCGGCGGAAGCTCCGGTGCCCCCTTCTTGCAGAAGGCACTCGAGTTGACCTTCTTTCCGGAGCTCTTTGCGGTGCGCACCGAAATCGGTCAGTAGGTTCGGCTTGTGAGGACCTTGGAGCTTGCCGGGACGGGGCTCGCATGAGTTGGCTACAGCACGCAACGCGGGTGCGGGTGATTGCGACCGGTGAGGTCGGCACACGTCTGCCGTTGCTCGGCGATGCCCATGTGCACCTCGGGCTGACCGACCCGACCCTCTTGCTGGCCGGAGGAATTGGCCGCGTTCAGGAGTTGGGGTGGATTCCCGAGGTTGCTGCCGGGTGGCGGGTTGCTTCGCTGACGAGCGCAGTGGGAACGGGCACTGCGGTTGGACGTGCGGGAACGAACGACTATCCCGAGATCTCGATTGCGGGAGCATTTCTGGCCGCGGTGGGCGGCTACCCGGTTGACCGAGAGTGGGCGCCGGCGGGGGCTGTGCGCGAGGTGATATCCCCTGCGGATGCCGTGGCGGCGGTGGCGGAGCAGGGAGCGGTGGGAGCATCCGTAATCAAGGTCACGCTAAATTCGGAGGCGGGTCCGGTCTTTGACGATGCCACATTGGCCGCGATAATTGCCGCCGCCCAGGAAGCTCAGCTCCGGGTGGTCGCCCACGTCGAGGGAGCCGGTCAGTGCGAGCGCGCGATTGTGGCGCGCGTCGAGATCTTGGCGCACACTCCTTTTACGGAGTCGATTCCCGATGACCTGCTGGCGCAGGCTGCGACGCAGGGGCAGCAGTGGATCAGCACGATTGATATTCATGGCTATGGTTCACCGGATGCGCGGCAAACGCTTTCGCGGGGCATTGCCACCGATAATCTGCGGCGGTTTGTGGCCCTCGGCGGAAACGTCATTTATGGCACCGATCTGGGCAACGGCAAACTCCCGATTGGCGTGAATGCGCGCGAGGTGCGGGCCTTGCAGGCTGCGGGAATGTCAGTGGTCGATGTTATTGTCGCGATGACGTCGTGGTGGGGGGCCACCTCGTCTGGTGGCTCTCTCATTGCGGATCATTCCCGGGGGAATGAGAGAGTCACTTTCGTTCCCGGCGCGGGGGCTGCCGAGAACTTTGCGGGATCGGCAGATTTTGCCGACTGGCTGGCGCACGCGCGCGTCGTCAACGCCGATGAACTGGAACCACTCGAACGTGATGACCGTAATCTGGAGAACGCATGAATGACTCGACCGCCGCACCCATCGGCACATCGACAGCCGCAGCACCGACAGCAGCAGCGACCGCCGACGAACTTTTGGCGCGGGCGCACGCCCTCGACGCGGCCGATCCGCTGGCCGCGTACCGTGAGCGCTTTTACGGCACGGATGCTGCCGCGACTTCTGCGGGCTCATCTGGCCGTATTACCGGCATGCCCGTCGCGTACTTCGACGGCAACTCGCTGGGGCGGCCCGCGCTGGCGAGTTTCGAACGTATCGAGAAGTTCCTGCGCGCCGACTGGGGAACGCGCTTGATTCGCAGCTGGGACGAGCAGTGGATGCAGCTGCCCATGGACCTCGGCGATGCGCTCGGGGCGGCGGCACTCGGGGCCGCTGCTGGCCAAACCTTCATCGGTGACTCGACCAGTGTGCTTCTCTACAAATTGGCGCGGGCGGCGGTCGCACCGCTTCCTGAGGATGCGCGGCGAGCTGGGGAAGCCGGGCTGGCCGTGCCAGCCGGGCGGGGCGGACGCACCGAGATTGTCGTGGACAGCGATAACTTTCCCACGGACCGCTACCTACTGGAAGGCATCGCGGCCGAGCGGGGAATGACGTTGCGGTGGATTGCCGCCGATACTTCGGCCGGTGTGACCCCCGAGCAGGTCGCTGCCGTGCTGAGCGAAAAGACCGCACTAGTACTGCTGAGCCACGTCGCGTACCGCTCGGGATTCATGGCCGACGGGCCCGCGATCACGAAGCTCGTTCACGATTCCGGCGCGCTCATTCTCTGGGATCTGAGTCACTCCGTCGGCTCCGTCGTGGTTGAGCTGGACGCCTGGGGAGCGGATCTCGCAGTGGGTTGCGGGTACAAATACCTCTGCGGCGGCCCCGGGTCACCCGCGTTCGGCTATGTGCGCGCCGATCTGCAAGCAACCCTCGAGCAGCCCATTCAGGGATGGATGGGCGTCGCGGATGTCTTCGCAATGGGACCCGAATATGTGGCTGCTTCGGGCATCCGCCGTTACATAACGGGCACTCCCCCCGTCATTGGCATGCTCGCCATGCACGACCCCATCTCCATGATTGCGGAGGTGGGCATTGCCGCCATTCGCGCCAAGTCGATTGCGCTGACCGAGTTTGCGATTGACATGACGGATGCGCTCCTCGCGCCCCTCGGCGTCACCCTCGCTACTCCCCGCGAGGCATCGCAGCGCGGTGGCCACGTGACCCTGAACCACCCGGCCATGCGTGAGGTCAACGCCGCTTTGTGGGAGATTGACGTGATCCCCGACTACCGCGACCCCCATGGCCTACGTATTGGCCTGTCTCCGCTGACCACCTCGTTCGCCGAACTGCACCTCGGCATGCTCGCCGTGCGCGACGCCCTGCTGCGCCTCGCCTAGCTCGCGCAAACTGCACCAGCATCCGGAATCTGGGGTTGCATGGGGCCGGTACAATGGGAGAATCCCCTGTCGCTCGCGAACTCGCTGGAGTAACTCATGCCCATTATCGTCGTCGAGGTTATGCCTAAAGCCGAAATTCTTGACCCTCAGGGCAAGGCTGTTGCAGGCGCACTGACCCGTCTTGGTTACACCCAGTTTTCCGGCGTTCGCATGGGCAAGCGCTTCGAACTCACGGTGGACGGCCCTATTACTCCCGAGATCTTGGACGCGGTCAAGACCATCGCCGACGAGATTCTCTCGAACGCCGTCATCGAAGACGTCGTCAGCATCACCGAGCTAGGCGCGTAATGCGCATCGGCGTCATCACCTTCCCCGGCTCGCTCGACGAACGCGATGCCCAGCGTGCCGTGCGTCTGGCCGGAGCTACCCCCGTTGCTCTGTGGCACGGCGATCATGACCTTCAAAAAGTGGATGCCATCGTGCTCCCCGGTGGTTTCAGCTACGGCGACTACCTGCGCGCCGGGTCCATTGCGAGCCACGCGCCCATCATGGCCGAGGTCATTGACGCCGCTAACAAGGGTGTTCCCGTGCTCGGTATCTGCAACGGATTCCAGATGTTGGCCGAGGCCCGCCTCGTTCCCGGCGCCCACACGCGCAACGCGCACCAGCACTTCATTCGTCGCGATCAGCACCTGCGCGTCGAAAATAACACCACCGCCTGGACCAGCAATTTCGAGCAGGGCCAAGAGATCATCATTCCTCTCAAAAACGCTGATGGACGTTACGTTGCGGATGCCGAAACCATCAAACGCATCGAAGGCAACGGGCAGGTCACGTTCCGATACGCGGAGCTCAACCCGAACGGATCGATGAACGACATCGCTGGCGTCTCCAACGAACGCGGAAACGTTGTCGGCCTGATGCCGCATCCCGAGCACGCCACGGAACCCGGTTTTGGCCCGAACACTGCCGTGGCGATGCGCTCCGGGCTCGACGGGCTGAAGTTCTTCACCTCCGTTATCCAGAGCACTCTTCTCGCCAACGCGTAAGGGTGACGGCAATGACGACGACTGTGCACAAGCCGGCAACGGGCTTCACCCCGCGCACGTTGTACCGCGTGCTCGCCATTGCTGAGGCCATCACGTGGACCCTGCTCATCACCGGGCTGATCCTTCAAGCGACTGTCGGCATCAATGCGACCCTGTTCACCACCATCGGCAGTGTGCACGGTTTCGTGTTCATCTCCTATGGGGCAACCTCCATTTTGGTCGCGATCAACCAGCGCTGGCACTTCGGAATGGGATTGCTAGCCGTCGTCACGGCGATTGTTCCGTACGCCACCATCCCGTTCGAAATCGTTCAGGAACGTCGCGGTCGTTTGGCCGGAGCCTGGCGCCTCACGAAAACGGATGACCCCCGGGACAACCACTGGTTTGACCGTTTCGTGCGCTGGTTTTTGAACCGGCCCGCCTTCCTGGTCACGGCCATTGTGCTGGCCATCGTTCTCATCTTCGTCATCCTGCTGACGGCCGGGCCTCCCGGCGGTAAGTAGCGTCAACATCCGCAACCCGTAATTTTTGCCCCCCCTGCACAACCCCGCACCACATCCTGTAGCACCACCCGAAACGTCAAAATGTTGAGGGTTACCAAAGAGAAGGGACCGACGCGTGAGCACCCACGTCGCCGACACCGTTGAAAACGCCATTGCTACTCCCGACAAGGAGCAGCCCTATGCGGCGTTGGGCTTGAAGCCCGATGAGTACGCGCAGATTCGCGAGATTCTCGGCCGTCGCCCCACCAGCGGTGAACTCGCCATGTATTCGGTCATGTGGAGCGAGCACTGCTCCTACAAGTCCAGCAAGATGTATCTTCGTCAGTTTGGCCAAAAGGTCACCGCGAAGATGAAAGAGAAGCTCATGGTCGGCATGGGCGAGAACGCCGGTGTCGTGGATGTTGGCGAGGGTTGGGCCGTCACCTTCAAGGTGGAGAGCCACAACCACCCCAGCTACATCGAGCCTTTCCAAGGTGCAGCCACCGGTGTGGGTGGAATCGTGCGCGACATCATTTCAATGGGTGCCCGCCCGGTCGCCATAATGGATCAGCTGCGCTTTGGCGCGATTGACCACCCCGACACCGCCCGCGTGGTCAACGGTGTCGTCGGCGGAATCAGCTTCTACGGCAACTGCCTCGGCCTGCCCAACATCGGCGGCGAGACCTACTTTGACTCGGTTTACCAAGGCAACCCGTTGGTCAACGCGCTGTCGGTCGGCGTGCTGCGCCACGAAGACTTGCACCTCGCCAACGCTTCGGGCGTCGGCAACAAGATCGTTCTGTTCGGGGCGCGCACCGGTGGCGATGGCATTGGTGGAGCATCCATTCTGGCATCGGACTCCTTCGATTCGACCGGCCCCACCAAGCGCCCCGCGGTGCAGGTAGGCGACCCGTTCGCAGAGAAGGTATTGATTGAGTGCTGCCTCGAGCTCTACCGCTTGGGCCTGGTTGAAGGTATCCAAGACCTCGGTGCCGCCGGTATCTCCTGTGCCACCAGCGAGCTTGCCGCCAACGGTGACGGTGGAATGATCGTTCACCTCGAAGAGGTTCTGCTGCGCGACCCCACCCTCACGGCCGAAGAGATCTTGATGTCCGAGAGCCAGGAGCGCATGATGGCGGTCGTGGAGCCCGGCAAGCTCGACGCCTTCCTTGCGGTCGTTGCCAAGTGGGATGTGGAAACCAGCGTGCTCGGTGAGGTCACCGACACTGGTCGCCTCATCATTCACCACTTCGGCGAAGAAATTGTCAACGTTGACCCGAGCACGGTGGCCGTCGATGGTCCCGTGTATGAGCGCCCCGTTGCGTATCCGCTCTGGCTTGATGCGCTTCAAGCCGACTCGGCGTCCACGCTGCCTCGGGCTGCTTCTGCGGAGGAGTTGCGCGAGCAGGTCATCCGTTTGGTGGCGAGCCCCAACTTGGCCGATAAGAGTTTCATCACCGATCAGTACGACTATTTCGTGATGGGTAACACGGCGCTGAGCTTCCCCGATGACGCGGGCATGATTCGTGTCGATGAGGAATCCGGTCTCGGCTTTGCGATTGCCACGGATGCCAACGGTCGCTACTGCCAGCTCGACCCCTACGCCGGCGCGCAGCTTGCGTTGGCGGAGGCGTTCCGTAACGTCGCCGTCTCCGGTGCGGTTCCCGTGGCGGTCACCGACTGCCTCAACTTTGGCTCTCCCGAGAACCCCGAGGTCATGTGGCAGTTCAAGCAGGCCGTCGAAGGCCTGGCTGACGGATGCCTCGAGCTCGAGATTCCCGTGACCGGTGGCAACGTCTCCTTCTACAACCAGACCGGCGATCAGCCCATCTTCCCGACCCCCGTCGTCGGCGTGCTCGGCATCATCGACGATGTCGCGCGCCGCATCCCGAGCTCATGGCAAGACGAGGGTAACAACATTTACCTGCTGGGCTACACCCGCGATGAACTGGATGGGTCGGCCTGGGCCGGCACCATTCACGACCACCTCGGCGGCCTCCCTCCCGTGCTCGACCTCTCGACCGAGATGGACCTCGCCTCGCTTTTGCGGGGTGCTGCACTGGAGGGCTTAGTGCTCTCGGCCCACGACCTCAGCGACGGCGGCCTCTCGCAGGCTCTCGCCGAATCCGTCATGCGTTTTGGCGTCGGTGCCCGCGTGTGGCTTAACGACATCATGGAACGCGATGGCGTGGATGCAACGGCAGCACTCTTCTCGGAATCCACCGCTCGCGTCCTCGTCTCGGTTGACCGAGAAGATGACGTGCGCTTCGTCGGCCTCTGCAACGCTCGCAACTACCCCGTGCTACGCATCGGCGTCACCGACCAGCGCGGCGACGACGCGGTGCTCGACGTTCAGGGCCAGTTCGTGATCCCGGTCTCCGAGATCCGCGAGCGCAGCAACGAGACCCTCCCCAAGTACTTCGCCTAGTCCCCGCAAGACATGGCACCAAGAAGGCGATCCCCAGGGGGATCGCCTTCTGCCATTCGCGGGTCTTGCACCTCGTCGGCCGGCACCTCGACCAGTCGCACCTCGCCGGCCGGCACCCACGGTGCGGCCTGCCGTGGCCGCCTCTCGCCTTCCCGTGACTTCCTCTGGCTTGCCCTCGCCTTCCCTGTGGCCTGCCGTGGCTTCCCCTAATTCCCCTCAGCTCCCTCCGGCTGGCACCTCGCCCAGTCGCACCTCGCATACGCGCAGCACCAGCACCTCGGCCACCCAAAGGTTCCGCCGCTCTTTTTAAGAATGTCCGCCTGGTGGCGGGCCTTTTATGCCCCTTGGCACTTCGCCTTTGGGCTGCCAGGGGCGACCGCAATCGAAGGGACGCAAATTGCTTTCAAAGTCGCCCAAAAACGTGCCTTTTGCACAACTTGCGTCGTCTCGATTTCAGAGCGCGTCCTAAAACCGCGACTTGCGTCCGTTCGCTCCAGCGATCACAGTCGACGAGGCAAAATCTTCTGACGACTCCGCTCCAGGGATGCCCAACCTGCATCCACAAGCGCCTCGCCGATGAGGCGCACCAACTGCCGCTTGTTATGCATGTGGCGCCGATTCACCCGAATAACATGCCACCCCTCGCGCATAATTCGTTGCAAGCGATCAACATCGATGTAGTACTGATCGGCGTCAGTGCGATGCTGATCGCCGTCATACTCCAGCACAATTCTAAAATTCGGGAAGGCCAAGTCCGCATGCGCCGTAACTTTTCCCTCACGGTTTCTTATGGGTGCATTGACCATCGGTTCCGGAAGGCCTGCACGCACGACGAGAAGACGAAGCATCGTCTCGGGGGCGGAGTCCGTATTTGGGCGCACAAGGGCCATCGCCTCCTTGAGTCTGGAATAACCTCGTGTCCCCTGTCGCTCATCGACCGCATCCTGCATCTCGGACACCGTCACGAGAAAATTCTTTCGGGACACAAGTCCATCCCCAGCGACAACAAGGTCATCGGTACTTAACGTTGCACTGAGTTCGCACCAGGCCGCCAAAGGAGTCGCCAACCGAAGCCCGTCGCGAAGGGTCGTCGAAGATCTGCCTACGTGCCCGATAACGTTCTTGCCTCGCACCGATCTTCCTCCACCCTCCGTCGTCACGTGGAGGATTCGAGCCTCCCTGGTTGCAGCGGGAAGCCTCATCCCATGAAGAACTGCTGCGGTCCCATGGCTGAAGTACTGGGTTGGCAGCATTCTGACGGCAAAGGCAGCCGCCATCGAAAGGCAATCGACTCCCCAATCAATCGGTGCGACCACACCGTGGAAAACCCGTTTGAGATCACTACCTCGAAGACGTGATGGCGTGACTCCTTTGGCAAGCGCTTCTCGGGTAGAGAAAGGCCGGCCTTCCATTGATTCCGGAAGTCGGCGAGAATCTGCGCATGATGACATTCCTTGAGCCTGCATGAGACGAAACGGATGCCCCGGCCGAGGTCTTGAAACTGTGGACGACGCCCCGAACGAGGAAGAATGGGGAGCGCAGGAAGCCCCGAACTACTCCGCGTCGGCGGCGATGCGCTCGTGGTGGTGAATGACCTCGGAGACTACGAAGTTAAACCACTTCTCCGCGAACGCGGGATCGAGGTTGGCGTCTTCGGCAAGGGCGCGTAGGCGGGCGACTTGGCGAGCCTCGCGAGCGGGGTCTGACGCGGGAAGTTCGTGCATGGCCTTCAGGCGACCGACCTGCTGGGTGAACTTGAAGCGCTCGGCCAGCATGTGAATCAGCGCCGCATCGATGTTGTCGATACTTTGGCGGATGCTCGTGAGCTCGACCATTACAGCGGGGTCAATGTTCGGAGTCGCGTTGTCTGCAGCCATGATGCAAGATTACCGCAGGGGTGAGCCGCGACACAGTAGTCATGGCGCGAGGTTGGGACTGCTCCTACCTCGGACGTCGCAAACTGGAACGTTGGCGCATCA
>Ga0114978_10004156_pt1 | contig 11769 bp, 10 predicted proteins | sample S_140212_EF_Meta_FD_87027 | JGI IMG/M metagenome (GOLD analysis project Ga0114978, IMG submission 87027) | Freshwater microbial communities from Lake Simoncouche, Canada to study carbon cycling - S_140212_EF_MetaG | ecosystem: Environmental > Aquatic > Freshwater > Lake | place: Lake...
GCCGCTGTGCTCCCATTTTCTGGAGGTTGGAATGCGGAGCGTTTTGAGCGAAAGGGGGCGGAGCTACTGACGGGAGTTATCGTTGAAGGCCTTCAGGTTCAGGGCAATGTGTACTTCGCGCGCTTTGATCCGCCGTGGAAGCCGGGTTTCTTGAAACGTAATGAGGCTCTGGTCAACGTGGTGCAAACTGAACGTATCTAATTTCGACGAAGGGGACGACGATGGCTGTTTTTGGTGACGACGTAGTGACATCAATTTGTGGGTACATGAACGCGAATCAAGCGGACAACAACCTGCTGATTGTGCAGGTTTTGGGCCGGGAACGCGATGCGACCGCCGCCAAGTTGATTGGCTTCGACGAGCACGCCGTCTTCTTCGGTGCGACGATCCCCGACGGCGAACTCGAGGTGCGTTTGCCTTGGAGTCACGAACTCACGCAACGGGCGGAGATTGCGCAGCAGCTCTTCGCAATGGTCGACCAGGCGATGGCAGCCTTCGAAACCGAATAAGCCACGGAAAAAAGTCTCCAAACAGATAGAAATTTCTTTCACAAAGTGCGCGAGAGTAGGGGTAAAAGCCCTATGCTCGTGATAACAAAACCCCTAGGCTCAGTTTCAACGGTTCACCCCCCGTGAACCCTGATGCTTGACCAGTGAAAGGAACACAATGGATCTCCAAATCGTCCAAGCAGCATTCATGCTGGGCTTTGTGGCCATGGCCGCAGGTGCGTTCTACTTCTTTATGGAGCGCGGCGACCTAAAACCTGAGCACCGTTCGGTTGGCACCTACGCCGCCGTTATCGCGCTCATTGCAGCAATCATGTACTACGTCATGAAAGACACGGTCATGTTCCCTGGTGGAGCAATTACCGTGGCCGACATCAACGCGACGATGCCGCTTCGGTACATCGACTGGTTGATCACCACGCCTCTGCTGCTCGTTGAGTTTGGTCTCATCGTTTCGCTTGCTGGTGGCGCCAAGGCTGGTATGGTCACACGCTTGGTCATCGCCGACCTCGTGATGATTGTCACCGGCTACCTTGGTGAAATCGGAGTTGCCGGTTCCGCCAGCAACTACATCTTCTTCATCATCTCCACCCTTGCCTGGGTCTACATCATCATGCAGGTTCTGCGCGTCGACATCGCTTCCGGTCCTGCCTACGCTCAGCGTGCGGTCAAGACCATGCGTTGGTTCGTTGTTGCAGGATGGGCCATCTACCCCATCGGAACGGCTATTCAGCAGTTCATGGGCATCGGTGGAGCCGACGTCACGCAGGCAGCAGCTATCGCTGCTGTGATCTACGTCGTCGCCGACGTACTGAACAAGGTGGGCTTCGGCATGATTGCCGTCAGCGCTGCCAAGAAGGCCTAATAACCTTTCGTTCCAAAAAAGTCGCTGTCGCCCCACATGGAAGGGGTGGCAGCGACTTTCTTATTTTGGTGGCTCCGTTACCAATCTGTGATTATTTTCCGCAAACGCTTTACTCTTATGTAACGTTCCGATAACGTCATGTCATGTCGCGAAGGCGCCCCCCGTGGTTCCGGCCAGCCCTCCTCTTTATCGCCGTTGGAGCTCTCGTCAGTGCGAGCCTTTTTGCGATTGGATCGGCGTCGGCCAGCGACGACAGTGTGCTGATTGCTGTCGTCGGCGACATCCAGTGCGGGTCCGAATCTCCCACCGGTAGCGACCGGTGCCAAAGTAGCGAAGTGCGGGCATTGATTGACGCCCACGCCCCGGATCTGGTTCTCATGCCCGGTGATCTTCAATACGAGACGGGATCCGTCAGCGACTTCGCGAGCGAGTTCGGGCCGACCTGGGGCGACATCGCCAGCATCCTTCGACCAGCCCCGGGTAATCACGAATATCGCGACAAGGTCGGCGGTTATCGAGCGTTCTTCGGAGACACCGTAACTACCAGCGGCGAGCTTTTCTATGGTTTTGGCGCGGGCACCTGGCAGGGACTCTCCCTCGATTCGAACTGTAGCGACATCGACTGCAGCCCCGGTGGCGCCCAATACCAGTGGGCTTCCGGGCAACTGGGAGCGTGGAGCGCCGTGGATCCCACAGGATGCACCATCGTCGAATATCACCATCCGGTTGTCACCTCCTACGCGGTTGACGTTGACGCCGAAGCACGCTTCGCAGAAACTTTTGGCATGCTCGAGACGCAGGGAGTTGACATCGTTGTTGCGGGCCATGTCCATGCGTATGAACGTTTTGCCCCTGTGGACGCGCAACTGCAAGCCGACGAAACCGGTACGGCGCAATTTACCGTGGGCACGGGAGGTAAGAGCCTCTACAACCCCAAGGGGGAGCCGGATACGCAAGCCGACTTCTACACCGATTCGCAATACGGCGTGCTTTTTCTTCGACTGTATGCCGACTCTTATTCGTTTGAATTCATTGACATCGACGGAAACGTTGTCGACCACGGGGAGCGCTCCTGCCGCTAGCCCTAGGGGTGAGGCCCTCGCCGGAGAGAGCCACAGCGTCAGCCTTCAGAGTCAGCCCTCAGCGTCAGCCCAAAGGGTCAGCCCAAAGGGTCAGCCCTCAGAGTCAGCCCAAAGGGTCAGCCCTCAGCGGCAAGGGAACTCACGGTTACGACCGCGTCGCTCAGGGCCCCAACGACGAGCTGAAGGTCAGCGGCCGTGGTGTCGTGCGAGAAGCTGAACCGCACGGAGGTCTGCGCGATGTCGGGGTCGATTCCCACGGCGAGCAGAACGTGAGACGGATCGGTGCTTCCCGCCGCACACGCCGAACCGCTCGAGACGATGACATCGTGTTCCTCCAACTCCAGAAGCAACGTTTCACCGTTCACTCCAGCGAACGTGAAGGACGCGATGGCGGGATGGCGAGCGTCGACTGACCCGGTCAGGCGGGCACGCGGGATTTTCGCCAGGACGTCCGTGATGAACTCATCACGCAAGGCGGCGACCCGTGGCCCCTCCGCTTCGGGGTCTCCCAGCAGCGTTAGTGCGGTCGCAAAGGCCACAGCCCACGCCACGTTTTCGGTGCCAGAACGTCGGTCGAATTCTTGCCCGCCGCCATGCAGGCTCGGCTCGACCGCGAGGCGACCGCGAATGAAGGTCACGCCACTTCCCTTCGGCGCACCCAGTTTGTGGCCTGAAAGCGTGAGAGCGTCGACGCCCAGGGTGGTGACGCGAGTGTCGAGCCAGCCGCCGGCTTGCACGGCATCGGTGTGCATCAATGCCCCGGCGGCGTGGGCGAGCTCTGCGATGGCGGCAATGGGATGAATGGTGCCGATCTCATTGTTGGCGAGCATGAGCGTGACGAGGGTGGTGTCGGGGCGAAGCACTGTGCTGACGTCGGTGAGCGTGACCTCGCCAGCGGGGGAGACCGGCACCCAGCTGACCTCAAAGTCGTACAGCCGAACGAGGGCGTCAATGCTCGCCAACACGGCCTCATGCTCGGTTTGGGCCGAGACGATGTGGCGGCCCCGAGGGTTCGCCAGTGCCAACCCCATAATCGCGAGGTTGTCCCCTTCGGTTCCTCCCGAGGTGAAAATGACCTCGCTCGGACGGCACTCCAGCCAAGAGGCAACGGTTGCTCGTGCCGTCGATAACGCACCGGATGCCCGGTTGCCCAGCTCATGCGAACTCGACGGATTCCCGAATTCGCTGGTGAGCCACGGCCAGGCAGCCTGCAACGCCTCGGGGCGAACCGGGGTGGTCGCGGCGTTATCCAGATAGATCATGGTGGAGAGGAATCCGTCTAATTCGCGCGGGAAGTCGTGGTTGTTATCGTGACGTCCAGTCCTAGATCAAGTGACGGGGCGCTGTGGGTCAGAGCTCCGACCGAGATGACGTCGACGCCCGTTTCGGCCACGTCGCGAACCGTGTTCAGGTTGATACCACCGCTGGCTTCGACGACGGCGCGTCCGGCGATGAGGGCTACTCCCGTGCGCAAATCGGCCAGCGAGAAGTTATCCAACATGATGGTGTCCACGCCGGCAGCGAGAACAGGAGCAATCTGATCCATGCGGTCGACCTCGACCTCGAGGTGCACGGTGTGCGGGAGTTCGGCGCGCACGCGCGCCAACTCAGTGGTGAGATCGCGCCCGCCAGACTGCAAAATGGCAAGATGATTGTCTTTGGCCATCACGGCATCCGACAGAGAATAGCGGTGATTGCGGGCACCGCCGCAGCGCACAGCGTGACGCTCGAAGGCCCGAAGGCCCGGCGTGGTCTTGCGGGTATCGGCAATGCGGGCATGCGTTCCGGCAATGCGGGCCACATACTCAAAAGTCAGGGTGGCAATACCGCTCATGCGTTGCACAAAGTTGAGGCCCACTCGCTCGGCGCCCAAGATGCCGCGGGCGTTTCCGTGAACCCGAGCGATGACGTCCCCCGTTTGAAATGCCGTGCCGTCGTTGACCAAGAGTTCGACCACGATTGCGGGATCCGTCAGCGTGAAGGCGGCGGCAAAGACGGCGCCACCCGAAAATACGCCCGGTTCGCGCGCGACGAGTTCGGCGGTGGCGGTGGCGTCATACGGAATCAAATACGTGCTGGTGAGGTCACCCCAGGGGGCATCCTCATCGAGCGCACGCCCAACAACATCGGCAATAACGCGGTGAGTCAACATGGTTAAGCCTTTCGGGCGATCGTGATGGGGCGAGCCAGAGCCGGGATCGTCTCCCGGTAGTCCAGACGATAGTGGCCACCGCGCGATTCGTGGCGGGCTAACGCTGACTCCGTCAGCGCCTGGGCGAGCAGCAGGAGGTTGGCATCTTCCCAGTCGGGAAAGAGGCGATGCGCCGGGTCGGCCGGGCGCCACGCGTGAATCTGGTCCAGTGTCGATTCCAGGGTCGTGCGGGTGCGGGCGAGCCCGACGTTGTCCCACATCATCGTCTGGAGTTCTACTCGGTCAACAACTTGGGTTGACAGATTGCGTGATTGCGCAGACGCCGGTTCCCCCAAAACGCGCGGTGGGCCCGCGGGCTCCGTCAGCTCCAGTTCCCGCAGTGGCCCCTGCGCGCCCCAACGCGCCGCCGGCGCATCTTCCGGCCAGGGCTGACCGAGGTTGGAGACCGCCCGGTGGGCGAAAACGATGGATTCCAAGAGTGAGTTCGACGCCAAGCGGTTAGCGCCATGGGCTCCGGTTGAGGCGACCTCGCCCACGGCATAGAGCCCGGGGATGCTCGTGCGCCCCCAATCATCGGTGGCCACACCCCCCATCCAGTAGTGCGCGGCCGGCGTGACGGGAATCGGATCCGTTGCCCAGTTCAGACCGTAGGAGCGGCACGCGGCCGAGATGGAGGGAAAGCGCTCGGAGAGAAATGATGCCCCGAGTGCTGTGGCATCGAGCAACACGGGTTGTCCACCCTGCGCCATCATTTGTGACTGGATGCCGCGCGCCACGATATCCCGCGGAGCCAACTCCGCCAGGGGATGAAGAGCCTTCATGAAGCGCTCGCCGGCGGCATTAATGAGAACGGCCCCTTCACCGCGAACGGCTTCGGAGATCAAGAAGCTGCCCGGCACCGCTAGGGCGGTGGGGTGAAACTGGTAAAACTCGACGTCGGAGAGAACGGCCCCGGCTCGGAGTGCTGCGGCCACGCCATCTCCGGTGGTGACGGCCGGATTGGTGGTGTGGCGAAACAGTTGTCCCGCGCCACCGCTGGCCAAGATAACGATGTCGGCCGCAATAAAGCGTGTTCCGGTCGTATCAAAAACGTGAACGCCCGCGACCTGAGAGCGACCCGTGGCGTCCTTTTCGGTGGCAATGTCGACCAGAAAGGTATGCTCGTGAATCTCGGTGTTGGTCGCCCGAACCGCCGCCACGAGAGCGTTGCTGATGCCGGCCCCGGTCGCGTCACCACCCGCATGGAGAACGCGAGCGTGCGAGTGAGCCGCCTCGAGGCCGCGCGCGAACTGCTCGCCCTGCCGATCGAATTCCACTCCGAGTGCCACCAAGTCGTTGATGCGTCCCGGTCCCTCCGAGCAGAGCACCTCGACAGCCTCGGGCCAGCACAGACCGGCTCCGGCCACGAGGGTATCGGCAATGTGTTCGGCCACGGTGTCGTCATCTGAGGAAACGGCCGCAATCCCACCCTGCGCGTAGTGCGTGTTACTTTCGGCCAGATTCGACTTCGTTATGAGAGTCACCGAGTGATGGCGACTCGCCTCAACGGCGGCTATAAGGCCCGCAATTCCGCTTCCGATAACGACGACCCGTGACATGTGCGTTAGACCGGCTTCGCGGCGAGCATGCGTTCCAGAGCCACGCGGGCAGGAACGGCGACGTCGTCAGGAACGACAATCTGGTTGACGACCTCGCCTGCGACGAGACGCTCCAAGACCCAGGCAAGATAGCCGGGGTGGATGCGGTACATGGTCGAGCAGGGGCAAACCACGGGGTCGAGACAGAAAATGGTGTGCTGCGGGTACTGCGCCGCGAGACGCTGCACCATATTGATCTCGGTGCCGATGGCAAAAGTGGTCGGCTCGGTAGCCTCGGCAACAGCCTTGCGAATGTACTCGGTGGAACCATACTCATCGGCAGCATCAACGACAGGCATGGGGCACTCGGGGTGCACAATAACGCGCACGCCCGGGTGGTCGATGCGTGCTTGATCGATTTGGGCCACGGTAAAACGCTTGTGGACGGAGCAGAATCCGTTCCACAAAATTACCTGAGCGGCCTGAAGCTCGTCCGTGGTGTTCCCACCGAGCGGCTTGCGACCGTGCCACAGCGGCATGGCCTCGAGAGGAACGCCCATGGCCTTCGCCGTGTTACGCCCCAGATGCTGATCGGGAAAAAACAACACGCGCTGCCCGCGCTCGAAGGCCCATTTCAGAACGGTCTCGGCGTTGGAGGAGGTGCACACGATACCGCCATTTTCCCCGCAGAAACCCTTCAGCGCTGCCGAAGAGTTCATGTACGTGACCGGAATGACCGGAACGCGACCGGAGGCATCGGGTTCAGTGCCATATAGGGCCGTCAGTTCTTCCCAACACTGGGTAACGGAGTCGATGTCGGCCATGTCGGCCATCGAGCATCCGGCCGCCAAGTTGGGCAAGATGACGGATTGGTGGGATGCCGACAAAATATCGGCCGTCTCGGCCATGAAGTGAACACCGCAGAAAATGATTGCTTCGGCCTCGGGGCGATTCTTGGCCGCAACCGCCAGTTGATACGAGTCACCGAGGTAGTCGGCATGACGCACAACCTCCTCGCGCTGGTAGAAGTGGCCCAAAATAACGACGCGCTCGCCGAGGGTTTCTTTGGCGATCCGGATGCGTTCGTGCAGCTCGTCATTGGTCGCGCTCTTGTATTCGGCGGGCAGACCTCCTTGCACGGGCGAACCGGTGGGGATGACGTCACCCATTGAGGAACCAGGACCGTAGCCGGGGGCTTGAGTATCGAACTCCCAGGGTCCCTTGGCGAGGTCGGTGCTGCAAACGGATTCTTTTGTGCCACCGCCGACGATGGTTTGGATGCGATCGTTGACCGATGCTGTGGTGCTCATGATTTTTCTCCTGATAGCGCTGAGATGGTCGCGGGAGCGACGAGCCGTGAGAGGGGGCCTCGGTCGCGAAGATCACTGGGTGTGTTGTATTTGTAGAGCTGGGGTGGCCGGTGGGGGGTGCCAGCAAGGCGTTCGCCCGTGGCGACGACGGCACCAGAGCTTTCCATGGTGCGGCGAAAGTTTCCCGGGTCTAGCGGTTTTTGAAGCACGGCTTCGTAGACCTCGCGCAGTTGGGCGAGCGTGAAGGTTTCGCCGAGGAACCCGTGAGCAATCTGGCTGTATTCCAACTTCGTGCGAAGGCGCGAGAGGGCATAGTCAACGATGAGAGTGTGGTCAAAAGCAAGCTCGGGCAGGTCATCCGCTAGGAACCATTGCACGTTCTCGTTATGGAGAGCTCGGTTGGCTTCATCGCTGGCCACCAGAGCCCAGTAGACAATGGAGACAACGCGATCATCGGGGGAGCGGTCCAGCTGACCAAAGGCATACAGCTGCTCGAGATAACGCGGTTGCAGGCTCGTGGTCGCCAGAAGTGTGCGCGAAGCAGCCTGGGCCAGATCTTCATTTGCGTTCAACGGCCCTCCAGGAAGAGCCCATTGGCCCTTATAGGGAGCCCGGATGCGGCGCACCAGCGGCAGAGCGAGTTCACTTGTGCCGTCGTCACCGCGGCGCAACGTGAAAATCACGGTGGAGACCGCAAGGTTGGGAAACACAACTTCGCTCACGACGGCACCCCCTAACGAGAAAAAGTCATTGCGACTGTAAGTAGAAATATCTTAGTGTCATTCTGACTTGAACACCACATCACATAATCAATTTCCAGCAAACTACTGATTTTTTGAGGACTTTCAACCGGTTTCGTTGATTTATTGAACTCGAACCGACAAATTGGTCGCCTCGGTAGTATCCGTTCGGCCCGTTTGCCCACTAATCTGTTTTTTGTAAACGATGAAGTTTGCACAGTATTGAGACACGGCGGGAGCCCCCAGATGACATCCACAAATACTCAGAGCACAGACTTAGCCGGTCAAAAAGGTCTGAAGACTGGGGCCCTCGGGCTCATGTCCAGCGTCGTTGTCGGAATGGCCTCCACGGCCCCGGCTTATAGCCTCGCGGCGGCACTTGGCTTTATCGTTTTGGGCGGTGAATCCCTCGTTGGGTTCCAAGCCCCGGGCATCATCATCCTTGCCTTCATTCCCATGCTCTTTATTTCCTTTGCCTACAAGGAGCTCAACCGGGTCGAACCGGACTGCGGCACCATCTTCACCTGGGCGGCGCGCGCGTTTGGAACTCGCACCGGTTGGATGGGCGGCTGGGCGCTCATGGCTGCCGACATCATCGTTATGGCGAACCTTGCCGCTATCGCCGGCTCGTACTCCTTCACGTTTGTGGGTGAAGTCTTCAATAACCCCGAGATCTCAGCAATCTCCGGTGACATGCTGTGGTCAACCGTGGCGGGGGTCTTGTGGATCGTCTTGATGACGTGGATCTGCTACCGCGGTATCGAAATTTCGGCCAAACTGCAGTACTGGTTGCTGGGGATCGAAGTTGTCATTCTCGTCGTCTTCGCTGTCGTCGCCCTTGTTCGGGTCTACACCGGTAACGGTATCGAGGGGTCCTCGCTCCCCGAGTTGTCCTGGTTCAACCCCTTCACTCTTGACTTCAGCACCGCCATCGCGCCCGCTGTCCTCACGGCTCTCTTCATCTACTGGGGCTGGGATACTGCTATCGCCATCAACGAAGAAACGGCTGACCCCGGCAAGACTCCCGGTCGCGCTGGCGTCATCAGCACCCTTCTTCTCGTGGTCACCTACCTTCTCGTCACCACAGGGGCCATCGCCTTCGCCGGGGTGGGGGACAACGCCACGGGGCTCGGCAACCCCGACAACGCGGGAGACATCTTTGCGGCCATCGGTGGCGCCCTCTTTGGCGACAGCATCATCGGCCACATCATGATGCTGCTCCTGGCGGCATCGATTCTCACCTCGGCCGCAGCGTCGACGCAGACGACCATCCTGCCAACCGCCCGCGCCGCTCTCTCCATGGCAGCGTTCAAGGCCATCCCCTCGCACTTCGCGCGCATGCACCCCAAGTTCTTGACCCCCTCGTGGGCCACGTGGGGCATGGGAATCATCTCTATCGTCTTCTACCTTCTCTTCACCCTCGTCGACATCAACTTGCTGTTTGCCCTCATTGGCGCCCTCGGCCTATTGATCGCCATGTACTACGGCCTCACCGGGTTCACCTCGACGTGGTTCTTCAGAAAGACGCTGTTCATGAACGCGCGCAACTTTTTCATGCGCGGTCTCTTCCCGTTCTTGGGTGGTGCCATCATGCTGATTGTCTTTGTTTACGGCCTCCAGCAGTTCTTGCTGCCGGATTGGCTGACCGATGACAACGGTAATAACGTCACCCTCTTCGGCCTGGGAGCCGTGGGGGTCGTGGGTATCCTGTCGATCGTCTTTGGGGCGATCCTCATGATCTGGTGGAACCTTGTCAGCAGTGACTACTTCAAGGGCCGCACCCTGGAGAAGCGCGCCCACACGGCCGACTAGGTCATTTCTTCTGATGTGCCGGATGCCCGGCTCTTGCCAGCGCGAGAGCCGGGCATTTCTTTGCGAGGCATGAGCGAGAGTCGCGCTAGGCTGGCGTCAGCACAAACGAAATACCTCTAATTGAATACTTGGCCAATTGCACGATGCGGGAGAGTTCGCGAACGCGAACACCGAAGGAGCAATCCTCCCCGATAATCTCTCAGGTACCCCTACCGCATCGAACAGGCCACTCTGAAAAGAAGACGACGCTGCTAGTCGTCTCGCCCAAGGTGAAAGTCGTTTCGCACTGTAAAAGGTGCGAACGGTGAAGCTCTCAGGCACAAATGACAGAGGGGGAGTTCCTTATCGTTGGTCTCGCACCGAACGGAGAACTCATGTCTGATTCCCCTCGCTATTCCCCGCTGAATGCCCTGCACGAAGAACTGGGTGCCAGCTTCACCGACTTTGCCGGCTGGCAAATGCCCGTGCGCTATGACAGCGACCTCGCTGAGCACCACGCTGTTCGCACAGCCGCCGGTATTTTCGACATCTCCCACATGGCGGAGATCGCCGTGCACGGCCCCGAAGCCGGAGCGTTTCTCGACTACGCGCTCGCCGGCAAGCTTTCGGCCATCAGTCTGGGCCAAGCCAAGTACAGCTTGCTGCTGAACGAGGATGGCGGCATCATCGATGACCTCGTTGTCTACCGTCTCGGGGAGACCCACTTTCTGGTCGTGGCCAATGCGGGCAACCGTTTTGCGGCCGTCGATGCGCTGATGGAGCGCGTCGGTTCGTTCGATGTCACCGTTCTGGATGAATCGGATGCGACCTCGCTCATTGCCGTTCAGGGCCCCGCATCGTTGGAGATTTTGCTTCACACGGTCGGGCTGTCACTAGCCGAGGAAGCGCGCACGCGTCCCGAGCCCAGCCTCGAATCACTCACGTACTACTACTCCCTGCCGGCACTGTTCCTGGGGCACCCTGTCTTAATCGGGCGCACTGGCTACACCGGCGAAGACGGCTTCGAGCTGTACATCGACCAAACTGAGGCCGCCGCGCTGTGGATTGCGTTGAGTGAAGCAGGCGAGGGCCGTGGACTGGTACCGACGGGACTGGCGTGCCGCGACACCCTGCGCCTGGAAGCCGGAATGCCCCTGTACGGCCACGAATTGGGGCTTCAGACGGCTCCCGCTCAGGCGGGCCTCGGCCGTGTTGTGGTCCTTGGCAAGGAAGGCGACTTCGTCGGTCGTGCCGCCACCGAGCGGGGCGTGTCCGCCGATGCCCCCGTTCTGGTGGGTCTCGTCGGTGAAGGCAAGCGTGCCGCCCGCGCCGACTATGAGATCTTCTCCGGTGATACCCGGGTCGGCATTGTCACCTCGGGGGCGTTGTCTCCCACCCTGGGCTATCCGGTGGCGATGGCCTATGTGCATCCGTCGGTATCGAGCATTGGCACCGTCGTCGATGTGGATATTCGCGGCACCCGACTTCCTTATACCGTCACGCAATTGCCCTTTTATCGCAGAGAGAAGAACTGATCATGGCTAACCCTCAAGAACTCAAATACACCGAAGAGCACGAGTGGCTGAAGGTCGATGGCGACAGTGCGGTCGTGGGCATCACCGCCTACGCCGCCGAGAAGCTCGGAGACGTCGTCTTCGTTGAGCTCCCCAAAGTGGGGGCAGCCGTCCTGGCGGGAACCGTCGTGGGCGAGATTGAATCCACGAAATCTGTCGGTGAGCTCTACGC
>Ga0114978_10004161_pt1 | contig 11762 bp, 11 predicted proteins | sample S_140212_EF_Meta_FD_87027 | JGI IMG/M metagenome (GOLD analysis project Ga0114978, IMG submission 87027) | Freshwater microbial communities from Lake Simoncouche, Canada to study carbon cycling - S_140212_EF_MetaG | ecosystem: Environmental > Aquatic > Freshwater > Lake | place: Lake...
CCCTTCCCCCACTTCTCCACCTATTGCGCCAGCAAGGGCGCGCTGAAAATGCTCTGCCGGGATCTCGCCATCGAACTCGCTCCGCTGGGCATCACGATCAACAACATCGCCCCGGGTGCCATCGAAACGCCGATCAATACGAAGTTAATGCAGAACCCGGATTTGATGAAGGCGCTCTTGGGCAACATCCCGCTCAAGCGTCTGGGCCAGGGCAGCGATGTCGCCGGCGTGGCGGCCTTCCTCGCCTCCAGTGATTCCGACTACATCACCGGAACGACACTCTTTGTGGATGGCGGCCTGCTCTGGAACTATTCTGAGCAGTAGCCTCAGATTCCAAGGAACGTGTCGCGGCCCCTCACAAGGGCGTCGAGTTTGCGATCCGCGATGGATCGCTTCAGCATCCAAAACCCGCAGTCGGGGTGAACCCATTTCACCCGGCCGGGCCCGGTTTTCCTGACGACTTTTTCGATGCGGCAGGCCACCTCTTCGGGCGTTTCGACGTGGTTGACCTTGATGTCAATCACGCCGATGCCGAGGTCGGCCTTGATATCCAGCAGGGCCTCGATTTCGCTATCCGGAGGATGGGCCAGCTCGAGCACGAGATGATCGGCCTTGATACCGTTCAAAATTCCACCAGCGGCAGCCATTCCCCTTTCTGGATGGTCTGTCCGCCGTAGTTTCCAAAGCAGAAATGACGGCTTTTTTCCGGGAAAGGCGTTAAGGATGCGGTTGATGGCGCGTTGGGCAATCGGACCGCCCTCGGGACTGCCGGGCACATTGGCTTCATCGATCTGCAGGCAGGCGCAGGGAAGGTTCCGGACCTGTTCGGCCAGGCTATCGGCGATGGCCATGGTGAGAGCCTCGAAATCGTGGTAGTGATTGTCGAGCAAAGTGCGGGTCAGCATATAGGGACTGGTGAGGGTGAATTTGAGCGGGCCATTGGCCACGGAAAGCGAGCGCAGACAGGCTTCCTCCAAATCAAGGGTTCCCTCGGAAATCGCCGAGCGCACGACGCCAGCCGGCTTGCGGCGGAATTTCATTTCCTGTTTGGCGCGGAAAGCCCGCGCATCACTCAGGCCCACTTCGGTTGAGATCCCCCCAGTCGTCCGACAAAATATTCGATCATACCGTTGGTGTCCGGGTGGTCGGGATCGAACCGGTAGAGTTCGCCATCGGTGGGCAGATCGATGCCGAGACGCTGCATCTCCTCGCTCTCTCCGGGCGCGCGTGCGCGACAACCATCAGGCCCGGTGAGAGGGACCAGCGCGCAACGCGACAGCGGGTGGAGGGCTACCTACAAAGAGACCGCACCTGTCATCTCCAACCGGCTTCCCTCGACGAAATCGCCGCCGAATTGCAAATCAGCCGCCGCTCCCTTACCGCCTCCCTGCGCGAACTGCGCGGCCGCTCGTGGCTGGACCGGGAACGCGAACAGCGCGTCAGCCATGCCACGGATCTCTTGAAAAAACAGATCGTTCCGTGGCTTCGATCGCCTTCGAATGCGGGTTCGAGGATTTGAGTTCTTTTTACCGTGCCTTCAGAAAATTGGCCGGAACAAACCCGTCGCGCTGGCGCGCCGATCAAATCACAGTCAAGTAGAAGCGACCTCCTGGCGCCTGGATTCAAGGCGCACGCGAACCGGACGCTGCCTCGTTCCCCGATCCTAAACACGGCGAATCCCATCACCGCAATCAACGCCCCCCCCGCAGGAGGCCGGCTAAGCACCAAGCACAGCGACATCCACCTGCCGGACATGTGGTGCACGGCGGTGCTCAAAAACATAAATTCCCTGCCAGGCACCAAGCGTCATCCGTCCTCCGGCAATCGGGATGACCTCGCTCGTCCGCGTGAGCGCCATCCGCAGATGGCTGGTGGTATCATCCGGTCCCTCCAACGTGTGCACGTAATCACCATCCTCGGGAACGATTCTCTCAAAATACTCGTGCAGATCCGCACGGGCACTGGGATCGGCATTTTCGTAGATGATGAGACTGGCGCTGGTGTGACGGATAAAAACCGTCACCGTGCCAACTTTCACCCCACTGGCCCGCACGATACCTGCCACTTCGCCGGTGATTTCATAAGTCCCCTTCCCGCGCGTGCGAACGTCGAAGGCCCCGTGCTTTGCCGTCATTGCGGTTTGACCACGATGAACAGCCACCCGGCAAGGAAAAGCAGACCGCCAATCGGCGTGATCGCGCCTAGCCACTTGATGTTCGTCACCGCCAGCACGTAGAGCGATCCGGAAAAGATCACCACCCCGGCCAGCCAAAACCAGACGACCGTCGGATTGCGCCCGGCGGCCCAAAGCGACGCGACGGAATGGATGAGATGATAAAGCACGGCGGTCTGCCAGACGGCGGCGGTGTCATTCGCGCTGAGAACGGCCTTAAGCCCATGTGCGCCAAAGGCTCCCAAGGCGACTCCCAGAAATCCAAAAATGGCGGCGAATTGCGTGGCTAATTGCATGAGAGAATATTCGCAGCCACCCGCCCGAGTTCAATCTTCGTCTGCTCTGCCCCTTCCGGCCGGCCCGCGAGCCGGCTCCTGGCGCGCCTCCCATCCGTAACCGCAATCGCCGGCACGTCGTCGATTTTCTAAACCCTCCCGACTGGCGGGGAACTTCCGAAACACTATGGAAAATCCCGCGCTTCGCTCGGGGTGTGGCCGGTGAATTTCCGGAAAGCCGTGGCGAAATGTTGTGAACTCGAAAAACCGAGGGCCATCGCGACACCGGTCACGGATTGGCCGCGCGCGGCCAGGAGCTGGCTGGCCTGAACCATTTTGCGGCGCAACAAATAATCATGCGGCGTTTGTCCGGTTTCGCGGCGGAAGGCGGCCTTGAAATGCGCCTCCGACCACCCGACGGCTTCCGCAGCTTCACGGATGCGGATGGGTTCGCCCAGGCGCGCTTCCATCCAATCCATCGCTTCGCGCACCCGCTGATTGGGCGTGTGCTGGAGCGCCCTGGAACCCGCGTGAAGCGTCCCCAGAAGATACTGGTGGATCGCGCCGGAGAGCGCAAGCTGACCCGGGCCGCTCTTCCGCTCGATCAAGGCCGCCTCGATCTGCGCCAGCCAGTTCACGGCTTCGGGCGCGGCTCGAAAATGCCTCCCGGGCAGCCGGGCCAACCCCCGCAGCAGGGGGCGGCTTAGGCTCGGATGAAGCAGCAGGGTCTCCTGCGAGGGGGCGCCCTGCACAATGATCCAGTATAGTTCGCCCTTCTGCTGCGGCTCACCGGCAGAATCATGCCATTCATCCGCAAACGTGATGAACTGGTCGCCGCCGCGCAGCCGATAGACTTGCCGGCCCACGCGGTAGGTCTGTTCGCCACGCGCCAGAAAACAAATCTCCAGGCTTCCCGGGTGGCGGTGCGCGTCGAGGCCTTCCTGCGCTGCGAGATACTGGTAGTGCCCAAACATCAACACGCCGGGAACCCGGGTGGCTGATCCCGGCCAAACACTTCGCCCGTGCGCGATCTCCCGCCGTGACCTCATGTTCATAATCGTAGGATGCTCCCAACCTGAACGCAATCCTTCGCGTCGAATGCGAGACTGCCCCCATGAACGAAAAAGCGCCCAAAAGCATCACATGGTATCGCAGCCCGCTTGATGCGCGGGAGATGAAGACCTTGCATAAAAAAAGCGACCTGCTGGGCGGGCTCCAGACGCTGGGGTTTCTGGGCTGCTACGCGCTTACCCTCACCCTCGCGCTCTATGCGTTTTTTCACTGGCCTTGGACGGTGACCGCAGGCTTGGTTTTCCTGCACGGTATGATTGCCGCGTTCATGATCAACGCCGTTCATGAGCTGACTCACGGCACGGTATTCAAAACCAAGGCGCTCAATGTCTGCTTCGCCCGGGTCTTCGCCTTTTTGGGCTGGATCAATCACGAGATGTTCACCGTTAGCCATGCCCGGCACCATCGCTACACCCTGCATCAACCCGACGACCTCGAGGTGGTGCTCCCCCTGCACGTCATGGTGCGGCATTTCTTTTTCGACGGCTTTTTTACTCCCCTGGGCGCCTACCGGAATATCCGGAATTTTGTCCGCATCGCTCTCGGGAAATTTAAAGGCGAGTGGGAACTTGCGCTTTTTCCTTCCACCGCGCCGGAGAGACGCCGGGCTCCCATTACATGGGCGCGCATCGTCATCGCCGGACACGCCGTGATCCTGATTGTCTCCATCGCCTTCGGCTGGTGGCTGCTGCCGGTGCTCACCAGCTTCACCCCATTCTATGGCGGGTGGCTCTTCTTTCTCTGCAACAACACCCAGCACATCGGTCTGCAGGACGACGTGCCGGACTTCCGGCTCTGTTGCCGCACTTTCACCCTGAATCCGTTTCTCCAGTTCTTTACTGGCACATGAACTTTCACATCGAGCATCACATGTATGCTGCGGTGCCGTGCTACCGGCTCGGCGCACTGCACAGGGCCATCCGGCACGATCTTCCGCCCTGCCCCCATGGACTGGTGGACACTTGGCGCGAGATTGCCGCGATTCAAAGACTGCAGGAAGCGGATCCGGGCTATCAACATGTCGCGCCGCTGCCCGCGCGATAGCGCGGCGGTCAAGGTGGAGCCACATTAAGCCCGGACGGGCTGCGCAAGCCCGCAAAAATCCGCCAGATCCTGTGGCAGCGAACTCTCCCACGCCAAATCCCGCCATTCCATCCGCGTGCAATGGAGCGCGTGGCGGGGCAGCCACAGCACCGCTTCCAATTCCGGCGTCCAGCCGGTTTCGATGAAGTTTAAATAATGGCCATGGCCGCGCGCGTAGATTTTGTCGCCGATGACGGGAAACCCCACCTGCGCAAGATGCACGCGGATTTGATGCGTGCGCCCGGTCACCGGACGGGCCCGCAGCAGCGCGAAGGGTCCGCCGGGAGCCAGTCCGCGCCTTTCAACCCGGAACCCGGTGCGGGCAGAAACGCCGGATGGGTGCACGGCGCGCTGCAGCCAAAGTTCCGACGCTGCCACTTCGCCCAGGCGGACAATCGGCGCATCGACCTCAATTTCCTCCCAATCCGGCCAGCCGAAAACCAAGGCCAGATATTCTTTGCGGAATTCCCGGCGCTGCATGGCCAGACCGGACGCCCGCGCCGCCGCCAGCGTCTTGGCAATCACCACCACGCCGCTGGTTTCGCGGTCCAGACGGTTGACGATGGAAACCTGCCCGCCGTTGACCAACTCGTAGCCGAGCAACTCCCGCACTCCATCCCACAACGTTCGCGGCCCACCCGGTTTGGTCGGATGCACCAATAGGCCGGCCGGCTTGTCCACCGCGAGGAACTCCTCGGTTTCACCAAGAATCCTGAACTCCGCTTGAATCTCTCCGCCCATGATTTCCATCTTACGCTTACCCTTGAACCTGCCCATACTCTTTCCCCAAAATCAACAAAGTGAGTATGGGCAAGGGCCGGTGTCGGTGTCAGACTCGCGAGGAATCATGATCCGTCTCCAGAAAGTCACCCGCAGGTACTCCCGGGGCGCGACGGCCATTTGCGCCCTTGATGAGGTCAGCCTCGAAATTCCCTTCGGCGAATTCGCGGCCGTGACCGGCCCGAGCGGTTGCGGTAAAAGCACCCTGCTCAACATCCTCGGCGGGCTCGACCAGGCGGACGCGGGCGAAATCTGGATCGGAGATCTGCCGCTGCATAAAGCGGACGATGCCGCCCTCACCCGCTACCGGCGGCACGACATGGGCATCGTGTTCCAGTTTTTCAATCTGCTACCCGCCATGACCGTGGCGGAAAACGTCGAACTCCCCCTCCTCCTGCGCGGGGAATCGTCAAAAAAAACCCGCCCGCTGGTGGCGGAAATCCTCGACCTCATCGGACTCACCCAGCGGCGAAACCATTTCCCCCATCAACTCAGTGGCGGCGAGATGCAACGCACCGCCATAGCCCGGGCCCTCGCCGGACGGCCCAAACTCCTCCTAACCGACGAACCCACCGGCAACCTCGACAGCGGCAACGCCGCCCGCGTCACCGAAACCCTTCTAAAGATTGCTTCCCAAAAAATTACCACACTTGTTATTGTCACACACAGCGAGGAACTGGCCCGGTTGGCTCCCCGTCATATCCGAATGCTCGATGGAAAAATCACCCCGCCATATCCACAGTGACTACGAACTCCTGAAGAAGTTCCAGCTCTTCGCCGAACTCAGCAGTGAAGAGGTGCAAATCCTGATTGCGCAAAGCACCACGGCCGCATTCGCCGCCGGAGAGCAAATCATTTCCGCCGGCGAACCCGGCCATTGCATGTATGTCATCCTGCGCGGCTCCGTCCGCGTCACGGCCAAAAGCGGCGGCAAGGACCTCGAACTCGCCGTCCTCTTGCCCGGCGATTTTTTCGGTGAAGTCTCGCTTGTGGATGACGGACCCCGCTGTGCCGATGTCGCGGCCGTGGAATCCTGCGAACTCCTCTGCATCACGCGCATGACCCTCGGCGTCCTCGCCGGCCTCCAACCCGCCGCCGCCATCCATCTCCTCGCCGCCATCGGTCGGTGCCTCGTCGCCCGCCTCCGCGCCGGCAACCAAAAATACATGGACTTGATTCTGCTCGGCCGCCAGCCTGACTGACCCGCCGCCGCAAACGCTCTTTATCGTGGAAAAACAACGCACTCTCGCATCCTCCGCCAGTCTCGCCGGCACCGCCCTGCACACCGGCGAAAAAGTCACCCTCACCCTCCACCCGGCCCCCGTCGGTCACGGATTCAAATTCAAACGCAGCGACCTCCCCGACCAGCCCATCGTCGAGGCTTTGGTCGGAAACGTCAAAACGGTGGAACGCTCCACCACCCTCATCGAAGGCAACGTCAAGATTCACACCGTCGAGCACGTTCTCTCCGCCCTCACCGGCATGGGCGTGGACAATGCGCTCATCGAGATGAATGCCAACGAGCCGCCCATCGGTGACGGCAGCGCCAGCGCATTCGCCGCCCTCATCAAACAAGCCGGCCTCGTCGAGCAAGACTCCCCCCGCCTTTTTCTGGAACCCTTGGAACCTGTCGTCATCCAAACCGGCGAATCCATTCTCACCATCCTGCCCGATCCGAAATTCCGCATCTCCTGCACCCAGGTCGGACCCGAAGGCCGCTTCACCCAATACCTCAGCGCCGAGATCACGCCGGAATTTTACGAGAAGGAAATCGCCTCGGCCCGCACCTTCGTTTTTTACGAGGACGTCAAGCCCCTCATGGACAAGGGCCTCATCAAGGGCGGCAGTCTGGAAAACGCCGTGGTCGCGCGGGGCGACAGCGTCCTGAGCAAGGAACCGCTCCGCTTCCCGGATGAATTTGTCCGCCACAAGATTCTCGACATCATCGGCGACCTCGCCCTGGCCGGACGCCGCCTGCACGGACACGTCGTCGCGGTCAAACCCGGCCACGGTCCCAATACCGGCCTGGCCCGCATCCTCGCCAAGCGTCAGGCCAATTTTCTCGCCATGGCCCCGAAGCCCGTCCCGGCCGAAGGCGGCGTGCTCGACATCAATGAGATCATGCGCACCCTGCCCCACCGCTACCCGTTTCTCATGGTGGACCGCATTATCGAATTCATCGTGGACGTCCGCGCGGTCGGCGTGAAAGCCGTCACCATCAACGAACCGTATTTCCAAGGCCACTTCCCCGGCCATCCCGTCATGCCCGGCGTGCTTCAGGTCGAGGCCATGGCCCAGGTCGCCAGCATCGTCATGATGCGCAAAACCGAGAACGCCGGAAAAATCGGCTACTTCATGAGCGCCGACGGCATCAAGTTCCGCAAACCGGTTGTTCCCGGCGACACCCTCTTCATCCACTGCGAAATGCTCAGCGCCAAGAAACGCCTCGGCAAGGCCTCCTGCCAGTGCATTGTCAACGGCGAAGTCGTCTCCGAAGCCCAGCTCCTCTTCGGCCTGATTGATAAGTGATCCACTGCCGCCTCCGCCCTTCCGCCGTTTCATGATTCATCCGAGCGCCGTCATTGATCCCGCCGCGCAGATCGGCGCGGAGACCGAGATCGGGCCCTGCTGCGTCATCGGTGCGGATGTCGTCATCGGCTGCTGCTGCGTTCTTGCCAGCCATGTCACCGTGGCCGGACCCACCACCATCGGTGACGCCAACCATTTCTTTCCCTACAGCTCCATTGGCCAGCGTTCCCAGGATCTCAAGTACAGCGTCGAGCCCACCTATCTCGAAATCGGCGACCACAACAGCTTCCGCGAGTTTTGCACCGTCAACCGCGGCACCGCCCCAGGCAGCAAGACCCGCATCGGCAGCCACAACAACTTCCTCGCCTACTCCCACGTCGCCCATGATTGCACGGTGGGAAACCACACCATCTTTTCCAACAACGGCACCCTCGCCGGTCATGTCATCGTCGAGGACCACGCCGTCATCGGCGGCCTCAGCGGCGTGCATCAATTCTGCCGCATCGGCTGCCACGCCATCATCGGTGGCTGCACCAAGATCGTCCAGGATGTCGCCCCCTACATGATCGCCGATGGCAACCCCGCCGAGATCCGCGGCATCAATCAAGTCGGGCTCGAGCGGCGCGGCTTTTCCGCCGAGGAAATCCGCTCCCTGCGCGAAGCCTACCGCCTCCTCTGCCGGGGCAACCTCAACATCAAACAGGCCTGCGAAAAAATCCGCGCGGAACTCCCTGCCAACGCCCACCTCGACCACCTGCTCGCCTTCATCGAGGCCAGCAAGCGCGGCATCGTGCGATAAATCCCAAGCCAAGCCCGTTCACCCGCAGATTAGGCGGATAAAAAAGCCGGTGCTGGCGGCTCAGGAAAGAATCTTGATAAACGCCTTGGCCCTGAGGGTATCGAGCCAGCGGGTCTGGGTCTTGATGCGTTCCTGCTGGATGAGATTTTTTTCAATCTCATCGCGCACGTCGGTGATGGGCTTGATCGAGGCGTTCTTTTTCGCCTCCACCAGGAGAATGTAGTAGGTGTTGCCGATGCTGACCACCGGGCTCACCTCGCCCGGACGCTGCGAAAACGCCACGTTGGTGAGTTGTTCGTTGAGCGTATTGCGCTCGATCCAGCCCCAATCCCCGCCGACCTGCTGGGTGGATTCATCCTCGGAATACATCTGGGCCATGCGGTCGAATTCCGCCCCGGCGGCGACCTTGTCGCGAATCTCGCGGGCGAGCTCTTTTTTGCTGCCGGTATCGACCACATCGCTCGTGCCTCCGCCCTCGCGGATGACGATCATGCGCAGCTTGACCTGTTCGGCCGTGGCATAAGCCGTCTTGTTTTTGTTGTAATAGGCTTGAATCTGCGTGGGCGAGATGACGAAGTTGTTATCCACTTTCGACTGACGCATGGCCTGGACCACCACCTTGTCCTTCTCGATCTCCTTGAAGCGGGTCAGGGTGTAACCCTGCGCCTGCAAGGTTCGGACAAAGGCCCCGCGGTCACCCCCGAATTCCTCGCGGATGATGGTCTGCACGCGGTCATCAATGACGTAATCGGGGATGTTTGCGCCTTTTTCCTGCATTTTTTTGAACTCCTGCAGGATGAGCTGGCGATCAATCAGATCCTTGAGCGCGGCGAGGCGCATCTCCTTGATTTTGTTCTGCAAATCCTGGCCGTTGTAGACTTCCCGCAACGATTTTTCGCGGGCACCGACCAGTTCCCGCACTTGGGAAATGGTGATGACCTCGCTGTTGACTATGGCGGCAACCCCGTCAATGACCTCGGCTTTTTGGGCCTGGCCCATGGCGCACCCGGCAACGGCAAGCGTCAAAATGGCGAAAACAGCGGTTCGATTCATGGACAAGGAAACTTTTCGAGGACGGTCAAAACTTCGCGCAAAGTAGAATTCGCGTCGGGAGCCGTCAAGCGGGGAAACCGGCCCTCCTTTTGCAGCAACTCGCGCCGCTGGGTGAGCATGAGCCGGCCCGCGCGCACTTCAACCATGGTGATTTTCCGGCGGGACGCCTCCAGCCGGATCAAGGCGGCCAGCAGGGCGTTCTCCACCGGTTTGGGCAACGGGCCGAAACGATCCCGCCATTCCGCCGGCAAAGCCTTCAGCGCGAGAGCATCCTCGGCCTCGGCCAGACGACGGTAGCAGGCGATGCGGGTTTTGGCATCGGAGATATAGGTGGAGGGAAGAAACGCCCCGGCGCGGCCACCGGGTGAGAGCTTCCACTGTGCTTCGTCGGTGCAAAGAAAATCCAGCCTCAGGCCGGACGGGGGACGGCGGCCCTTGCGGTTGCCTTTAAGCGTATCCACCGCGCGCCGGAGGAGTTTGCAATACAGGTCGAAGCCGACCGCGATGATGTGTCCGCTTTGGGCCGTGCCAAGCAGGTTGCCCGCGCCGCGGATTTCGAGGTCGCGCATGGCGATTTTGAAGCCGGAGCCGAGCTCCGAATACTGCTTGATGGCCGAAACCCGTTTCCGGGCCGCACCCATCAAATCACGCGGCAGCATGAGATAGGCGTAAGCCTTGGTTTGCGAACGCCCCACCCGCCCGCGCAATTGATAGAGATCGGCCAGCCCGAAAAGATCCGCGCGATCAATGATGATCGTGTTGGCGTTCGGAATATCCAGGCCGCTCTCGATGATGGTGGTGGAAACCAGCACATCCACATCACCCGCCACAAAGGCCCGCATGACCGGCTCGAGTTCATGTTCCGCCATCTGGCCATGACCAATGGCCACCCGCGCACCAGGACACAGCGCACGGATGCGCATGGCCACTTTTCCGATGCTCTGCACGCGGTTATGCAAAAAATACACCTGCCCGCCGCGGGCGAGTTCCCGCTGAATCGCATCGCGGAAAACCCGCTCGTCATAGGCGCAGACAATCGTCTCGACCGGCTGGCGGTTGGGCGGAGGCGTCTCAATGAGGGACATGTCACGAGCCCCCATGAGCGAAAGGTAGAGGGTGCGCGGAATGGGCGTGGCCGAAAGAGTGAGCACATCCACCTGCCGAAACAGCTCCTTGAGCAGTTCCTTGTGTTTCACGCCGAAGCGTTGCTCTTCATCCACCACCAGCAGCCCCAGATCCTTGAAGCGCACATCGGGCGAAACCAGCCGGTGGGTTCCCACCACGATATCCACACTACCGTCAATCAACCCCTGCAGCACCTTCTTCTGTTCCGCCGCCGTGCGGTAGCGGCTGAGCAACTCGATCGTCACCGGATAATCGCTCATGCGTTCGCGAAAGGTCTGGTAATGCTGCTGCGCCAGCACCGTGGTCGGCGTGAGCACCGCCGCCTGCCTGCCTCCCATCACGGCCTTGAAGACTGCGCGGATTGCCACTTCGGTTTTTCCGAAACCCACATCGCCGCAGATGAGACGATCCATCGGCCGCTCGGTTTCCATGTCGCGCTTGGTCTCGGCGATGGCGCGGAGTTGGTCGGCCGTTTCCTCGAAAGGAAAAGCGTCCTCGAATTCCTGCTGCCAATGCGTGTCCGCGCCGAAGGCGAATCCGGGAACCGCATCGCGCTCGGCCTGGACCTTGATCATGCGCGAGGCATAGTCGAAAATGGATTGCTGCGCCTTCTGCCGGGCCCGCTCCCAGCGTCCGTCGCCCAACTCGGAAAGCTCGGTCGTTCTCCGGCCCACCCCGACATAACGCGACACCTGCCAGGCCTGATCGAGCGGCACATAAAGACGCGCGTCGTGGGCGTATTCGAGCACCAGCACCTCGCCCTCATTCGTGCCCTCCGGGGTTTGCAAGCCAGCGAAACGTCCGATGCCGTGTTCGAGATGCACGACATAATCGCCTGTCTCGAACTCCGTGAAATCCATCGCCGCCCGCCCGG
>Ga0114978_10004162_pt1 | contig 11760 bp, 13 predicted proteins | sample S_140212_EF_Meta_FD_87027 | JGI IMG/M metagenome (GOLD analysis project Ga0114978, IMG submission 87027) | Freshwater microbial communities from Lake Simoncouche, Canada to study carbon cycling - S_140212_EF_MetaG | ecosystem: Environmental > Aquatic > Freshwater > Lake | place: Lake...
ATATGGTGACTGGATGCACATCTGGAACCAGGTCACCATGACATCTGAGCAACAACGTGGATACTTCAAGCTCATCGGAAACACCACACAGCTCACATACTTGATTGACCCCACATTCGCTGCTATTTCTGGACCTTGCGCTGCCACCGGTGTCCCCACACAGGTGTGCGCTCCCCGCAATGCTCTCCCTGAGACCACTCTCTACATTCCTCTCCAGTTCTGGTTCAACCGCAACCCTGGTCTTGCTCTTCCCCTTATTGCTCTCCAATACCACGAGGTCAAGATTAACCTTGACATCCGCCCTATCGGTGAGTGCCTCTGGGCCGTCAACAACATCACCTCCAGTGCCGCTGGTAACCAGGCTGTCACGACTGCTTACCAACAGTCGCTCGTTGCTGCCTCGCTCTATGTTGACTACATCTTCCTTGACACTGATGAGCGCCGCAAGATGGCCCAGAACCCTCACGAGTATTTGATTGAGCAGGTTCAGTTCACTGGTGATGAATCTGTTGGTTCTTCGTCGAACAAGATCAAGCTCAACTTCAACCACCCTGTCAAGGAGCTCATCTGGGTTGTCCAGCCTGATTCCAACGTCGATTACTGCTCGTCGCTTGACCCTTCGCAGCTCCTCTACAAGGTGCTCGGAGCTCAGCCTTTCAACTACACAGACGGAATCGATGCTCTCCCCAACGCTATCCACGCCTTCGGTGGACCTGCCGAGACACAAGGATCGCAAGCCTTCGTCACCCCGTCTGGTCTTTTCCAGATGCCTGGAGCTTTGGATGCTTCCATCGGATCCGGAAATATCAACCAGGGTGCCTGGTATACCAGCCAGGGTGCTGTTGGTGGTTATGCGACCGATACTCCTTTCCAGTCCCAATACGGAGCTGCTTCCACATCCGGTCTCTCGGATGCCGGAACATTCGTTCTTGCCGAGACCGCTCTTGACCTCCACTGCTGGGGTGAGAATCCTACTGTCACTGCTAAGCTCCAGCTTAACGGCCAGGACCGCTTCTCTGAGCGTGAGGGTTCTTACTTCGATGTTGTCCAGCCTTTCCAGCACCACACTCGTGCCCCTGATACGGGTATCTGCGTGTATTCCTTTGCTTTGAGACCTGAGGAACACCAACCCAGCGGGTCGTGCAACTTCTCCAGAATCGATAACGCTGTTCTCCAGCTTGTTCTTTCTTCCCCTACCGTTTCTGGAACTGCCACTGCTAAGGTCCGTGTGTATGCCGTTAACTATAACGTTCTCCGCGTCATGAGTGGCATGGCGGGAGTGGCTTATTCCAACTAAATAAACGTCAAAAATGTAATAATTGTAAAAAACAATATAAAGAACTTTCAATATTATATTTATATAATATGGAAATTTGCGGAATCAAAATTCAACCACACTTTACTACGAATGAGTTTGATAATTATACGGAAGTATTACAAGAACAATATAATATTATTGGATTTATTGATGGACATTTTTCAAAAGGGAAAATAAGAAATCCAATATGGGTTATTATTGAGAATAATTTACCATTTTTATTAATTTTTTGTATTGGAAATGATATATTCACAAAACTATGTCCAAAATCATATAAAAAAATATTAGATTTTGAAAAAAATAAAAATAATAATAATAAAATAACTTGGCATTCAAAAGAATATATATATGGTAATGTAAATGAAATTGGAGTTCTAACTATGCATCAAGTAATAATGAATTATTATCATAATGGTCGTGGTACAGGTGGTTTAAGTATAGACCATATAGACCGTGATTCATATAATAATATTTTGTCGAATTTAAGAATTGCTACATGCGAAGAACAAAACCAAAATAGAAAAGGAACATTACCAGGAACAAAACGCGAACGTCAATATAATGCAAGAGAATTACCCGAAGGAATTAATCAAGAAGATATGCCAAAATATATAACATATAATGTTAATATTTGGGATAAACAAAAAAATAAAAAGAGGGATTTCTTCCGTATAGAAGGTCATCCATTATTAATGAAAAAAGTGTGGGAAGGAACAAAATCTATGGAAGTATCTATTGATGACAAACTTGAAAAAGTAAAAAAAGTTTTAAACGACCTAGATAATGGAATTTTACCAATTCGCATAGAACGAACTTTACCAAAACATGTTTATTATACAAATACTAATGAAAAACCATATTTAGTATATGATAATAGAAATAATGGACATACAAAAAAAATGAAAATTAAAGATATTGAATTTGATATAAATAATTCGGAAAAAAGAGAAAAACAGGTATATATATTCAATCATTGGATTATAGAAACATTTGGAGAATCCGATACAATTTTACCAGAAAATTATAACTATTGTGGAGAACCAATAAATAATTCAGATATTAATGAATCGTTAATTAAATTACCAAAATATATTTCTATAATAAATGAAAGAGGGACAACTATATTATCATATCAACGGGTTGTAAATAAAGAGCGTTGGAGTAAAAAATTAAAATTATCAAAATATTATGAAAGTTTTGAAGAACCTTCTGAAGAATTATTAAAAGATATCGAAGAAACTCTTACATTATTGAATAAGGAAATAATAAAAAAATATGGTAAAGAAAATTCTGTATTAAAACTTACAGAAGAAGAAACAGAAAAAATAATCGAAACTATAAATCAAGAAAAGGCAATTGGGTTTCCGCTTTATACACGTATTCAAACATTCCAAAATGGAGATTATTTAGTATTTAATAAAATTGTTGACAAACAAAGATTTAATACAACTATTAAATTACCAGATAATTTTAATAAAAACGAACAACTTCATAAATTAAATAAAAAAATTATTGAATTATACGGGAAAAAAATGAAATTAGATTTAATAGATTATCCTTTTCAACAAAAAAATGAACCAATCGAGATTCCTGAGAATATGTATGTTGTTTTAAATTGTAAATCTCCATATTTATTTATAAATATTAATTCAAATGATACAATTATACATAAATTACCTGTTGAATATGATTTACAGAATGAAATTAATAGATTTCATCAAAATCAAACACAATATACTCCAATTATAAAACAATCATATGATACATATTTAAATAGTTATTCAGAATGGAAACCAAATCGTATAAGTTTAACTATTAAAAATAAAAAATTTACTATTCTATACAAATATAAAACCCCTGATTTTTTACATTATTATTCTATGATTATTCCATCTAATGAATTTAATATATATATTCATTTAATAACTATTAATGAAAAAATAATCAATAAGTATGGTAACGAATTTAGTATATTTTCATATTAGTTTATAATTTACTAGAACAATTTTTTTGCTTTACCGATAGGTAAAGCAAAACTATATATATTCACTAAAATTCATATTTTATATGTTTGCTCTCTCTCATGGGCTAGCAAAAATTTCTTTGCTTTTGATTTTAAAAAACAATAATCATTATTTTTGTTCATTGGGAGAAAAACTCGTCATATAGATTTAAACCCTTGAAGAATTAAAATGGGACATTTTAATTCTCCAAGTGTCAGATATCAGTAATGATTTGAAATAACGCCCTTTAGGGCGTACCATTTTAAATCTTTACTGGTATATATTCCAATAATATTTCTTCTTTATTAATATTATTGTCATAAATAAACCATTTCTTTTTATTCGAATCCCAAAGACCTCCCAATTTTTTTATTTCATCTTTTTGTGTAAATGGTACAACAAGATATATTTTGTTTTTTTCTACAATACCAACCGCTATATTTGCTAATCGGTCAGCATTGTCATTCCCTATAGAATGAATATCTGTTTTCCCTGTATGAGCGTCTATATGAATGAATCGAACATTTGTTCTCCCTTTATATAAATCATATATCTGTTTTACTAGTTCTTTATTCGGTGTGTTCTCTTTCGCCCGATAATTAGAAGCACAATTTATGGCATATTCAGAATCAGACACAATCATTATTTTCTTTCCTTGTAAAATATCATTCTCAATAATAAAATATGTTGTAATAATAGCCATCAATTCAGAAGTATTATTTGTTTGTTTTCCTTCTAGTCGTTGTGAAAGATTTCTTTCATCGGCCAATCCAAAAAAAATACCGATTCCTCCTATGGCGTTCTCTTTACCATTATTTATACAAGACCCATCTGTATAAACATAATAATCTGGTATAAATTCTTCTTTACACATAGGTCCAACAGAATAAAATGATGTTATTGTCTTTTCGACATTTTCATTTGAGGATGTTCCATGGGTCCCATTTGATTGAATAAAATCTTCGGCTAATTTCTTACTATCGAATTTTTTGAATATAGCATTTGGGAAACCTTTTACTTGTTCATTACAATCCGGCCAATTCAAAAAAATACCGGTAGTTCTCCCTTTTGCTACTGCATAAAAAACCATTTTTATAAAAATATGAATTATTCTTTATATGTCTTCAAACACTCGGATTTTTATGAAAGGCCACCACATATTTCGGTATACCACCCTTATCATAAGGCGTCACATAAATGATAGGAGCAGCAGTATTATTAACCATAGTATCTGCTACCCCCGTATCGAGAACCATCCCAGAAGTTCCCTGACAACAAACCCCAACAATAACCGAGCACACCAACATATAAACTATTTCATCCCGAGTAGTTGTCCCTTTTTGACTATATGAAAAACTATACGAGGCATCCTTTGCAAAGTATGTTCCTTTCCCATAAGCACTCGTAGTATTCCTAGAGACATCGAATCCTTCTTTACAGATTGCCGAAACCGCATACTCAGTTGTCCCGTGGAACAATTCCAGTTTTTTTACTTGTTCAGGTCCTCGTTTCGCTTTTAGGTCTTCAAACAACCTGTCATGTTCAGCCTCTAATTCCGGATTCGATACTTGGTCTATCCAAAGAATACAAGAATTTGGGAAACTTTTGCGGATACTACCAGCAATATCGTCGTATTTTTTGTTACTTAAAGATAATGAAGATAACATGATGTGTCATAAATAATATATATCATTTGTCGTTCAATTTTACATAATTCATATAAAACCAATATAAAAAACCATCCCCATAACATATCAAAGATGGCTCAATCTCATACCCACGTAACGACCCAGAAACAACTTCTTCTTGACAATTTGATGGATTTTTACAAAAAAGACAATACAGGAAAGAATCCCCTACAAAAAATGATGGAGGTCATTAATGGTGAATCTAAAATTTCTCTAAGAATCGTCGATTGGTTCGTGACAAATTACGCAAAAAAATATTTCACTGTTTATGAAGTCCCCAAAATAGTTCACAATGAAATATCACAAACGGAAACTGTAAGGTTCAAAGTATTTCACGAATATAAACTCAAATTGAAGGCATATGCAAAAAAAAATTTCGACCCCTTTTGTCGTTGGGAACGTATCCAGATACCTTATGACGAGGAATCTTCGATGGAAACCACAATCGGACAACTTAATTTTTTCAAATGGGCTATTGAGAACCGAATCATAGATTATATTCAAGCACATTATACAGAAATAGAAGACGATATGAATAGTCGCAATAGCACGTCAAAAAGAAAAACTGCTGCTTCGACCGCAGGAGGAGACGAGAACAAAACCCGAAAGAAACGCGAAGAACTTTCTATTTCGGCTTGTAAATGTATCAAGAAGGAAAATGTTAAGATTGTCGTTAAATTCAATTAAACAATATAAATAAAAATACATAATAAATATATAATAAATTATATGGTAAAATGTATTCATAAATATGTCATAAATACAAAAACAAATCCTCAGCCTCCTGGTGTTGGCGATTTTTTACGAGGAACGATTGCGTTATATGAATTATCTAAAAAATATGGATATGAATTGTATTTTGATAATAACCATCCTTTTTTTTCTTATCTAGAGAATTCCCCATATATCGTATCAAATAATTCAGAAGCAATAGAATTAATTCCACCAATTGATTATGACAATATATATAATTCATTGGTTTCATTATTTGAATCTTCGAATGATTTTACAGTTCTTACAAACGCTTTTTATAAAGAAGATATTTCAATAGAATGTAAAAAATATCTCCAAAATATTTTAATCCCTTCTGTAGAAGTAAAAAATAAAATCGAAGACATTTTTACAAATTTTTTTAAAATATCCATAAATGAATCTTATAAAGTAATTCATTTACGTTTCGGAGACAGATTTATTCATAATAATGAATATGACAATGATATATATGAATTATATTACAACAAAATCCAAAATTTATTAAAACAAAATAATGAAACAAAATATATTCTAATATCAGATTCATCGCAAATAGCAAATAAATTAAAAGAAAATATAGATGAATTATATTATTGGAATAACAGCAAAATACATTTGGGAGATTTACGAAATAATGAAACAAACCTGCAAGGAACTGTTTATGATACAATGGTCGATTTTTTCATATTATCAAAGGCAACTGAAATTATATCTAACGGCTCTGGATTCAGCCGTTATTTATCCCGAATTTTTGATATTTGTTATACCGGTATATAATTTATGTAAAATGAAATGTAATAATGTATAATATATGGACTTTATACATTATAACCCAAAACATTATTTCGAAGAAACAGTAAAAACGTATATTGACCCTCCAAACCAATCAAACCTTTATGACACATATCGAGAACCTTTGTATATATCGGAACCGTTGTTATTTAAAAATCCCACGCAATCAAAGCATATTACTATACCATTTTTCATACCTTTTTTAAATTCAACGCCTTCTATTATAATCGATCTAAAAAATCGGTTGTTTTTAGAAATAGAATATTTGGAATTGTTTTATGAAAATATTTCTCTATCGGTTTCTATAGAAAATACATTTACAATAACAGCGGAGAACCTGAAAAAACGGAAAATGCAACTTTTTACGTCGGTCATAAAGAGAATTCATCTTACTTTACCTAATAAATTAGAAATACGAATCCCATCAGAATATCCTGATTTACCTCCCGATTTATATATAAATGACATTCCATATATAAATCTGATTAATTGTTGTAATCTAGAAAGAATAAAACGGACAATTAAAAAGTATTTTTTATCAAATTGTATTTCGTGTACAACAATTATTAAACCAGATATGTGGAAAAATAATATGATGTTATCGGACATATTATTTGAAATAGATAAAAATGAGAAAATAAAAAAAATAGTGAAATATGATATTTTATTGGGAGAGTTAATGAGAACCCGAGGATTAGATTTTCCTATTTTTTTGAATATTTTTGTGTTTTTGAACGGCGATATCTAGAATTTTTATTTGACTTTCTTTTGTTTCTTTTTATAGACTTTTTGTGGTAACCTCCAAAATTGAATGGGTTTTTTCTATGTCTTTCAAGTGCTTTATCTTGTTCGGCTTTTGATAAACTCATTATAGTGGAACATCCTCCATCAACAAATGCAAATTGTGTTCTAGGATATTCTTCTCGTAAAAAATCAAAAAGGTCTTGTGTCGTAAATGTTATGTTATAAGGAGTCGTTTTTCCCCAACTTTTCTTATTAATATAATTAATAAATGCCAAATAATGTTTATCGCGAAGTAAATGAACTATTTTAACGGTAGTTTCATGTTGGAAAAATAATGTAACATTATCATCAAACATGCTTGTTGACTCAAATAATTTTGATTTAATTCTTTCTCCATATCCCATCTTTCCACTAGAGAATTTTCCATATTCTAGTTTGAGTTCATACTCTTTTATTGCAACATCACAGCTATTTGATACAAATGAACTAAGCCAACTACATTTTGGACTATATTGTAATTGAAATCCACTATCTTTTATTTTTTGAAATTCCAAAGCACACTCATTATCTTTACCTTGATAGGTAGTTTTATGATTTTCAATATATTTAGCTTTGATATCTTTCATTATATTTTCCATAATTGATTTTCTACTGCTGTCGCTTCTTGATGAAACAAGCCTATCATATATTATTTTTGCAGTTGCGAGTGTGTCATCAACTTCCGAGGTATAATGTATTATTGATTTACACCCAGGTGAAGCAAAATTACCTTTCATGTATTCTTCATTATAAGGTAATGAAAAAAATTTTAATTTATCTACTGAACCACAACTTAATCCAGAATGAAGCATTATAAAAACTACGCAAAAGTCTGAAGATATTGAAACTCTTTTTGATGGTACTTCTTCTGGTTCTTCTACTAGTTCTTCTGGTTCTTCTAGTTTTCTTTTCCTACTCATATTATATATAATCATATATAATATCTGTTCGTAAGTTCATTCTAAGAAAGCAATGGCCGTTGATTCTTATCCACCTTCATTGGCTCAGGTAAAATGAAAGGGATGCGGTCCATTATAGCCAAGCTCTCAAGTTCTTTAAATTGGGGTTGTACAGGCGCCATTGGCGTGACTAAATTCGTGGAACCCGTCCCTTTCAAGTAGGAATCAATGTCAGCGAAATTACGGGATAATGACAAAGGTCCCATTTGGCCTCCTAGTAGGCCATCTCCGGCATAATGGTTGGTAAATGCTTGTCCATTTCCCTGGTTCTTGTACATCAAATACAATCGTTGGTCTTCGCGACCCATTTCTTCGAATTTATAATTGCCCCTATCATTCTTATTCCTTGTAGATGCCATTTATATTCTATGAATATATTTTCTTCTTGACAACAACTAAGATAACCTTCTTGACAACTTTACAAAATCCTCCGCAATTGGATTTTCCTTTTCATATAGTTCAATAAAATCTGAAAAATAATCGTAGGTTAAGAGAACACATAATCCGGTTTCTTGATCCTCGGATAGAAAACATCCAGCGGCTAGTTTATATAATGACATAAACATAGGATTGTTTTTGGTTTTGTCAAAAATAATGTTCATCCCACGAGAGACCGCTTCATTGTCATAAAGAAGTTCGTCGTATGATTCCGGGTCGGTATCTTTTAAATGGCCCCATGTTCTTTCTAAATAAGTGAGGTCCATTTTGAAGTATTTTCTCATGGTATCACGATATTCCTTATTGGTTGAATACATAGAATATCCCTAAAGAATAAATATCATATTTTATCGAATGATATTTATTTATCACTATCAATGAGTTTATAGAAGGAAAAGGGGGCGACGATAGGAACGACTGGAACGACGCTTCTTGTTGGACTTTCTAGCCTTAGACTTCTTGGCTTTCTTCGACTTCTTCGAAGACTTGTGTCTGCGTCTTCCTCCAGAAATTGTTCTAACAACAACATTGGGGTCAGAAAGACGAGCATCGCCTCCACTTGTACTAACACCTACTGCGCTAGAAGCTTCAGCCGCAATTTTACTGTCTGTGAAGTTAGTTAATAAAGAGCTCATTATATAGTATTCGAAGATATTTATCGGACTCCATTTTCTCTGGCCGAAGCACCACCGCGCGTCCAGCCATTCATAGCAACCTCCTCAACAGAAAAAGCGGGATTAGTAATATGCGAACGCAAATCGTCACGAATAGGATAACTTTGATAATCAATATAAGGTTTTTCAGAGATAGTAGCAACACTCTTTAAATCGCGAATATTCTGGCCCTGTTGAAGTTGGGATTCCAAAGTAGGGTCACCACCGCCTCTTCCTAAATAGGGAACTGTGGCAAAAGGACGCTGAAAAAGCTGGACTTTTTCGGTTCCCCTTTCAGATTCGATTTTGTTAAAGATCTGGGATTCGACATCAATAACAGAGGAACCTGTAGAATATCCGTTCTTTGCAAGGAAGCCAGGAATTTCACTAGCGAATTTGACGGCACTGTTTGAACTGTACCCGCTAAAATAATTCGCAACACTATAGTTTCCAAACCTTGTGTTTTGGACATTTTGCTGTGTTTGGTCAGGAACATCTGCTTTTAAACTAGCCATAGTATTGAATGTGTATCCGTGGAGAGACGTCATAATATAGTATATAATTATTTTTTTACGCCTTATTAATTAGTATATCTATCTAAATTTCTGGCACAAGCAAACAGATTGCCTTCTTTACACGAGACCATACTACCATAACAAAAATCGGCAAATCCTGCTTGGTCATTCGGAATAGTCGTTGCTGGATTCGAATAAAAAGGCTGTAAAGATTGTTCAAAAACAAATTGTTCTCCTAAATCTGTGAATAATTTCTTCGCTATATCTGGCTGTCCAGGGTTCTGGTCAATTACCAACTGTTGGGCCTGTTGTAAAATCGTCTGGTTCACATTTGTATTAAATGCCGGTGGGGCGGGTTTTTTCTCAGGATTGTAGTCATAATCCGGGAGCAAAACATTCGAAAATGGGTTAGTATCACTAGGTGTGTCAAACGTCTTTATAGGGTCAACAGAATAGTCGCTTAAAACAGCTAAAGCAGGATTTTCAAATCCCTCTTGTTTAGCTTTTATCTCCGTCTTTTTCTCACGCTCTTGTTTTCGGTAATAATGGAGCGCAAAAATAGCGGCCAAAGTCATTAATCCAATGAATATAATACGAATACTTCGTTGAAATAAATAAAGCACGATAACTAATAATATAACTGCTCTTGAAATAGCGTTCAACTTTTGATTATAAGTCATGCCTTCTATAGGAAAAAATTCGGCACTATATAAGAGAACATTCGGGTTCTCCGACCAAAATGGAATTAATAATCCTCTTAATGGTTTATCTAGTATATTATTTGATATATCAGTTTCAATACTAAAATCACTAGATATTAACGACATTATATATATTGTTTATTATTTTTTTAGAGGGGTTTTTACACCTTTACCACAAAGTGAATCGATGGAATGTATAAATATATCTTTATTCGATATCCGTAGATAATGTGCGTTTTATACATTTTTTATCCATTTGAAATGTCTCTACATTATCCGATTGTGGAACAATTTTTATCACACATTTAGATTTTTCGCCATAAAGAGGCTCAGTGCACCCTTTTTCTGTATTCCTCTTCTTAGCGGTCTTACTTTTTTTCTTAAATTCTTTGTAAGATTTCGTACATCTGGAACGAAAATGTTCATAACGGTCACGAACATCATTATAAGTCAATCCTGATTTCTTTCTCAACATCTTGTTTATGATTTCGTGAAGTTCATAAATATATTTGGAGAACGTAGTTCTCGATTTCATTTCGTGAGCCGTAAGCGGATGTTTTTTGAAGTTTTTTTTCAAATTGCGCCGACATTTACCACAAGGCAAGACATTTTGGAGATTGAGAATAAAATTTCGGTAATAACGTTTATCATCACATGTAGGGTTTACTGGATAATTGAAACTCATTGTATGAAGATAATGCCACATACTAGGCCCCCATACAGTAGTAAGCATACCATCGCCGCTATTATAATCATCTACTGAATATGGTGTTTGTTTCATTTAACATAACGAGAGATATATTTAGGAGGAGGTATATGTTTATTTTGTCTAAAAAAATTGTCGTTATATTTTATATGGCAAATCTTATTTTATACGTAAACACATTATTAAAACCCTATTATAAATATGCACTTGCGTTTTTTCTATTAGTTGTTTTTGTGACAGTTGCGCGATTCGCTTATCAGTCTTATTTTGTGAAGACAAATTCAGTGAAAAATTCGGCCAATGTAGCAAACGCAAACAATATTAAACCTATAACAGCCGTTTATTTTTTCCATGTAGATTGGTGTCCTCATTGTGTGAAGGCAATCCCTGAATGGAATGCTTTTGCTGAGATTTATAACAATAAAGAGGTGAATGGGCATTTAGTTCAATG
>Ga0114978_10004163_pt1 | contig 11754 bp, 10 predicted proteins | sample S_140212_EF_Meta_FD_87027 | JGI IMG/M metagenome (GOLD analysis project Ga0114978, IMG submission 87027) | Freshwater microbial communities from Lake Simoncouche, Canada to study carbon cycling - S_140212_EF_MetaG | ecosystem: Environmental > Aquatic > Freshwater > Lake | place: Lake...
AATATTCCAACTAATACTAAAATATAGAATGCAGGTTTGTAAAAAATAGAATATCCATTAATTTTTTGGGAAATATGAAACTCTTCATTTATTTCTTTTAAAAAAAGTATTAGACAAACAAATAAGCAAATAGCAATAAAAAATATATCAGTAATTTGATTTAATTCTCCAAAACAGGATGATAAATTAAAATCGAAAATCATTTTATTAAAAATAATCCCAGCATCATTTAATGAAAGTGCCCTAAATACAGTTAATGTAAGCGTATGAACAAGTATTAAATAAACCCAACCTACAATTGGATTCACTTTAACGTTTGGGAATTTTCGCATCAAAATAATTTCTAAAATATAAAATAACCCATGCAAAATACCCCACAAAATAACTGTAAAAGCAGCTCCATGCCACAAACCACTTATTAAAAACACAATGAAAATATTCATTAACCATCTTAAATAACTTTTTCTGTTTCCACCAAGACTAATATATAAATACTCACGAAACCAGGTTGTTAAGGAAATATGCCATCTAGTCCAAAATTGGTGTAAAGATTTTGAAAGCAAAGGGCGTTTCCAATTTAAACTTAGGTTTATTCCAAACAACTTAGCAACACCGGTAGCAATATCGGAATATCCACTAAAATCAGCATAAACTTGTATTACAAATAAAAATCCGGCAACTAATAATGTTGAACCTGAAAAATGTGACACATCATTAAAGATTGGAGTAACAATTTTTGAAATATTATCTGCTATAACCATTTTTTTAAAAAAGCCCCATATTGTTAATTTTGCAAAAGCTTCCCAATTTATTCCTTTAAAATAATGCCGAGCTTTTAACTGAGGCATTAAATCGCTATGGCGCATAATTGGACCAGCAACCATGTGTGGGAAGAAAGAAACGAATAATAAAAACTCTTGTAAAGAATCTGTTGCCTTGTATTTTCCTTTATAAACATCAATAGTATAACTAATAGATTGGAAAGTATAAAAGGATAAGCCTGCAGGAATTATTAATGAATTTAAAACCGAAAACTCAAAACTGAAAATTGAACCAACTGAATTATAAAAAAAAACGAAATATTTAAAAACAAACAAAACACCAATGTTGCTTATTAAACTAAAAGCTAGAGCAATTTTTTTATAATTAAGGTCATCCGAATTTGAAATAAATCTTGCTAAATAATAATCAATTCCAGAAGTTGCGATGAGTAATAATAAAAACCAAGGATTATATGAGAAATAAAAGTAATAAGAAGCCAAAAGCAGCAATAGGCTTCTATGCTTTGGCTTTAAAACCCAATAGCTTATAAAAACCAAAGGTAAAAAAAATAAAAATATGATTGAGTTAAAAAGCATGTGTTGTAAATATACTAACGATTTAATTTATATTATATTTACAGTTGATATGAAAATTAAACAACATATACCTAATGCTATCACCTGCTGCAATTTATTGTGCGGTTGTTTGGCTATTGTTAAAGCATTTGACGGCGATTTAGTAATGTCGGCCTATTTAGTTGGACTTGCTGCAATTTTTGACTTTTTTGATGGCTTTGCAGCTCGTTTACTTCGAGTAGTTTCGCCAATTGGAAAAGATTTGGATAGTTTAGCAGATATGGTAACATTTGGCGTTGTGCCAGGAGTTATTATGTACAAATTATTAGAAATTGGGATTATAACTTATAATTTAGATAACAATGATGTTCCTTTAGAACTTTCGTTAATAGCGTTTGTGATTACAATTTTTTCAGCCATTCGTTTAGCAATATTTAATAATGACACGCGTCAAACATCATCATTCATTGGCGTTCCAACTCCAGCTGTTGCAATTTTTATTTGTTCAATTCCTTTAGTTTTACAAAACAATAATCAATATCTTATTTTCATTAATCCCATTTTTCTAATAGTAACATCTATAATATTCAGTATTTTACTTGTATCCGAGCTTCCATTATTTGCATTAAAATTTAAAACTTTTGGATGGAAAGGAAATCGTACAAAATATATTTTTTTAGGGCTGAGCTTACTTTTACTTATTTTTTTAGAGTTTGTTGGAATACCGCTAATTATTTTGCTTTATATTATTATGAGTTTAATAACTCATTTATATATGAAAAGAAAAAAAGTTTAGGGATTAATCGTGTTTCGTTATTATTTAGAACTATACTGCATCTAACTAATCACAAAATATTTTGAAAAAAGCAGGCTAATACTACTTTAAATACGTGGTTACTTAAACCACTTTTGATTGGTAATCATTAAAGCCTCTTGAACAGTAATTCGCTTAGGGCCATTATAAGCTGTAACAAATGCGTCGGCACATCCTTTTTGTTTAATTGTTTCTCTGTGGTCTCTGGCAAATTTGTATTCATTAAAATTGCCAACCATAAATTTATTATATCCTTCAGCCATTTCACTTTTAATATTTTCTGATATACTAAATTTCTTAGCAAGTTTTTCTGAAGCAATAGCTGCTCTAAATGCACCTATTTGAACTAAATACAAAACATTTCCTTCTTTTTTGGCTATAACAGCGTTATTTTCATTACTAGTTTTTGGAGTTTCTACTACATTATTTGTAACCACAGATTCAGAAGTAGTTGCATTAATTGTATTATTTATAGATTCAGTATTTGTTTTAACACTAGCAATAGTTGGATTTACAGGAATTAATTCAACTGGTAATTTAGTTTTTTTACTTTGGTCATTTTCTAAATAGGAAAATTCACCTTTTTCTAGCTTTGCATCATTAGGTGTGAGATTACTTGTTTCTAAAACAAATGAAATTACCATCTCTTCATCTTCGGGTAAAGAAACCCAAACAAACTTAGCCTTTCCATCTGAAACTGAAAACGAGCTTCCGCTTGTAGATGAAGATTTTGCTGTACATCCTACAGGTAAAATTTCTTGATATTTTGCAAATCCTTTAATATTTCCTTTTTTGATTTTAACAGAAATATTAATTTGATTTTGATTAACTCCTTTTGAAATTAATCTATTACAAATAATTTCTGGACTTTGTTCAATCGAATTATCCACTAAAGTTTTTGGTGTAACTGATTCTGTAATTTGAGCAGCCACAGGAGTTTCTGTTTTAGTTTCGGAACTAGCAACTGGTAAAGTTTTAGCAGAATCAACCTTGTTATTCGTTACTATTTCGTTGTCACCAACCATAATTTCAGCGGGTGTCATTTCTACCATTACCTTTTCATTATTATTTACATAAGAAAATTTAGATGTAATTGTTTTTAATCCAATAGCCGAAGGATCTGCAACTAAAGTAAACTTTACGGTAACCTCAGCTTCTGCAGGAATGGCTGTCCAAATTATTTTTGCAATATTATTGGTAAAAGAAAAATTACCATTTCTACTATCTAGTTCTTTGACAGTAAAGCCTTGAGGAACTTCCACTTGTAATTTAGCAAAACCACCAACTGCAACTTTTTTTATAACTATTTCAGCAGTAAACTCTGTATTTGGTTTAACCATTTTTGGAAAATGCCCTTCAATTGTTAAAGGAGGATCGCCAAAGAAGAAACTGAATAAAAACACAGCAATTGTGTTAAATAAAATAAATAAAGGTTTTATCATAAATATATTATAGGTTAATAAATAATATTCAAACTCATTGACAATTCAAAACAATTAGCATCAAAATAATTTCACTTACGGCTTAATAAATATCGAAATTCTAACTATTCGTAAATCATTATAATTCTAAAAAAATATTTTCAACGTCAAAATTATTACCAAAACATCTTTGCAATAAACGTCTATATTAATTTACACCAAATCAAACTCTGTGGAAATTTTATTTAAATTATCTTTTTTAAATTATCGATTTATTATTGCATCGTTTTCGATAAAATCAAAAATAAACCAAAAAAAGAAAGCATTTGCCCTTGCAAACCATTGATTATAAACAACGTAATGTTAGCATAACTAAAAATATACTAAATTTTAAACGTTCGAAAAAAACATTAATATATTTATTAAATAATAAGGAGGAAAAAATTAAATAAAATCTATTTAATTTTATACAATTCAAACTTTATTGAATCATGTCAAAAAAACAGCTTATTCCATTTCCTGCTGATTCCAAACTATATAAATGTTTAATTTTGAAAATCACATTTTTTGTGACAATTGTAGATATAAGTATTACCATACTTACTATAAATACATGAAATACTTTTTTAAATGGTGTTGTATTCATTGTGACTATTTTTTTGGAAGAAAATATCTTTAGTATATAAATTCATTATTGCTATGTTTTGTTATAAACTCCAATTTCTTTGCTTTAGCTTTATTTTTTCCAATCTTCCAAAAAACATGTCCTGCTGTTCTAATTGCTGCTCCTGCTAATGCGCCAATAATTATTGTTTCATCTGTTTGTTTAGTAGTAGCAGTTCCCAGAGATGCTAAAACTGCTCCAATACCAACAACAGCAGGAACTACAAATCCTGTTACAAAAAGCCCAGTCCCTATTCCTTTTTGAGTTTTGCCAACCATTCTCAAACTTTTAACTTCTGAAACAATATTTCTTTGATTTTCAGTTAAGGAATTACTTTCAATTAATTGGTTCATTTTTCTTACCCCTAATTTACTTCCTTCATAAAATAAATCTCCTCCACTTAAATGCAATTTGGATTGAACAAGCTGAGATTGATTTGTTTCAATTTGTACAATCTCTTTATTTGGTGATGCAACAAATGAAACTGAGTCAATTTCTCCATTCGAATATTTGATACTCTTAACATCTTCCTTTAAAACACGATAAATTGGCCCGGTTAAGTTGTCAAACCTATGATATTGGATTTCAGTTATTCCAATTTCAATAATTTTAGAACTAATAATTGATTTATCTTTGAAATAAATTGTGTCCTGAGCAGTCATCATTTCAGAAATAATAGTAATTAAAAATACAATTGCACTGATTTTCGTGATTTTCATAATGAATAATTTTAAATTTTATAGTTCAATATTAGGTTAATTAGCAAGCAACCTGAAACTGAAATATGAGTATATTTTTTAAATTAAAGCAAAAAAACACTCTGATTTAGTTTTTAGGATAAATATTTGCAAATTTTCGGGTAAAACAATAGTATAGAAAATACGTTTTGCGTTTTTCGCAAATAATGAATACATTTATTAGCAATAATTACAATAAAATGGCAAATAAAAAAACTGATTTTGAAATGCAAGAGGTGTTTATTAAACATCTAAAGCAAGTTGTACCTGCTAATGTTTCATTAGTTGATGATATTGCAGATTTGCTTAAAATAAGTAATGATAGTGCATATAGAAGGCTAAGAAACGAAACGGAATTGAGTTTAGATGAAACATATAAAATATGTAAACACTATAAAATATCAATTGATTCGGTTTTGTCGAACAAGGGAGATTCAGTTACTTGTAATTATATTAAACTAACTGATTCTGCTGAAAATTTCGAAAATTATTTAACCAGTTTGTTATCGCAATTAACACGGTTACAAAAATCGGAAGATGCTAAAATTATTTATGCAGCTGAAGAAACACCTATATTTCATTCGTTTTTTTCAAAAGAACTTGCAGCATTCAAATTATTTTATTGGCAACGATCTGTTTTGAATGTCGCTGAATACCAAACTAAGAAATTTGATTTCGATGTGATTCCAGAAAAACAAATTCAAATAGCCACTGATATTCATCAAGCCTATTTGCAAATTGCAAGCACTGAAATATGGACAAATAAAACCATACATACTACAATTAAACAAATAGAATACTATTTTGAATCAGGCGCCTTTAAATCAAAAGATGATGCTTTAATAGTTCTTGAAGAGTTAAAAAAAATGGTGCAAGCGATTAATAGATATGCTGAAAACGAAAATAAAAACGAAAAAAATAAATCGTTTATTACTCCTTTTAATTTGTATTGTAGTGATTTAGTAATTGGAACTAATTGCATTCACGTTAATGTCAACGATTCCGTATTTTCCTACATTTCTTTTAACACAATGAACTCATTAACAACGAGCAATCAACAGTTTTGTGAAGAAATTGAACATTGGACTAAAAACCTCATTAAAAAATCGAATTTAATAAGTGGAACAGCAGAAAAGCAACGCTTTCAGTTTTTTAACCAAACCTATAAAGCAATTGATAAAAGTATTGAAAAAGTAAAAAATTATTAATTGAGATTACTTTAAAAATTAAAAATGAATTCACATTATAACATCATCATTGTAGCAGGTGGAACTGGAAGTAGAATGCTATCAACTATACCGAAGCAATTTATAGAAATAAAAGAAAAACCAATCATAGTACATACTATTGAAAAATTTATAGAATTTGATGAGTTTATTAATATAATCGTTTGCGTTCATAAAGATTATTTAAACGATGCAAATTTTATGCTTGCCGAATATTTTCCTGATAAAAATATACAAACTGTAGTTGGTGGAGATACTCGTTTTCAATCTGTAAAAAATGGATTAAACTTAATTAAAAACCCAAATGATATTGTAGGCATACATGATGCGGCACGACCATTTGTATCAAATAAAACGATACAAACCTGTTTTGAAACAGCCTCAAAAAAAGGGAATGCAATACCTGTAATTGATGTAGCAGAAAGCATCAGGCTTGTAACTAATGGCATTAATAAAGCAGTTAGCAGAGATGATTATAAAGTAGTACAAACTCCTCAATGTTTTTTAGCCTCATTGATTCAAAAAGCATTTGAACAACCATTTTCTCCATTTTTTACTGATGATGCTACAGTGCTTGAAGGAATTGATGAACCCATTTATTTAGTGGAGGGAAATACTGAAAATATAAAAATTACAACACCTAGCGATTTAAAATACGCTGAAATTTATTTATAATGACTACCGAAGATATAGCCGATGCTTTTGAAATAACTTCAAAACTAATGGAGTTGCACAACGAAAACTCGTTTAAAGTAAAAGCCATGGCAAGTGCTGCTTATAGGTTAAGCAAAACCCGCATTGATTTAAGCGATAAATCAATTGAAGAGCTTACACAAATTGAAGGGATAACAAAAGGTTTAGCTGAAAAAATTATTGATTTAAATGAACGTGGCACAACTAAAGAATTAGAAGAACTCCTTTCTAAAACACCTAGTGGAGTGATTGAAATGCTAGGCATAAAAGGAATTGGCCCGAAAAAAGTAAGGCAATTATGGTTAGAATTAGAGTTAGAAAGTGTTACTGAACTACTTTATGCTTGCCAAGAAAACAGATTAGTAACTATTAAAGGATTTGGAGAAAAAACCCAACAAACCATTATTCAAAACATTGAATTTAAAAAAAGTAACGCAGGTAAATTTCATTTTTCTTATGCCGAAAAAATTGCTAAACCAATTATTGATTCACTATTAAAACTAACAGATTATGTTTCTTTAACTGGTGCAATGTATCGAAAATGTGAGATAATAGATGAAATTGACATTTTAGTAGGAGATCAATCAATTGACTTAGATGATTATTACTCAGAAAATATTCCTATCAATTTTATACAAGTTAACGAAACCGTTTTTTATAGAACCTTAGTAGAAACTTCATCAACTAAAGAGCATTTATCCGGGATTCAATTTCAGAATCTTGAAATAAAAAAATACAATTCAGAAAAAGATATTTACTCTAATTTAAATATTCAATATTGTGAACCCGAATTACGTGAGGGATTATTTGAATTAGAAAAAGCAAAAGCAAACACACTTCCAAAACTTATTGAACTAACAGACTTAAAAGGTATTTTGCACAATCATACAACTTATAGCGATGGATTAAATACCCTAGAAGAAATGGCAATTTATGCCAAACAATTAGGTTACGAATATTTAGGAATATGTGATCATAGTAAAAGTGCAAGTTATGCTGGCGGTTTAAAAGTTGAAGAAATTATACTACAACACAATGATATTGATAAACTAAACAAACAATTATTTCCATTCAAAATTTTTAAAGGAATGGAAAGTGATATTTTAGGAAATGGAAATTTAGATTATGATGACGATGTATTAAAATCATTTGATTTTATCGTTGCTTCAATTCATTCCAATTTAAAAATGGACGAAGAACATGCTACAAATCGATTACTAAAAGCAATTGAAAATCCTTACACAACTATACTTGGACATCCAACTGGGCGTTTATTATTAGGCAGACCAGGCTATCCGATTAACCATAAAAAAATAATAGATGCTTGTGCTGCAAATAATGTTGTGATTGAATTAAATGCGCATCCGTATCGTTTGGATATTGATTGGAGATGGATTCCATATTGTTTAGAAAAAGGTGTTATGATTTCAATTAACCCAGATGCACATCAACTAAAAGGATATCATGATATGTATTATGGAACTCTTGTTGCTCGAAAGGGTTTATTAACAAAAGATAATTGTTTAAATGCAATGAATTTAATTAGTTTTGAAAACTATCTTGCAACTAAAAAATAAATATTTAAGAATCCATTATTTAGTGTACTGTTTAATGGTGCAATTTTGCTCTTTTGCTCAAACCGAAAATTACGATAGCTGTTCTTTTTTTAATAATAAACCCATTTATCCTTATTATGCAAATAATGGAATAAGTAATGGCAAAGATTTTTACACTCAAAAAAAAGAATTCAAAAAAGCAATTAATGCACAAACTAATTTTAATGGAATTATAACTATAATTTTTTTTATAAACGATAAAGGAGAAACTAATTATTATAAAACACAAATTTGCAGTTTAGATTATAAAACATTGCAAATTACAAATGATATTGAATTGCTTTGCTCACAAATATTAGAAGCAGTTAAAAACACTTCCCCTTGGAAACCATTATTAAACGAGCACAAAGAAGCCGTTAATTGTAAAAAATTTTATTCATTTAGATTTAAAAACGGCACATTAAATGAAATACTTCCTAAATAAATATTTTGTTTTATTTTTCATTTTGAGTATAAATATGTATGCTCAAAAAATGGATTCAATATTTGCTTACAAAACACAATTTTGTTTAAATAATTTTAATGTAGATGAATTTTTGAAAGTATTTGAAAGTAGAAATTACACAAAAGAAAACATTATTTCTTTCGCATCAAACATGGCTTTGCATGGTAATGAAAAATACGGTAATGAATTAGCGAAAAAATGTATTTCTAAAAATGACTCGATAACAGCTGGAAATTGGCATGCCTACTCTGTACAAAATACAAAAAATGGAAATTATGCCGAAGCAATTTATGGACTAGAAAATAGTTTAGCAATTGCAGCAAATGAAATGGAAGGTTATTATGGTTGGGTTTTATTATATTACTATAGAGATTATAACAGAGCATTATTACATTTAAATCATTACGATTCATTAACGCCAAACCTTGTTGATGCACCTGTAGGAGAAAACATTCATTTTTTAAAAGGATTGTGCTATTATCAATTAAATGAATTCGAAAAATCCATCACTGAATTTAAAATAAACGAAAATTTCGAAATCAATAGTTTTAGTAAAAAAAACGCGAACGCTTATATCTATTTTTATATGGCACGCAATTATGATAAATTGAATAACTTGAAACTTGCTGAAACATTTTACAAAAAAGCGATTAAGCAAGCGCAATTTCCTGTAGAAGCAAATTACTATTTAGGAATGTTTTATAAATACAAAATAAAAAAATCTAAAAAAGCATCTAGTTGCCTAGATACATCTTTTAAAAATGTTATAAAAGGCTATAAGCAACAAGATATTTATGTGGAACTATTTGATGAAGTTTATTATTTGCAAATAAAAGAAGAGATTGAAAATAAAATTTTAATTAAATAATACATGGCAATTCTAAACTCAATAGCATCATGGCTCATGAAAAAACGCATGCACCAAATTGAATTGTTTATGAAATATCCACATGATGTTCAAAACGAATGGTTACTTAATTTAGTTGATACAGCAAAAAACACAAGCTTCGGAAAAAAACATGGCTTTAAATACATTACAAATGCCGAACAATTTAAATCAATTCCACTGCAAGATTATGAAACGTTAAAACCATTTATAGAACGTACCCGAAGAGGCGAACAAAATTTATTATGGAGTACAGACATTAAATGGTTTGCTAAAAGTAGCGGCACAACAGACAAAAGCAAGTACATTCCCGTAAGTAAAGAATTTCTAAATGGATGTCATTACAATGGTGGAAGAGATATGATTACATTTCAATGTATTAATAATTCAGAAACAAAATTATTTACAGGTAAAAATTTAGCCTTAGGCGGAAGTTATAAAACTGATCATTTTGGGGATCATAATTCGTTTCATGGAGATGTGAGCGCAATTATAATTCAAAATTTACCAATGTGGGCAGAGTATTTCAGAGCTCCTGATGTAAATATTGCATTGATGGAAAACTGGGAAGATAAGCTTGAAAAGATTGCACAAAGCATGGCTAATGAAAATGTGACAAGCTTGGCAGGCGTACCAAGCTGGATGCTTGTTTTAATAAAACGTATATTAGATATAAAAAATGCGAAAACTTTAAAAGATGTATGGCCGAATTTGGAAGTTTATTTTCACGGTGGCGTAAGTTTTACACCATACCAACATTTATTTGAAAATTTATTCGACAATTCTCAAGTTGCATATATGCAATTATACAGCGCATCTGAAGGCTTTTTTGGAATACAAGATGAAAAAGTAAGTAACGAAATGTTATTGATGTTGGATTATGGAATATATTATGAATTTATTTTAGTAACCGATTTAAACGAGTCAAATCCGAAAACTTACAATTTATCAGAAGTTCAACTTCATAAAAATTATTCATTATTAATAACTACAAACGCAGGTTTGTGGCGTTATCAATTAGGAGATACAATTCAGTTTACTAATTTATCGCCCTATCGTTTTATAATTACTGGCCGAACTAAACAATGCATTAACGCGTTTGGCGAAGAAGTGATGATACATAATGCTGAACAAGCCATAAAAATAGCTTGCGAAAAAACAAAAACTCATATTATAGATTACACGGTCGCTCCCATTTTTATGGATGGAAATTCAGGTGCACATCAATGGCTAATTGAATTTGAAAATGAACCCGAACATTTAGATTATTTTATAAAAATTTTAGATGATAATTTAAAAACTATAAATTCAGATTACGAAGCCAAGCGTTTTAATAACTATATTTTACAATTACCAACGATAACTTGTTTACCAAAAGGAACATTTTACAATTGGTTAAAATCAAATAATAAACTCGGCGGACAATTTAAAGTACCACGCTTAAATAATACAAGAGTTATCGTTGACGAAATTTTGAAGAGTTTAAAATAATCTATAATCAATTATCTTAAAATTCTAAATTCATTAGGCAAATAATTATTAAATCTATTTCCTAATTGTTTAATCCAGCCTAAACCGAAATACTGATAGGTTATTAAAATCCAACCATTATCGCATTCAATTTTAAAATTATCCTTTTTCATAAAACGAATAGCTTCATCATAATCACTTTCATAAGTTTTTATATACTCGTTTTTATGAATACTCATTGCTAAATCGTGATGAGGAATCACATCATTTTTAATTAAACTTCCAATAGTTGTACCCACTTTTTTCAAATACAAATGTGTGTATTTATTAATAAAATCAACAGCTAATGAATTCGTTAATAAATAATCGTCTTTAAATTTTATAATGACGTGCTCATTTACATTTATTATCCAATTTGTAAAAAATTCTTTTTCTTTAGGTTTGA
>Ga0114978_10004164_pt1 | contig 11754 bp, 18 predicted proteins | sample S_140212_EF_Meta_FD_87027 | JGI IMG/M metagenome (GOLD analysis project Ga0114978, IMG submission 87027) | Freshwater microbial communities from Lake Simoncouche, Canada to study carbon cycling - S_140212_EF_MetaG | ecosystem: Environmental > Aquatic > Freshwater > Lake | place: Lake...
ACCTGCACCAAAAAATATTTGGAGTGACCTTTATATGTGGAGACAAATATTTTTAACACCAAATGTTAAATTATCAAGTTCCGAATTATCTACCATAATTAAACTACCATCATCATCAAGAAAGGAAATAGATATGTCAAATCGAAAATCAGAAATAGAACGTTGGTCTATTGTAATAAAAAACTCTGATTTTTTTAATTTATGGCAAAATAAAGTTAATAACTAAGATAAGACTATATTATCGATTTCTTTTGTTATTAGCTTTACCTATACAGTATCCAGCATAAAACCATAGGCAAAATCCTATAAGCGTTATTATAAAATTAAATGTTGTCATTAGTCTTGTTTGTTTAGTGAGTTAATTAATTCATCTTCTAATTCTTTCGAATAAAAACCTCTATCTACTCCTATTATAAATCCTTTATAAATTATATGCCTAATATCTTCCTCTGTGTATTTCTTATCAGCCATATCTTCTTGGCATTGAGTGTAGCCATGTATAAAACTACCTTTTAGTAAAGTATCACCATAATTTTTAAATGCTAACTGTTCTATTTCTTGTTTAGTCTTCATTGTCTTTAATTTTAGTAGTCAGGACAGGATTCGAACATGCAATATGCTACCATTTCTGGACTCGGCTTCCACGCCTCATTACGCTCCTGACTAACATCTTTTTCTGTTTGTTGTTGAGTTACAAAAGATAAACGTCACTCAATCTCACCCTCCTTATAAATCCTTCCTGTGCACAGAACAAGAAACTGGGGAGGTGTTGTTTCTACTTTTGGTAGTCGGTAGGAGAATCGAACTCCTATTGCCAGGATGAAAACCTGGAGTCCTAACCGTTAGACGAACCGACCTTGTTTCTACTTTTTGTAGACTATCGATTTGTTTTGTTGTAAACGGCTCCACCAATCGTCAAAGTCAACCCAATTCCAATACAAACAACTCGAGATGGATTCTTGTAAAATGGTTTGATTACACGTTGAGAGTTATATCCATTGGCAAACGTCCACTCAGAACCGTCAGGTATTAAAAAACCAATACTCATTGCAACACACCCTGCCACCATAACAATTGTACCAGGTTTTTCTGTTTTGTTTTGTTTTTTATATTGCGCATTCGCGGTTAGAGATGAACAAACTAATAATGTTAAAAGTATTTTTTTCATTTTATTTCTATTTGAGTTGTTAAAGATGAACAAGACATTACAAATATAGTAATTTAAATTTAATATCACATAATTAAAAAATATAATTATTAACGATTGTCATATTCCCACATTGTGGTTTAATACCTCTTTCACCCAAATTAAAGGAACACCATCTCCCGAGGATGTTGTGTTTACCTTACAATTCAGGACCTCTTCCACCTCAAGGAAAAGGAATGTTGTACCCACGTGTGTTGTGGTTACCTCATGATTCAGGACCTCTTCCACCCAAGAAGAAAGAACGGGGGTAAATTCGTCACTATCCATTGTAAAGATGGTGAAGAAATTAGAAAAGAAACCGTACTTCCATAGGAGTTGACCATTAGACTTATCGTACCTGAAATACCAACACTTATCTTCTCTATCAATAAACCATATAAAAGTTTTATAATGAATAATCTCCACACGAGATAAATCACTATACAGTTTATTAAATATAATTTCTTTTAATCTATCACTAATCATAATCTATTCAGTTATACCATTATTTAAAACATGTTTCACCACATCGTGAAGAGTTAAACTAATCTTTCTTGTTGTGGTTACCTTACAATTTTAGGACCTCTTCCACCTGCATTAAATGTTGGAAGTAATGCTGTTGAGTTGTGGTTACCTTACAATTTAGGACCTCTTCCACCTTCCGTCCCACGAATTCTCGAACCTTCTCGGTTGTGGTTACCTTACAATTTAGGACCTCTTCCACCTTAAAAATATGGCAAGTCCCTGCTCGAGGTGTTGTACTTACCTTACAATTTAGGACCTCTTCCACCCAAGAAGAAATAATGGGGCTGAATTCATTATCATCAGTGATAGAAAAGAACTCAAAGAAAGTGAAGAAGAAATCATACCTCCACCACATAGTTCCATTATCATTATAAATAAAATACCAATACTTATTATCCCTATCAATAAACCATATTTCCTCCTTATACCTAATAATCTCCAAGTGAGATAACTCACTGTATAACTTCTTATATATAATATCCTTCAATTTACTACTAACCATAATACAAAGATAGTAATTATTTAATTATCTATGATATTTATTAATAAAAAATACTATGAGTAATAATAGATTCACAATTTCTGAACAAGAAAAATCAGAGATAAAAAAGTTATATGTTTTAAATGAACAAGAGAATAATACTAAAATTCGAGTTCCAAGTACAGGTGAAGGGTCACAAGGGAATCGAAGACCTGGAACTGAAGACAGTACATGGGTTTCAGTAACAAAAACTCAAACATTACCAAGTGGATTATTCTTAAACGGTGTTGATAAAATCGACACAAATAGTTCCGAATATAAATCAGCACTTAGTCGTATTCAGACGGTATTAAATATGAGTAAAGATTCCGTCCCAATAACTATAACAGGTGGAGCGTCTAAAGTTGGGCAGTTATCGGGTTATAATAATAAAGATTTAGCCGATAGACGAGCATCTAATTTTATTGTCGCGCTACAAAATTCTTTAGGAAAAGCATTTTCAAGATTGAACATTACTAAGAATGGTGTGGTTGGGAATTCGGATAAAAAAAATTCCCCTGAAGCCAACAAAGAACAGTTTGTGCAAATTTCATACCCTGAAAAACAAGATATATTAAGAATTAATACAACGACTGCGGTTGATAATACTGACGTAGCAACCACAATTAAAGGTGACATGAGATTTAAGAAAACTAATCCCGTTCCCGCTGGAAATCAGTTTATGATTGTAAAATTGTGGTATAGTGGTGATAAAAACGAATTTAAAAATAAAATACTTAAAGGTACTGGTAGCCCCGCTCATGAATTAAGTCCAAATGACTACGATGACGCTGAAGGGTTAACGTTCCTATAAAGACTATTCCCTTTCAATAATATCCTTCAATCTATTACTAACCACAAAGATAGTAATAATATTTTAATTATATGATAAATGAGAGAATTTAATTACTCACTCATCCCTCCCGTTCATTTCATTCACTACGGTATTCCTTCATAATTATATTCCCCCATTTATATCAGTCCCCTTATAAGGGTATAACCTTATATTTTCATGGGGATTTTAAGGGTATAACCTTATATTCCCCCATTATATGTAAAGACATATAAATAGTAAATTTTTAATGGTATTATACGTTATTACATATAATCTATGGTAATATGGTACGGTATACAAAAATTGTATATGGTATGGGATATTGTGTGGTATTATACTAATAACGTATAGAGTTATCTTTCAGGTCGAGAAGTTATGAATCATATCTGAATTGTCAGGTATAACCTGACTTATTGTATATGAAGTATTAACTTTGTTCAGTAGATATCTTATAATTTGTTATGGTATGTCATTAAGTTGTGGACTAATGTCCCACTAAAGTGGTCGTTGAAGATATTATCCTAACACATCTCATGGTAATAGGGGGTTATTTCTAACACATCTCATGGTAATCGGGTGTTAGTTTCTAACACACTACGTGTTCCACCCGCTTACTGTACTATTAAGTACATAATTAGCTGGGGTTTATCTGTAGTTAAAAAACTGGTCCTGTAGACCCCTACAGAGGGGAAAAAGTGTCATTATGATATCTACACAACCATAAGTGGTGGGAAAAAGTGGTAAAGAGTGTCTAAAGAAAGGTGGGAAAAAGTGGTAAGGGGATTATCCCCATCATCAAACGTGACTGACATTTTGACAATTCCTAATATTTTAACATATTTATTTATTAAATAGTTATGAACAATTCCCCTCTGTCATAGTGTCAGGAGGGTTTATAAAAAAAGTTATCAACAATTATGGATAGAAAAGAACTGTACGAAAGTGTACTAAAAAAGTTTTCAACAGGTATAACCAAGAGTGAGAACCATTATATTGTGACATATAGTCATGGTTTCTTCGAGGGGACATGTAAGTATGTGGAGAAAAGTGGGATGAGTAAGATTCAACCCCAATCCATAATGTTATTAATGGAGACAGACATGGGGGATGTGATAGAGTATATACATAAGGAGTCCCCACTATCAAGTGAGGACCATAACGATTTACAAATGTATATTCGGGAACATTCTCTACAGGTGATTCAGGAACACCTTAGTCTTCAAGGTCTTTAGAAGTACATATGTGTTTCTCCCACCACACTCTAAGGAAATGGTCCTTGGGGAAATGGTTAAGGATAGAACGATTAAGTAACATGAACACCACAAAGGTGACAAAACTAATCAGGAGCAGGAATACAAATACTTTCAACATAGATATAATATTAGAGGGACTTACGGAATAATTCAAGACATGACTGTTTATATAACTTGGCCATGTCGTTAGCCTCAATCTCCTGAGGGTGTTCATCATACCCAACCTTAGACAATACCTTCTCATACTTGTTAAGGTTCTGAGTGTGATGAGTATACTCATGAATGAATGTATGGATGAACTGACCTAGAGTACCACATTGGTTGTAGTACACATATATCTTTTCAATTTCACCATCATATTGCCCATAGTATTCCTTATCAGTCTTAACGATACTGAACGTGGGGATTCCCTTCTTCTTAGGTTGACCAAGAACCTTAATACAATAGTCAAGACAGAACTGAGCAAGGTCCCTACGTTCCTTGTTAGTTAAGTCAATCACCGAAGAATAGTTATTATACTTACTCATTTTATTCATATATGATATAATTCTTGTGAACATAATACAAAGATACAAATTATATCTCATACCACCAAACAACATGGGGGAAATCTTTATATAAAAATATAAAGCAGGTCGGAGTACACCCTCTGCAACAACCCCCTTGTCGAACCCGTCTCGGACTTAACCACCGACAATACAAAGGTACGGATTATATCTGACACTGCCAAATATATTTTACCATTGTTTAAAATTATCCCCATAGTAATACTATTAGTATTAACTTAGGAATAAAAATGAACATGACACATAGACATGTTGATAAGTTTGGCATGGGGTAACCATTCATTCCCCATCACTGACACCATGTCATGTTGATAACTTTAGTTGTGTATGTCATAGGAATTACATCACCCCCATAGATGACATTACAGACAGGGGAGGACCCCATAGTGTCCCGTCTCGTTTATATAGGGGGAGTCCCCTCTATACCCCCCTATATGGGGTAGGTACCCCCTCCCTCCCCCGTATCCCCCCTCCATATAGTGGTTTTGGGGTCGTCAAAAGGGGGGATAATCCCTTAAATGAAATATTCGTGTGAAAAAATGTTTATGGAAATTTTTGGAAAAATTCCCCCATGTATATAGAATAGTTCTATAGAAACATGACCCCTTGTTTTAAAATTATCTCTATATGTAAAAAAAAATTTTGGGAAAAATTTTGATAATGTCAATGTTTACTATTATATTTCTGATAATGAATCTAACTCAAAGAAATGATGTATCACATGTGGGGAAAGTATATGGTAAGTTAACCGTGTTATCGTATTCCCATAGGGTAAAATATAAAAGTGGTAGTGCCGTGAAACTTTGGAACTGTTCCTGTGAATGCGGTGGGTTTGTTACTACGTCTTCTCCCAGTTTAACATCTGGAAGGACTAAGAGTTGTGGATGTTCTCGGAATAAAGGTGGTAAGGTAAACAATCAAGGTTATAGGTCGGTTTATGATAGGGTTGATAGAAAGTATAAACTTCAACATAGAGAGGTTTATGAAAAACATTACGGTATTAAATTAGGCCCTTATCAAAATATCCATCATATAAATGGGGATAGAAAAGATAATCGGATTGAGAATTTGGAACTATGGGATACAAGTCAACCTTCAGGTCAGAGAATTGAAGATAAGATTTTATATTACGATAAACTTGTTAAGGAGTATGAGAATCATCCCCAATATAAACATTTATTTATTTCTAATTAATATTCAACCCCCACCTATTAATTAGAGTGGGGTTTTTTATTTCCCTATAAACACGACCCCTTGTTTTAAAATGTTCTCTATATGTAAAAAAAATTTTGGGAAAAAATTCCCCTATATAGAACGGGGTCATATTTATTCTATATGAAATATATTATCACTAAACCACAATTATCAACATTTCTTCGTAGGAGATTTTCTATAGATGAATTAAATGAGATTATTCATTCGGTTAAGGAACAGATAGAGGATGGGGAGAGTGTGGACACTGCGGTGTATGATACTATTAGACATTACATCTCTTCAAAGAAATTCGACACTATTAATGATACAGGTACCGAACAGGATTATTGGGATTCTTATTTTGTTTATGAAACCCCCTTGGTTTCTTTTATTAAATCATCTTTGGGTCTGAACTAATTTCCCCACTTCTCTAATACAGGTGGGGTTTTTTGTTATATAGTATAGACCGTCCGAACTCCCTTCGGTCGTGGTCAATCCCCCCGCCCCTTTTTTTGAGATTTTTGTATATTTATTATTATGAAAATTATTATCGGAGAAAATAGAATGTTTGAGATAATGGACTCTATTTTAAAATTATCTTATAATCCTGAGACAAGAGAGTTTTATAGTGGTGGGGTAATTGATGGGGCCATTGGTTACAAACATAAAGATGGGTTTACATATGGGGGATATCATGTTGATGATATGGTATCTAATATATTCGGTAAAAACGCTGATGAGTTGTTATTAATTCATTTAAAAGAAAAGTTTCCTAACCTAACCATTAACAAAATCAACAATTAATTCCCCCTGTAAAGAAACTATTTTATTACAAAAGTATCATTTTCTAATATGTTTGTGATAATATTGTTCTTATATACTACGAGGGTAATCATTACTCTTATTAATTAAACGAGGGCGTTTTTTGTTTTATGTATATTTATCATTATATGAACAGAAGTTATAGTAAGATAAGACACGTTGAGGAATCCAACCTTAAACTTGAAAGACGAGTTGTTAATGAACAAATCGGTTTTATGCCTTCATATAGGAAACCCGACATTGATGTGGTAATTGATTTTGATGCTCCTGACACCACCAAAGATTTAAAACCTATATTAAAAAATTTTATTGAAAGAAAAAATATTAGATTAAATGATATTTTTGGAGGTAACGGTGGTAGATACAACCCATATAGATTGGATATTTCTGTTTTTAATGAAAGGGAAATCGGATATTTAATTGATGATTTGCACGTTCATATGATGGTCACCCAAGATGTTAGAATTAAAGATGTTACACATCGTATTAAATAAAAAATATATTTAATCCCCATTCTTAATTAGAGTGGGTTTTTTTATATCAAATATTTTTATTATATTTGTAATATGGTTTCAGATAGATTAAAAGATATTATATTCAAAAAACTTTATAAGGAGTTATCCAAGGTCGAGATTATTCCTTATAAGGACAGTGTATACTTTATCGATAGAGATAATAAGTATTGGTATTTTGAATATGAAAAGAAGGGTATGTTATGGTGGAGATATGCTTTCTTTCACACTTTTTTTGTTCTCTTTTCTTTGGAACCCTATGATTATGAGAAGGTTATGGGGGAGTGGGTGGAAGAGGTCCTCAACTGTAAGGTAACCACAACTGATTTAGGATTATCGTTTTTAAATGAGCGGGTGGAAGAGGTCCTCAACTGTAAGGTAAACACAACAAAGTGGGATGGAAGTTTTAAACGAACTGAGGTGGAAGAGGTCCTCAACTGTAAGGTAAACACAACTTCCAATTCAATGGCACAACCCCCAAAGTTGATAGATGATATCCTTAACCATAAGGTTGATGTTACCATGGCAAGAATTACTGACCATAGTACCGAGGTTGAGGAAGTTTTGGATTTGGACACTGTTTTATAATATAAATGGGGGTATTTATCTTATATGAAGTATCTTATCACCGAATCAAAGATAAAACAAATCATTCTTGACTACTTGAATGATAATGTATACCCCGATTATGATTGGGGTCCTGATTTATATAAGTTCTATAAGAAGGAGATTAGAAAATATAATAGTTACCCATTCACCATTGATGGTTATGACGGTTATACATACTATGGGGAGTATGCCAATCATAAAAATGTCTTGGAAATTCACACATGGTTATCTGATAAATTAACGGCATTGTTTGGTGATAATTGGCGACCCGTTTTTAATGATTGGTTTGAAGAAGGGTCGGGATTAAAAATTGGTATTAATTTTTATAATTAAAATAATATGAATACAACAGAACAAGAGCTTAGAGAAATACTTGATTATCAAATTGAGACAATAATAAGAAATGGAACAACATATGAATTTGAAATCATTAACTCACCATCGATTACCGTTGATGGGAAAAGTTTTTTAGCTTACACGAATACGGTATATAGAATTAGGGAACATCAGTTGACTTCAAAATTTAATTCTATAAGAGAAGAATTTGTGAACCGAGATGAATACGAAACGGTTAATTTTATGTTAACGTCTATGGAATTTATTTTATCATTCTTGGAGGAACATAAAGGGGAAAGGATATTCATTATGGGTGAGTCATTTAATTCTGGCCCAAATCCTTTTTTCGTGAGAACTAAAACTATTAGAGCAATAGTGGTTTAATATCCATCCCCCTTTTTTTCCATGTGAGGGTTTTTTATGTTTAATATATTTATCTAATATGAAAATTATAATTACAGAAACTCAGAGTCTATATTTAAAACGTAGATTACATTTGATTGATGGTCTTGTAAAAAAGGTTCTTCTTGATGTAAGTCCTTCAGAATATAACTATCATGATTATGTTGAGGAAATTGCTTGGTCCGTATGGGATAATATGGTTTACGATAGGGGTGATACGGTAGAGGAAGAGTTTTTTGATTATATACGGGAAAACTATTGGAAAGAGATTGAAAATTACTATTTGAATCACCGACTTCCAAAATTTAATTAATATTTCCCATCTCTAATACAGGTGGGATTTTTTATTTGATATATCTTATGTATAATTGAATTATTATAATTATATTTAAGAATGTATGTCATCGAATAAAATAATTAACTTTACCCCTACAGGGACACAAACGACAAGAGATAATTCTTTTGCCCCGTTATTACCATCTGAAATAATTGAGGAGGTTCATGAGGCGTATGAATATGGTATTACGATGGTACATATTCATGCTAGAGACCCTGAGACATTAAAGAATAGTAGTAACAAAAATCACTATAGACCCATTATAGAAGGTATTAGACAACATTGTCCTAATTTAACTATATGTGTTTCATTAACAGGTAGATTCGAACCAAATATTGATAGAAGGACGGAAGTCTTAGAATTACTTCCCGATATGGGGTCATTAACCATGTCCTCATTAAATTTCCCGACAGGTGAATCAATTAATTCTCCTGATACTATTTTGAAATTAATTGAGAAGATGAAAGTATTCGGTGTCACCCCTGAAATCGAATGTTTTGATTCTGGAATGTTAAACTACACTAACTATTTGATTAAAAAAGGAGTCTTAACGGGTCCTCACTACATTAATGTTATTTTGGGTAATATGTATAACGCACAATCAGACGTTGCATCACTGAATTCAATTATTCAGAATAAACCTAATAATAGTTTATTATGTTTGGGTGGTATCGGTAAAGAACAATTACCATGTAATCTGTTAGGTTTATTATATGCTGACGGAATTAGAATTGGGTTGGAGGATAATTTATACTACACAGATAAAGTCAAAACAACTAATATTAAATTATTACAAAGAATTCGTAAGATAATGGACGAAATGGGATTGGGTGTTTTATCACCATTAGATTTTAAAAACTTAGGTTATGGAAATAAAAAAATTAACAATACTTGGATTTAATGAACCGTCAATTACTATGTTATTAGATATTTTGAATTCAAAAGGTCTTTATCCATCCATTGAAATCATTAATAACTTGGGATTATTACCAACAAAAAAATACAAACACCCCAAGTTTAATATTAAAATTACCGATAATATGTATATCAATAAAAAAATGGTAACTTTGGGAGTTGTTAAACCTAAAATAAAAAAAATAGTTAGTAATGTATTTGAGGTAAATAAAGACACTCTTTTGGTTAACCTAATATCGGATAACTCTGATATCTCTCAGACAGTTAAATTAGGTAGGGGGATAGTTGTCAACACTTTGGTAAGTATTGCTGGTCACACAACGATTGGTGATTTTGTATTTATTAATAGAAATGTTAGTATTGGACATCATACTGTAATTGGTGAATACACAACAATAAATCCTGGTGTTAATATTGCCGGTAATGTAATAATTGGGGAAGGTTGTCAAATAGGAATTGGTGCGAATATAATTGACGGTGTTAAGATAGGAAATAATACCATTATTGGCGCAGGTTCTTTGGTGACCAAAGATATCCCTGATAATGTTGTTGCATATGGAAATCCTTGTAAAATAATTAGAGATAATGAAACATAACCCATATAAAATAGTTGAGATGTTTGAGGAAGAAATTTCCGACTATACTGGTTCACCTTTCGCAATCGCCTTAGACAATTGTTCTGACGCTTTATTTTTATGTTGCTTATACTTAAAAGTAAGTGAGGTAACAATACCTAAAAAAACTTATCTATCGGTTCCACAATCGATAATTAATTCTGGAGGTAATGTTAAATTTGAGGAAATAGATTGGTCAGGAATTTACCAACTAAAACCTTACCCAATCTATGATTCGGCAAGAAGATTTACATCAGGAATGTATATACCAAACACATTTATGTGTTTATCATTTCACCCTAAAAAGATTTTAAAAATGAGAAAAGGTGGTATGATTTTAACCGATAATGAAGATGCGTATAAATGGTTTAAAAAAATGAGACATGAAGGTAGGGATGAAATCCCATATACTGAAGATAATATTAAAATGGTTGGTTGGAATATGTATATGACCCCCCCTGAAGCCGCGGACGGACTATGGTTAATGTCATCGATGGATAAACATAACCCAGACAGTGCGGAGAATTATCCTGATTTAACAAATAACGATTTATTCAAAACACTATGATATCTAAAATAAATAAAGTTCCTGTAGTTTTACATACTATGGATTCTTATTCACCATATTGGGATAATTGGTTTTTCTTATTTACTAAACATTGTAAAAATCATGGGCCTATTTTCTTTTTAAGTGAAGAAAAAGAACCTTCGTTTGTTAGTAAAGTAACACATATAAAAACAGGTAATGGTGAATGGGGAGCAAGATTATTAAAAGGTTTTGAAAGTATCGATTCTCAATTAATAATCTATATGCAAGAAGATTTTTGGCCAAAAAAAGATTTAACATTAACTGACGACCTTTTAAAGATTTTCCACGAAAAAGAGATGCAATGTCTTAAAATAAATAATGTAGTGCAACCAATACAAGTAGATGTCATTGATGGCGAATTATGTAAAGTAAGACAAAACTCACCTTATTCTTTAACTCACCAATTTGGTATTTGGAATAAAGAATTTTTTAAAAAACATATTTACCCTAATGAAAACCCTTGGGTTAATGAAATATCGGGTAGTAATAGAATAAATAAAGAACCACACAATATTTACCAAATAAACCATGAATGGTAT
>Ga0114978_10004165_pt1 | contig 11749 bp, 5 predicted proteins | sample S_140212_EF_Meta_FD_87027 | JGI IMG/M metagenome (GOLD analysis project Ga0114978, IMG submission 87027) | Freshwater microbial communities from Lake Simoncouche, Canada to study carbon cycling - S_140212_EF_MetaG | ecosystem: Environmental > Aquatic > Freshwater > Lake | place: Lake...
AATCTTATAAATCTAATAATGACTAGAAAGGGTGAAAGAGTTATGCAAGCGGATTTTGGATGTGATATTCATAGAATAATATTTGAACCAATATATGGTGAAGATATTAAAGATAGAATAATTGATTCAATTGAAGATGCGGTAGCTATGTGGATGCCATTTGTATCAATAGATAATGTAGATTTTCCATTTGATGATGCGGATATAGATAATAATAAAATAAATGTTTCTATAAAATTTTCATTAAGAATTAATCCAAATATAAAAGAAACAATAGAAATAACGATAAATCAATAATAAAAAATGGCTATCAAACCGTTAAATAAAACTTGGGGTAATAACAAAGACTTAACATACGTTGGTAAAGATTTTGCTAGCTTTAAACAAAATTTAGTAGAGTTTACAAAAACATATTTCCCAAATCAATATTCAGATTTTAATGAAGCATCTCCTGGTATGGTATTTATTGAGATGGCAGCAGCAGTTGGTGATGTTTTATCATTTTACCAAGATACTCAATTAAAAGAATCAATGTTATCCCATGCTACGGAACGTAAAAATGTAATAGCATTGGCACAATCTATGGGATATAAGCCAAAAGTAACATCGCCGGCAGTAACTACAATGACTGTGTATCAATTAGTTCCAGCTATTAGTGATACTACAAATAAATATTCACCAAATCCATTATATTTTTTAAAAATAAAAGATGGTATGGAAATAACATCAACTACAAATCCAAATATTGTTTTTAGAACAACGGATTCTGTAGATTTTTCAAATGAAACTGATAGAGAAATTGATGTATATGAAAGAAACGCAGCAACAGGAGAACCTACATTTTATTTAGTTAGTAAAAAAATAAAAGCAATTTCTGCTAAAGAAAAAGATACAACTATTACTTTTGGAGATACTATCGATTATCCATTTGCAACAATAAATGAAACAAATATAATTGGAATAACTTCGGTAGTAACGGATGGTACTAATACTAAATGGTATGAAGTTCCTTATTTAGCACAAGAGAGTGTTTTTGTTGAGCAACCAAATACGGAAGTGAATACTGGCAATTTAAGTACATCATCTTCGGTAGTACCATATATTTTAGAAGTGCAAAAAGTACCAAATAGATTTAGTGTAAAAGTAAATACAGATAATACAATGGATTTGCAATTTGGAAGTGGTGATACTACGATGAATGATGAACAAATTTTACCAAATTCAAAAAATGTAGGATTAGGATTATCAAATTCAATTAATAGATTAAATCAAGGAATCGACCCATCTAATTTTTTAAAAACAAATACATTTGGAATAGCTCCTTCTAATAAAACATTAATAGTAAAATATTTAGTAGGAGGAGGTGTAGAATCAAATGTGAATTCAGGCGATTTAACAACTATCTCTAGAATACAATTTGAAGAAGATTTATTATCTATAATAGACTTACCAACCTATTCTCAAATAAAAGGTAGTGTAGCGATTGAAAATTTAGAGCCAGCTGTTGGTGGTAGAAGTTCTGAATCAATTGAAGAAATTAGACAAAACGCATTAGCAACATTTGGTTCTCAAAATAGAGCAGTAACTAGACAGGATTATATTGTAAGAGCATTAAGTATGCCGGAAAGATATGGTAGTGTTGCAAAAGTTTATGTGAGTCCAGATGGTGAGATTGATAATAATTCTCCATCATCTATATTAGCAAGTCCTAATAATATAGCAGAATTTGTTGGTATAGTTGAATCTTTAAAAGATAAATCTAAATCCGAAATCCAAAAGGAATTGGTTAAATATTTAAAGCAAAAGAGAGGAAATTTATCAGAAATAAATAATCCATTTGCAATTAATATGTATATTTTGGGATATGATAGTGATAAAAAACTAACAAATATAAATCAAGCAGTTAAACAAAATCTTAAAACATATTTAGGCGAATATAGAATGTTAACAGACGCTGTTAATATTATGGATGGATTTGTTGTAAATATTGGGATAGATTTTGATGTAATTTGTTATCAAAATTATAATAAAAGAGAAGTTTTAGCAAATTGTTTAACCGAAATGCAAAATTATTTTGATATTGATAATTGGACATTTAATAAACCAATTAATATTTCTGAAATAGAATTAATTTTAGCAAATATAGAGGGTGTAATGAGTGTTCCATCTGTAAAAATATACAACTTATGTGCAGGTGATGGCAACTATTCGCCAAACAAATATAATATAGAACAAGCAACAACAGGAAAGATTGTCTACCCTTCCTTAGACCCTTGTATCTTCGAAGTTAAATATCCTAACAAAGACATAAAAGGGAGGGCACTATAATGCATATATTTTATACATCATCATATGACGCAAGTATATATCTTCAACAACCTGAACAAAATGCGGGTAGAGATGAGATATTGGAAGTAGGTAAACTATATTATGGTTCTACTATGGATATTGCTAGAACTTTAATAAAATTTAATGTTTCAAATTTAGAAACTGGCAGCGGATGGAAAGCTTATTTAAATCTTAAATCAGCCAATTCAGAAGAAATACCATTGGAATATACTATTTACGCAAATGCAATTTCTCAAAGTTGGACTATGGGAACTGGCACTAAATTTGATAATATAACATCAGATGGAGTTAGTTGGTATTATAAAAATGGAACTAATAAATGGATGGATTATGTGGCAATACCAAATTCATATGTGAGTGGCTCTGATACGGGTTCTATATCAAATGGAGGTGGTGGTACTTGGTACACTGCATCTATGGCATCCCAATCTTTTAGTAATGAACCGGATGACATTAGAATGGATGTTACTAATATTGTAAATTTATGGGTTAGCGGTAGTTTAAATAATAATGGATTTATAATTCACCATCATACATCTGCGTCTGTTGATTCAAATGATTATGGCGTTCTTAAATTCTTTTCAAAAGAAACTAATACAATATATCAACCAAAATTAGAAATAGTTTGGAATGATACATCTATTAATACTGGCAGTTTAGCACCAACAACGGGTTCAGCACAAGATGGATATAAAGTCGTATTAACCAATCTTAAAAATAAATATATTAAAGATAGTAAGGTAAAAATAAGAATAAAAGGTAGAGATATGTACCCATTGAAATCATTTGGTACTACATTTGAATACGACCAAACTAAATATTTACCATCTACTACTTATTATCAATTAGAAGATTATGTAACATCGGAAGTAATATACCCATTTGGAACATATACACAATTAAGTTGTGATAGTACTTCTAATTATTTTAATATGAATTTAAATACTCTTCCTGCAAATAGAGTATATAAATTAAAAATAAAAATAATAGAAGGTGGTGTATCAACTATTATTGATGATAAATTAATCTTTGAAATAGTAGAATAATGACAGGACTAGAAGCAATTGCATTAAAATTAGAAGAAAAAAGAAAATCTGATTTAGAAAACATATTATCTATATCGGGTTCACAAGCTATTGCTAAAAATGAATATGGTGTTACTTTTGTTAATGAAAATAATGTAGCATCATCTTTGGTATTTAAAGAATTAACAAAACCAAAATACGATAATGATGAGATTGTAAAAGCTATTGATTTAAATATTAAAGAACTTAAACCAAATATTCCAAAATCAAATTTAGATTTAGTTCCAAAACCTTTATATGATGAGGAAGTTGCAAATAACGAAGATTTAAGAAAGCAAGTATCGGATTTAACAACAGAAGTTAGTAATTTAAATTCAACTATAAGTGATTTAGAATCCCAAGTTCAAAGTGAAATTAATAATAGATTATCAATTGAACAATCTAACGATGCATTAGTTAATCAATTAAATACGTTAACACAAACTATTGATGATTTTGCTTTACAAATACAAAACTCACTACAAAAATCAGTAGAGGAAGGCATTCTTAGAGCATCTTTACAATCTCAAAATACAGGATTTAAAGCACAAATTCAGGCATTGATTAAACAAATTGACTCATTGAATTCCATTATTGAAGGTTTGCAATCTCAATTAGGAGCAGTTCAAAATCAACAAGCGATTGTACAAGGTACACAGGCTCAAGCTATGGCTGCTGGAGCAGATGTAATAAATGATGTAGCAATTGTTAAATTAGAACCAAAAGAAGATGCAAACGCTTTAGATTTGTGGGCTAGATTTAGTGCTAATGGTGATAACCAATGGAAAAATGGAAAAAAATTATCAATAACAAATAATGATAAACAACCAATAACAATAGCAATTACAACAACTAATCCAAAAAATAGAGAATTTTATAAAATACCAACAAAGAGCTTTACAATTGATGCAGGTCAACAAAAAGATGTAGAATTTACATTAGATTCAAATGCAGTTGGTGATTTAGATTCTCGTAAAAAAGGAGGTTGGTTTAACGGAAAATCACATTCAGCAGAATATAAAGATGGTTCTTTAAAAGTAACAATTACACGTTCTGATGGAACGGCTAAATCAAAAGAATATTCAGCCGGCTTTGGTAAATATCACCCAGATTCATACTAATAAAAATGAGCATTAAGAAATATACAAATATAGATAATATAAATAATAATTCGGAAAACGTTGGGCAATTTTTGCAATCTGAAGATTTATTTATTGTAAATCAAAATCAAATAGAAGATACTGATTTTGGAGATTGTAGATATGATGTAATGGAGGTATCGGTGTATGATATTAATAATAATTTACTTCCTCATAAATCTGGCAAAAATGTTGCTTATATTAAAACGGGCGATATTAAAAACTATATGTACAACCTTACTAATAAGGGTGGGCAAAAAGAATTGGCAATTGATATTGAAAAATTATTAAATGATTTAGGATTTACAAATGGTATTCTTAAAGTTAATATTAACTTTGTTAGAAATAGAGTAGGTAGCGATAATGAATTGACTAAAGTTTGGATACATGAAATATCACCATCTAGAACGGAAATTAGAATATTACCATTAAAAACTAAAAATGATAATATTAATAATATTACTAATAAAGAATTTAAAAATATAAATAATTTAAATAAAGATTTTAAATATTATAAAAAAAATATATTAGATTCTTTGGATGGAATTGAAAATACTTATTTAACTTCTATTGCCAATGCAATGACTAATAGATTTGGTAAAGATTTTGAATCTATTTTACGAAAAGATTTTGGATTATCCGATTTTAATGGATTTAAAAAAAGAGTATTTTCAGATTTTAAAACGAGTATAAACTATTGGCTTAATAATAAAGAGTATATTATATCTCAATCGAATTATGGTAAAAAATCTATAATTAGATTTGAAGATTGTGAGCAATATGATTTTCAATTTTTATTAAATGAAATTCCAAATATTTTAAGAGATTGTATAGATTATCATACTAAAACTTTAAAAAGAAGAGATATTACAATTAAAGCTTTACCTAAAGAATTTGAAATTACAACAATCAAAAAACAAACACAAGATTTAGTTGGAAGTATTTCTATAAAAGAAGAAAAAATTAGAAATATATACAATCCGCAAAATGTTAATTTGAATGCAAGAGGAGTTGGCGGATATAATCCACCAAAAGATATAGTAGTTCCAATAGAACTACCTCCTGCTCCAATAGAAATAGAACCATTACCAATCAAACCATTACCAATAGAAGAAACTCCAATTAAAGTAATAAAACCAACTCCGGAGCCAGAACCTAAACCAATAGTTAAAGAAGAACCAATAATCGAAGAGCCAACAAAGCCAATCGAAGATATTATACCAACTCCATCATATGGAGGCGGCGGAGGTGGTGGATACACCGGAGGTGGTTATGAGGATGGTCGTGGTGGATTAGGAAGAGAACCATATCTCTATGAAATCAATCAAAGAGAAAATATACAATAGGATATTTATAATAAACTAACAAAGAGTGGTAAAAGCATTAGAAAATATTTTTGGAGGAGAATCTACATTAACTTCATATAATGGTAATGGTTCTTATGAAGCGTTTCCATCTATGGATTTAGGTGGAGGTGGTGGTGGCGGTGGATATACTCCACCTGTTACACCAAATCCAATATATGTACCACCAACATATTCAGAACCAATATTAAATAATATTATTAAAATAGTATTATCATCTAATAATGGTGAAGTTGAATTTTTAGAAAATGGAATTTCAAAAGGATATGGCGTAAATAACACTATAACATATTCACCATCTACTTCATTTAATAGTTCTAAAAAATATGAAGTAATTAAGAATGGATACAAATCAAATCAATATTATGAAGTTTCTATAAAAAAAACATATCAAAATATTGATTATAACTATTCGAACAACTATGTAAATAATGGGAGTTATAATGTAGCCGATGCATTTGGATTAAATACATATCAAAATTCAAATATATTCAATTGGAATTATAATATTCAACCAACTGTAACCGCAATTGATTACCAATATTCGGAGATACTAAGTGTACAAGAATATACATTACAATCTGATGGTAGTTATATACCAACTAATACTAATACATTTAATTTTGGTACAATTCCTTTAAATTTTAATTTAATTGGTAATAATATACCAATATCTGATAATCCAATATTGGATGAACCAATTATAATTAATAATCCACCACCATTACCAAGAGTAGTAGAATATGAGATTGCATTTTCATCAAATTTCAGACAAGAATTATCAGAAAATGTAGCACTTTCTTATACAATTTTTAAAAACGATGGTAGCGTATCCGATAGTGGTAATCTAAATTTATCAAATAGTAATATTATCAGAGAAATCGATAGTAGTAATCTAAATGGTAGAGTTGATTTTAAAATAGAATATGTAAATAAACCAACCGAATATAGTTTAGTAAACATATATCAAACAACAAATACTGCTAAATTAGCAGAAGCACAACCTGATTCTATTGATTTTACAAAATGGAATACACAAAATTCTGCATTTTCACTTCCAGCCCAACAATTACAATCGGGTGTATCTATTGTAGTATTTTTTGAAAAAGAAATAAATGTAGCTAGACCTATAATAAGTTTAGATACTACACAATATAGTGTACAAGTTAAAGATTCTGATTTAGAAAAAGAAATAAATATTCCATTCAATACATCTAATACGGATAATGTAAGAGTTTATATTGATGGAAAATCGGATACAACTTTAGTTTCTGCGCAAAATGGATTTGTAAAATTATATTTCCAAAAAGACTTTAGTGAAGTATATGGAACTAAAAAAATAGTTTTAGTAGCCGAAAGTTCTCGTTATGGAACAGGTGATTCGGTTACCGCTTTAGTTACATTTATAGCTGTAAATGATTTCCCATCTATTACTGAAATAACATATCCAACATCTTTGGATATACCATCGTTTTCGGATTTTAATATAGATTTAAATTACGAATACATAACATTTGCATCATCTACAATAGATGTAGATTTAAAAGCAAAAGATGGTAGTAGAATATCTTTATTCAAAAACTTAATACCAAACGGAAATATTTCTATTAATATAAAAACATTAAGGGAAAGATTTTCAAATTGGAATGGAAGCGATAACGTTACTTTAATATTTAAACCATTTAATAGAAGTGGTTCTGAAGAATTAATTGGTAATGAATATGAAGTAAAGACCAATTTAATGATTCCATCTATTCAATTAGATGAAAATATATTTTCGACAGCTATATTTGAAGTATTTTCAAACATACTAAGTGTAGTTGAACCTGAAAAAGAAAGTAAGTATTTAACACATCTTGCTAATTTTGATAACAACGAACAAATTTTAATTTCTACTTGGGAAAATGATAATTGGACATTATCATCTAAGAGGCAAGATAATTTAGGTAATACTATAATTGAAAATGAAGTAGATAGTATTTTATTAAAATTATACGAACCAATTCCATCCAATGTTGTTCCAAATTCTACATTTTGGATAACTAAACTAATGGCAAATCCATTAGTTGAAACCATTATATTAACAGAACAAGATGGATTAAGTTGCCCTCCATTAAAAGGACCTAATTTTAATATAGATGTTGATTTTATAAGCGGACAATCTACAAATTTTGAATCATTAGATGGTTTGATACTAAGTTCATCCGTATCTAATACACAATTAATATCTACATATTTAAGTGGTTCAGCATTTGATGTTACCAATCTAAACATAGAATATGTAAGCGGTTCAACTTACCTATGGAATAATTTTATACATTTTAGCTCAGCAAAAGAAAGAGTTGATAATCTTGTTTATAAAGTTCAATTAATAGAAGCTTATGATAATTTAATACAATCCGCATCTACTGATATTACTAATACAGGGTTTATTAATTCATTAGCTAATCAGCAAGAATTAGAAAGACAAAATACTAAAAGAAATCAATTAATAAATGGATTCGATGGATTTGAAAAATTCCTATACACATCCTCATCTATGTCTTGGCCGTATAGTGGAAATGATATAGAATTAAGTACATCTAATTTAGTTTCTGTATGGTATGATAACATTATAGAATTAGCAGAAATATATGATAATAATAACCAAAATTATATATTAAACAATATACCACAATATATTGTAAATAATGAAGATAATGATAGTTTACTATTATTCTTTTCAATGATTGGTCAACATTTTGATTCGATTTATTATTATACAAAATCAATTGAAAGAAGTAGAGGATTAGGATATAAACAATCTGGCGGAATATCTGATAAACTTTTATTTGATAGTTTAAAATCATTTAGTTGGGATGCTAAAAACTTATCAGCAGATACTCAATTATGGAATTATGTATTTGGTACAAATGATGTACAACTAAATCCTGCTAAACAAAGAACGCATGAAGTTTGGAGAAGAATCATAAATAATTTACCTTATTTATTAAAGCATAAAGGTACACGAAGAGGTATATACGCATTATTGAGTTGTTATGGTATTCCATCATCAAATCTTTCAATTTTAGAATTTGGAGGACCGGAAGTAAGTGATACATCAAAAACTAAATTAGTTTATGATAATATAACTACTGCTTTAAAAATGACATTAACATCATCTATTGAATTGGATTGGATAAATACTGATAAAGGTACAAAACCAAATACAATTGAATTATTCGTAAAACCAAATAATATTTCAGGTTCAACTATAATATCTGGAAGTGGTTGGAATGTAATGTTAAGTGGTTCATCGGATAGTGAATATGGTAAAGTAATATTTAATTATGGTGGCGTACAACCATTAACATCATCGGTATTACCAATATTCAATGATAAGTTTTTTGGATTATCTGTAAGTAGTGGTTCAAATGTATTAAAATTAGATTTAAGACAATCAAATAAAGAAAAAACAATATTTGAACAGTCTATAACTTCATCTGTATCTAATAATTGGAATAATGGTTCTAAAATAAAAATTGGTGGATATTATAGTGGTAGTATAGATGAGTTCCGTTTATGGTCTGAAGTATTAGATACTGAAAGATTTTATGAACACGTTTCATTCCCAGAAATGATAAATGGTAATAGTATTTCGGCATCAACTTCCGATTTATATTTCCGTTTAGATTTTGAATATCCAAAAAATTTAACGCAAACTACATCTTTAATAAATGTTGCAAATAATATTTTTTATCCTAAATCTTTTGTAAGAAATAGCTTTGAAAATACGGGTAGTATTATAAATGTAACATCAACAATTGGTGCACCAATAAGTGCATCAGCTTTAAATTTTACACCAATTACTTCATATCCTTATCAATTTGAAGCAATAGATAGAAGCGTTGTATTAGAAATACCAGATATGGGTTCTAGTAGATATTCAACCAATAAAGTTAGATTTGAATCTCAAACGGATTTTAATGGTAATGATGTAAGTGGTGGAGTTGATTTATCATCAAAAAATAGAGCAACTAAAAAAGCATTCGACCAAGCTCCAACCGATTCAAATAGAGTTGGTTTATTCTTTTCTCCTACAAAAGAATTGAATATTGATATTGCTAAATCATTTGGTGGAATCAATTTAGATAATTATATTGGTGACCCATCGGATGATTATAAATCAAATTATTCTCAATTAGATTCTTTAAGAAATTATTATTTTGAAAGATTTGATGGTAGAGATATTTACGCATACATTAACTTAATCAAACTATATGAGAAATCTATGTTTGAAGATATTAAGAAAATGTTGCCAGCTAGAGTTAAAGCTAGTACGGGTTTATTAATTGAACCACACATTTTGGAAAGAAGCAAAGTAGCAAGAAAAAAACCTTCAGCAGATGAATATCAAAAAGATGCATCGATTCATTTTTCCGATACTACTATATTTTTAGCAGAAAATCAACAATATGAAACAACTATTGATGGTGATTTATCTGAAAATTTATTTGGTGAAAATAATCAATATGATGGTACAATATACACTGCTTCAATAGATAAAACATTTGCAGAATCATATCAATTAGATAGTTTAATTAATCCAAATGATAATTTGAATCAAATGGCAGAATCGTTTCAAAACGATGTTACAATTGATGCTGGATTAGGTGAAGCTAGTATTTTAACGGAAATTGATATTTATGATATAAACACATTCGTTGGACAAAGTGATTATGAGAATGTTGGATTTGGTATATATGCACAAAACGGACATGCAATTAGAACATATTTTGATAAAAATGGTAGACGTGTTAAAGAACGAATCAAAGTAGATTTAATTAAAGAACAAAAACAAAGAGATGTAGTTGCGTACAATATAGTAATAGATGGAAAAGGTGACTCACGTGGTGGTTATCATTTAACATCTTCTATTTATTATGAAACAAAATTAAACATTCAACCATATTCCGGTTCAAAAGTAATTAATGCTGGAACAGGAAGTATAGTTGAAGTAACAAAAGTAAACGGATATTTACCAACACATTATAGAAATACTTCCGATTTAACAAAAGGATTAGAAAATTCTTTTTATAGAGGTTCAAAAAATACGGCTGCAACTACTTTAGATGGTAGTTCTCCTATTGAAACATTTGTAACTAATCCAAATACGTTAAGAGTTAATAAGACTGGAAGAGATAGTTCTGAACCAATTTTGGAAGTTGAGTAATAATTTTTATAAAATGTATATTTATTAACAAATGATATAATACAAAACTATGGGATATTTAAGTAATACAGAATTAACAGTTGATGCAATCCTTACAAAAAAGGGTAGAGAAAAACTGGCAGCTGGACAAGGATTAAACATTACTCAATTTGCATTAGCAGATGATGAGATTGATTACTCTCTTTATGAGCCAGCACATCCATTGGGTTCTTCATACTATGATGCAGCAATTAAAAATATGCCTGTATTAGAAGCTAATCCAGATGAAACACAAGTAATGAAATACAAATTAGTAACATTACCAAAAAATACAACTCGTATTCCGGTTGTTGAATTTGGTGTTCCTAATATTGCAGTAAATCAAAGAAGTGGTGAAGTTTCATTATCGCCAACAACATCTCCAGCCGGAAATAGAAGAATGGGATATACCATTATTCTTTCTAATAAAAGCGCAGGTGATATTGTAGGAGAAGGAGTTAGTGCTGATGTTGGTACTGTGCCAGTATTTATTGGCGATGATGTATCGGCAACTGCAGCAATCGCAAAAGGATTATCATTTAAATTTATTCCAAACCCATCTTTAACTTCGACTATCAGAACAACAATAACTGTTTATGGTAA
>Ga0114978_10004170_pt1 | contig 11740 bp, 8 predicted proteins | sample S_140212_EF_Meta_FD_87027 | JGI IMG/M metagenome (GOLD analysis project Ga0114978, IMG submission 87027) | Freshwater microbial communities from Lake Simoncouche, Canada to study carbon cycling - S_140212_EF_MetaG | ecosystem: Environmental > Aquatic > Freshwater > Lake | place: Lake...
AGGCTCAACGTTCCCCCGAACCCCGACGCGATCTTCGACGGGGAGACTTCGCGCAGATCGGGCATCCGGGCACCGATCCCGACGGCGATCCCGGAGAGCCCCGCGCAGAGCACCACGCAGCAGACCTCGTGGAGGGCGATCAGCCACGGCTCGATCCCCAGCATCGTGTCGCTCAACGCCACGAGGAGGCAGCAGGGAACGATCCCGCCGACGAAGGAGAAGATGAACTTCGACCACACGATCTGGTCGCGGTTGACCGGGAGGAGGCCGAGGATCCAGAACCGGCGCCCCTCGAGGCTGATCATCGGGAACACGAAGCGGGTGGTGAATGTCGAGAGGATCAGACCGACGACGGCGAGATTCAGAAATCCGATCATCGCCGCGTAGGCATGCTGGTAATTGAAGACCCGGACATTCCAGAAATAGAGGCCGAGGAGGCCGAAGAAAATCACGAACTGCGACCACTGCGAGATGTCGCGGCGGAAGATCCGCAGATCCTTGACGATCAGGAGCCGGAGCGGACGGCCACGATCCGTGCCGGCGCGGGAGAGGAGCTCGTCGAACCAGCTCATCCGGCGCTGCCGGCGGGTGGGGATCTCGCTGACGAGCTGGCTGGCGCCGAGGCGGTGGAGGCGAGCGGCGACCTGGCGCACCACGAGCTGGAGCATCAGCGCGTTGGAGACGAGGACGGCGAGGAAGCGGAGGGCCTCGGTCTGGTGGCGGGCCACCGTGCCGTCCTTGGCGCGGGCAGCGGCCTCGATGAGCCCGCTGGAGAGCCACCAGCTCGGCAGCATCCGCTGCTCGGTGATCGAGAGCCGGGAGAAGGCCTGCTCGAACCAGGCGGCCGACATCGCGTCGGCACGGGGGGAGGCGAGCGCCATCCAGGCGAGGCCGATCATTGCCACGAGGGCGGCACCGACGGCGATCGAGAGGGCGTGGAGCCGCAGCCGCGGCATCCAGGCGACCAGCGCCATGCAAACGATCCCCCCGAGTGTCGCGGGGATGGCGACGAACGCCACCATGAAGGGGATGATGAGCACGAAGAACGGCCAGGGGGCGTGACGGACCACGCCGTAGGCGGTGAGCATCGGGCTGCCGAGGAGGATGAATCCCCAGCTCGAGAACCAGAACGCCTCCTGGAACTTGTGGGCGAAGATCGTCTCCGACCGGACCGGCAGCGTCAGCAGCAGCCGCGCCTCTGGTGTCGTGTAGAGCCCGCTGTAGAGGAGGATGCCGGTGGAGAAGACGAGCATCACCATGAGCGACGAGAAGAAGGCGTTGAAGAGGAGCGAGATCACCTCCGCGTGGAGCGAATCGACGAAGGTGAAGGCCTCGTGAAACAGCCCGAAGAGTGATCCCCAGAAGAGAGCACTCAACAGGATCACCAGCGACACCCGCAGGCGCGACGTGCGGAGCATCTCGCGCACCGTCGAACGGGCGATGATCCAGCGGAGGCGGAGGAAAATCCCCGATTCCTCGCCGCTGCTGATCGGCCTGGGAGCGGCGTCGGGGGCGGGAGGAGGCATCATGGCGACGACCCGGGGCCGTCGGTCGACGTGATCTCGAGGTAGAGCTGTTCGAGGCTCCGCGACTCGCCGCCCCCGGCACCCTCGACCGAGCCGCTCCCCCGGGCGCGGAGATCGGCGACGGTGCCGAGGAACTGGAGCCGGCCACGGACCATGATCCCGACCCGATCGGCCAGCTCCTCGGCCATCGCCAGGGTGTGGGTCGACATAAAGACGGTCATTCCGCCGCGGGTCCTTTCCCGCAGAAGATCCTTGACGATCCGCACGCTGCGCGGATCGAGACCGACCATCGGCTCGTCGAGCACGAGGACATCGGGGTCGTGGAGAAGTGAGGAGGCGAACACGAGCCGTTGACGCATCCCGAGGGAATAGCTCTCCGCGAGGTCGTCAGCGAATTCCCCGAGTTCGAAATTGCTGATCTCCGCGGCGATCCGTTTCTCGGCGGCGGCTTTCGGCATCCCGAACATGTCGGCGATGAACCACAGGAACTCGCGGCCGGTCAGCTTCTCGTAGAGACACGGCTCGTCGGGGACGTAGCCGAGGTGAAGATGGGCGGCCCGCGGATCCCGGACGAGGTCGTGCCCGGCGACGTGCACGGTGCCGCGCGATGGCCGCAGCAGGCCGACGAGCATCTTGATCGTCGTCGTCTTCCCGGCGCCATTGGGGCCGAGGAGGGCGAACAGCTCCCCGCGCGGAATCGTCAGATCGAGGCCCGCCACGGCGAGCTTCTCGCCGTACGAGCGCGTCACCCCTTCGAAGGCGATCATGGTGACTCCCCGCCGTCGGCGGCGGCCGGGAGGGAACGGCCGGCCGGCGAATCGTCCAGCTTCGCGAGATTCGCCGCCAGCGTCTCGGCCGCGGCGTCGGTGCGGCGCACGAAGACGAGCTTCCGCCCTATCGTCGTCGCCTCCTGACGGAGCACGCGGCCGGTGCGGTCGACCAGCAGCCGGGCCCGCGGCTCCCGGTAGGACGCCGGATCGTCCCGGTAGGAGACGACGTCGACGGTGACGAGATGGTCATCCCAGAAGATCGTCTCGCTCCCGTCGACCTCGGCGTGGAGGATCTCGATCGGCGATTGGGCGGGGCGGAGCGGACTGTAGACCGGAACGGTCCACTGCCGTCCGGGCACGAGGCCGGGGAGCGTCGCATGGGGGGAGAGCTCGTCGCCGAGGACCATTGTCTCGGGGAGGAACCGCTTCGTCTCATAGACCATCTCCCCGGAGCGGATGACGATCGTCACCTCCCCGTCGTTGACCGTCCCCGTGAGGAGGATCCGGCCGTCGCTCCCCGGCAGATCGATTGCCGAGCTGAAGGATGTCAGCTGGCCGGTCCGGTCGATCTCCATCCGCCCCGTCGCCTCGAGCGTGAGCACCGCGGACGCTGGCACCGCCTGGCGGACGAGAAGCCGCGTCCAGGCGGGAAGGAGCTGCCCGATGGGGAGATGGTCGAAATGGAGGAGGCTCTCGACCCGCATCGCCCCGCCGGCGAGCCGCTCGGCCCGGCTGATCGACCAGCCGAGCGGTTTGTCGTCGAGGATCACGCTCCAGGCCACGGGGACGACCTGCCCATCGGCCGTGTAGTGGGCCTGATGGCCCGGTGGGGCGCCGGGAAGGATCGCGGGGAGGATCTTCGAAAGGAACAGCCAGCCGGTGGTCACCAGCCAAAAGACGACCACGAGAGGGGCGTACCACGGACGGTTCATCGGCTGCCGCTCGGCAGGAACGGATTGGAAGGACCCCTGTAATGTAATCGATCGGCATCGACGCGGGCGAGCTTTCCCGCGCCGGGGCGATCTTGGTGTTGGCGGGCGCCGCCGGTAGACTTGACGGCTGGGGGTTGAGGGGTATCGTTCCCGTAATCGCACGCGTGTGCGGAGGAGATCTCCCGTGCATTTCTTCCAGTCCTGTCCAATCTGCGGCCGGTCGCTTCGCATCCGGGTCACGCTCCTCGGCAAGAAGGTTTTCTGCCGCCATTGCGGCGGAGGATTTCCTGCCCGCCACGGGTCTGCCGGGGTGGGAGCGGCCATTCGCGGCACGAGCCTCTCCAAGCCCGCCGCTGAACCTTCCTTGGAGGAGCGTGTCGATCTGCTCCTCGCTCGGGCCTCGCTCGTTCTCGCTCAGTCGGGCGCGGGGAGCACCACCGGGTGCGACGGCACCTTCGGCTCGGACTGACGCCGGCCCGACGCCGGGTCGTCAGGATCGCAGCCCCTCGGGCCACGCCCCCGTGTCGAGGGCGGCGATCGCGGCCAGTTCCTGCCAATACCCCGGAAACGTCTTCCCTGTGCAGAGCGGATCGAGGATCCGCACGCCGGGGACGACGAGCCCGGCGAGGGCCAGGCTCATCGCCATGCGGTGGTCGTCGTAGGTCGCCAGTTCCGCCGGCACGAGCGCACCGGGATGGATCGTCAGCCCGTCGGGCCGCTCCTCGATCCGGGCGCCGAGACGAGACAGCTCTCGGGCCAGATCGCCGATTCGGTCGGTCTCCTTGTCGCGGATGTGGGCGACATGGCGGATCGTCGTCGGCCCGTCGGCAAACAGTGCGACGACGCCGAGCGTCGGCACCGTGTCGCTGATGGCGTTCATGTCGATGTCGATGCCGCGCGTGGCCCGGCCCGAGACGGTCACGGCATCGTCGGCCGGATCATCCCCCGACTCGTGCCACTCAAGCGCACACCCCATCCGCTCGAGTGCCGCGGCGAAGGCCACGTCCCCCTGCATGCTCCGCCGCGACAGCCCCTCGACGGTCACGCTCCCGCCGGTGATCGCCGCAGCGGCGAGGAAGTAGCTCGCGGCCGACGCGTCGGGCTCGATGGCGTACGTCTTGCCCAGATACGGGCCAGCCGGAATCGACCAGCGCGTCGGGGTGTCGACCCGACAGGCGGCGCCGAAATCAGCCATCACGCGCCGGGTCATCTCGAGGTAGGGAAGCGAGACGAGGCGTCCCTCGAAGTCGATCGTCATCCCCGCCGGGGTGCAGGGGGCGACCATCGCCAGGGCACTGGCGAACTGGCTCGACGTCGCGCCGCGGACGGTGGTAGCGCCCCCCGGCATGCCGGGGGACCGGATCACCACCGGGGGGCAGCCGCCCGGGCTTTCGGCGCTCGCCTCGACCCCGAGGGCGCGGAGGGCGTCGAGGAGATCGCCGATCGGCCGCTTCCGCATCCGCGCTGTGCCATCAAGCCGGTAGGTCCCCTGGCCCAGGCCACAGACCGCGGCGAGGAAGCGGATCGTCGTGCCGCTGGCGGCGCAGTCGAGCGTGGCGGCCGTGGCGGGGATCCGGCCACCCGAGCCGTGGACGACGATCCGGCCGGCCGGCCAGTCGGGCTCGACACCGATGCCGAGGGCCCGCAGTCCGTCTACCATCACCCGGGTATCCTGACTGTCGAGGGCGCCGAAGAGCGTCGAGGTTCCCCGGGCCAGCGCCGCACAAACGAGGGCCCGGTTGGTGATGCTCTTGGAACCGGGGGGACGGATCGAACCCACAACCGGCCTGCGGCAGAGGGGGATCTCCAGGGCGTCGATCGTCATCCTCGTGGCAGCGTCCTCTGAAAGCGGTTTTGGCGCGATGGCGGAGCAGGAAAGGAACGGCGGAGCATGGATGGCAAAGGCCCGAGTGTAATCGATGGCGCGGCGATCGATCCCGGGGCGTGGGACTTCGTCGCGCCGCCGGTGATCCGGTTCGGGGCCGGCCGGATCGCCGAATTGGGGGAGGTGGCGGCGCTCCTCGGGAGGCACGTGTGGCTCGTCGGGGGGCGTCGGAGCCTCGTCGACGGGCCCCATCGCGCAGCGATCGAGGCAAGCCTCGGGAGCGCCGGCCTTGCCACCGAGCTTGTCGCCGTTAGCACCGGCGAGCCGACCGTGGCCGACGTCGCCCGGGCCCTCGCCTCGCTCCCGATGGGGGGGCGAGATGGGGTCGTCGTCATCGCCGTCGGAGGGGGATCGGCGATCGATTTGGCCAAGGCCGTCGCGGCCCTCGCCACGAATCTCCCCGCCGGTCTCAGCGCCGAGGCCTACGATCCGCTCGTCGTCGACCGGCTCGAGGGGGTGGGGCGAGGGATCCCGATCGAGGTCGCGCCGCTGCCGCTGCTTGCCGTGCCGACGACGGCCGGCACCGGCGCCGAGGCGACGCGGAATGCCGTCATCTCCTGCCCGCGGCGGCGCTTCAAGAAGAGCCTCCGCAGCCCCCTCATGGTGCCCCGCGCCGTCGTCATTGATCCCGACCTGACCGCCGGCTGCGACCGGGCGACGGTGGCGGCCGCCGGGCTCGACTGCCTCACGCAGCTCATCGAGTCGTTCATCTGCCGCGTCCGTCGGCCGCTCCCCCGGGCCCTCGTGCTCGAGGCGCTGCCGCGGGCCGTGCGCGCCCTGCCACGGGTGCTCGTGGATCCCTCCGATGGAGCGGCGCGGAGCGCGATGAGCCATGCGGCGCTTCTCTCGGGGATGGCCCTGACCAACTCCGGCCTCGGCATGGCCCACGGCGTGGCGGCGGCGCTCGGGGTGGAGTGCAACACGCCGCACGGCCTGGCCTGCGGGCTCCTCCTTCCGGTGGCGCTGGCGGTCAACGCGTCGGTCGCGGCGGCGGATTACGCCCGGCTCGAGCGGGCGATCGACCCGGGGGCCTCCCCCGTCGATGCGACCGCGGCGACGGCGTTCATCGCCAGGATCGAAGGCCTGTGTGCCCTGGCCGGCCTCCCGCGCCGGCTGGCGGAGGTGGGGCTTCGCCAGGAGCGGATCGGCTGGCTCGCTGACAACTCCGGCGGCGCGAGCCTGCGGGGCAATCCGCTCGAGCTCGATCAGGGGGCGCTGGTCGACATCCTCACGCGGATCTGGTGAGGCGAAGGCCGGTCATTCGTCGGTCGGCTCGGAGGCCTTCGCCCCCTCCTGGAGCGCGGAGTCGTCGAGGAGCCGTAGGAGCGGTTCGGCGTTGATCCCCCCCTTTTCGGCCCGTTCCCAGTGGTCGCGCGCCTTGGCCAGATCGGGCTCCGGCTTCGTGGCGTGATAGGCCCCAAGAAAGAGATGGTTGGCCGGGCGCTCGTCGAACCAGGTCGTCACGATCGCCATGGTGATGCCGGAGGGGATCTTGTTGCGGGGAGTCGTCTTGTTGCGCCCCTGGAAGCGGTAGATGAACTTCTTGTCGTCGATCTCGACGACGGCCACCTTTTTGCCGTTGACGTCGTACTCATCCCCCGGCTTCACCGCCGCGATCGCCTTCTCACGGAAGCCGGCAAACTCCCGGGCATACTGGGCGAGTGTCTGCCAATCAGAGACGTGCCGCTTGGCCGGAAGATTCCGCCCCCCTTCGAGGGCCGAGGCGAGGAGGGCATCGGCCGTGTCGAAGTCTCCCTGCCGGAGGGCGGCCAGCGCTCCGGTCACCGCGCCTTCGATCTCACCCTCCCCCTCGGCATCCTCGGCCGGAGGGTCTGCGGCCGCCAGATTGTCTGCCGTCGCATCGTCTGCCGTCGCATCGTCTGCCGTCGCATCGTCTGTCATCGCATCGTCTGTCATCGGATCGTCTGTCATCGCATCGTCTGTCATCGCATCGTCTGTCATCGCATCGTCTGTCATCGCATCGTCTGTCATCGCATCGTCTGTCATCGCATTGGCGCCGGCTTCCCCGGCGGCGACGTCATCGGTGGAGGGCTCCGATTCAGGGTCCGCTTCGTCGTTCAGGGGGGCCGAAGTCGGGGCAGTCGGGGCGCGATCGTCGCCCATGCCGGTGTCGGCCGGGGTGCCTGATTCGACGGCGGCCACCGTCGTCGGGCTGGGGGTCTTGGATGGCATCGACGGCTTGGGGGCCGGTGAGGCGACCGGCTTTCTCATCGGCGGCGGGGGGGCGCTCGACGAGATCGCGGCATCCGCCGGGAGTGGCTTGGGCCCGGCGCCACGGCGATCGTCGGTCGCTTCCCCTTCCTCCGGGGAGCGTTTGGCCATCTGTTGCCGTGCGGCCTGGCGGAGCCCCTCCTGCTTCGACTGCCACCAGATGAAACCAGTTCCGGCGGCGACGCTTGCCAGGATCGCCAGGAGCGACAGCCAGATCGCGGCGTTGCCCTGCCGTCGGACGGGGCGGCGGGGGCGGACGCGCACCAGCGGCGTGGCGTCGGTCGCGGGGCGGGCGTGCCCGGGATCCTCCGCATGGACCGTGGAAGGGAAGAGGACCGTGGCCGGGCCGTCGGGCTCCGGTGTGTCGGGCCGGCGAGGCGGGGGGGGCATCGCGTATCCGCCACCGGCAGTTGCCGGCTTGCGCGGGCCTTCGGCTCCCCCCGCCGCGGCGATCTGCGAGAGGACCTTCTCCCGGGCCTGCTCCACCTGGAGGATCAAGCCTTCGCGGGCGGCGTGATGCTGACCGGCGGCAAGACCTTTCAGGGCCTTGAGCCTGGTCTCGGCCGCCTTGAGGACGACGATCGGGTCGGTCTCGCCGGGAACGAGCCCCAGCACCCGCCGCGGATCGGCGAGGTCGGCACGGTCGATCCCGAGCCAGGCTCGGCAGGGATCGAATCGGTCGGGGGGGGTAGTTGCCACGGTCGGCGTGTCCGGAGGGAACCGAGACTTTAGCCGATCGCCGTGGTCCCTGTCACCCGGAATGGATCGGAGGAGGGGGGCCCTCAGCTGGCGCCGCGCCGCCGCCAGGCCGTCAGATCGGCGATCGAGTGCTGGTGTTTGCGGGCGGTCTCCCGGATCACCAGCGGCACGTCGGACCGGTGGATCAATTCGAAATCGGCCTCCAGCGCCCGGCCGATCCCCGTGAAGGTCGTGAGGGCTTCGCCATGCTCGCGCCGCCCCCCGAGCCACTTCGATTTGGGCGTGTATTCCTCGAGCCAAGTGTAGGGGGAGGTGATGACGAGCAGGCCGCCGGGGAGCACGCGCCCGGCGATCAGATCGAGGAACATCCCCGGGTCGTAGAGCCGATCGACAAGGTTGCCGGCGAAGACGAGGTCGTAGCCGGTGTAGAGGCTCTTCAGGTTGCAGGCATCCCCCTGCATGAACGCCACCTTCCCGCGCAAGTCGCCGAGGCCGAGGCGCTCCAGCGACACGCTCCGGGCGATGGTCAATTCCCCCTCGATCGGCACCTCGTAGTGCAGTTCGCCCCCCTCCTGGAGCCGGACGCCCGACTGGATGAAGCGGGCCGAGAAGTCGATGGCATCAACATGGTCGAAGGCCCTGGCGAGCTCGAAGGCCGACCGCCCCACCGAGCAACCGATGTCGAGACAGCGCCGGCGCCGATCCATCGGGACCAGTCGGAGGGTTTCCTCGGCGCAGGCCCGGGGGAAGTTCGGCACACCGAGGGCCTCGGGGCCGTAGTGAAACTCCAGATACTGCGTTACGAGCACGTCGGTCTCGTAGAGCTTCGAGCCCTCCGTGACGCAGTCGTGGCCGGGGGCGTCGATGATCGGCCGGAAGCCGGCGTGCTGGTAGAAATGCCGGCGGAAGGCGTAGCGGGCGCTGGCCAGCGCCTCGTTCCCCGTCGAGATCCACGCGCCCCCCTTGATGAGGTTGTGGCGGCCGTCGAAGGTCGGCACGGAGAAGTCGTCGTAGAGCGGATGGACCTCGAAGCCCTTGAAGGGCATGATCGGCGTCCGCGTCCACTGCCAGACGTTGCCGATGATGTCGCAGAACTCCCCACGTGAGTCTTGCGGGCCTTGCGGAAACATCGTCACCGGGCAGCTCGACGCGAACCACTCGAGGTTCACATTGCCGGGGGCCTTCTCCCAGTGCGGTTGATCGGTGTCGATTCCTGCCCGCAGGGCCTGCCAGTGGGCCTCGGTGGGGAGCTGGATGTTGAGCCCGGTTTCCTGCCGCTTCCAGGCGCACCACGCCTGGGCCTCGAGGCCATTGACCTCCACCGGCCAGTCGAGCGGCAGGGGGATCTCGTCGAGGAGGTTGCGCTGCTTCCACGCGCCTCCTTCATGCCGCCAGAAGCGCGGATGCTCCGCCTTCGTGTAGCGCAGCCAGCCGCGCCCCTCGTCGGTCCAAAACGATTCGTCCCGGTAGCCCCCGGCCGCGATGAACTCGAGGAACTCACCATTCGAGATGAGCTGCCGGGCAGCGCTGAAGGAAGGGAGATGGACCTCATCGGTGCCGTATTCGTTGTCCCAGCCGTAGGTCTGGTCGTCGTCGCGCTTGCCGAGGTGCACGGTCCGCGCCGGCACTTCCACCCACGGGTTCTCCGGCGTTGGCCCCTGCTCGCGGCAGGTGCGCCACAGCCGCCGTTCATCGGCGCTGAGCTCCTCTTCGCGCCGCAGATCGGCCAGCGGCATCTGGCGGAGAATCGCCGACGAGGTCTCCAGATGAATCCGCTCGTGTTCGATCCCCATCAAAATCATCCACGCTGGCGAATCCTGGCGGATCGGCAGTTCCAGCGGCATCGACCGAATGAAGGCATCAACGCGGCGGCGAACCTCGCGCCGGTAGGAGCGAACGGCAGCGACGCTCGGCCAGTCGTAGTGGGCGGCATTGAGATCGTCCCACGACATCTCGTCGACCCCCACCGCCATCATCGCTTCCATGCGGGGATCGATGCGGGTCTTGAACAGCCGGGCGACGTACAGCTTGTTGACGTAGAACGTCGCCGGATGGGCGAGATAGAAGATCGGCGGGTGCCGCAGCGGCTCGTGGCGGACGAAAAACGCCGCCTCATTGCGGATCAGGTCGAAGAGCCGCTCGTCGAGCTCGCAGGTGCGGTGGAAGTAGGCGAGGATCTCCGCGCGCTTCGCGGCCACCGGATCAGCCGCCGCCGGATCGGCCGTGAGGAGGATGGTCTTGGTGGGGACGAGGCCGTCGATCGCGGCAAACGGCAGGGGGGCGTCGTCTCGGAGCGGTTCATGACGGGAACCGGCGGACGTGGCCACGGAGCTCATGCGGACTCACCCTGAGGGGATCGGCTGAAGATATCCCCAACTGTAGCACCGGCCCGCAGTCCTTCCAGGAACCGGCGGGGGATCGGATTGGCGGCCCCCAGCAGGGCCCCGACGACCGCCCCGCGATGGCAGTTGTCGCCGCCGCAGAGGGCATTGGCGAGGACACCGGCGGCGAAATTGTCGTGGTGCCGCCAAGCGAGGACGAGGGCGGCGGGGAAGGCGTCGGGGATGTAGCAGGCGGTGGAGAGGCGAGTGCCGACGACGGTACGATCGGGAAGATCAGCCCAACCGGCAAGCTTGGCCGCCGAGATCCAGTCGGGCGCCTCCTCGAGGATTGCCTCCCGCAGGTGGCCGCCCCGGCAGACGCGGACGAGGATCCGCACGAGGGCATCGGCGGCGGCGAGAACGTCGCGGTCTTTGTGCGTCAGGTTCACATGCTCGCGGACGATTCGTCGCAGGTCGGGGTGGCGGTCGCCGAGGGCCGCCACGAGCGCCGCCACCGGCACGAGCCCGCCGATGTGTTCGTCGCGGACGCCGCAGTTGATCGGCTTGCGGCCATGGGCGAGGTTCGTGAAGAAGTGGCGGTGGTATTCCTCGACGTAGGTGTCGCGATGGCTCCCCGGGCGACGCATGAAGGCGACGTACTCCCCCAGCCAGCGTTCAGCGTCCCAGTGCCGGTTGCGCTTCACAAGCGCCGCCAACTCCACCGCGAGTTTGGAGTTGAGCGTGTTCTCCCCCGCCTCGAGGAACTGGTGGTAGTGGATGTCGCGCTTTCCCCAATACTGAGCCTGATCGTGGAGGATGTCCCCTTCCGGGCCCGCCGGCTCGTAGCGGCTCCGCCACAGAATGCTGTCGGGATGAACCTGCTTCGGCGCGGCGTAGCCCGACAGCCCGGGATGGTCGCGGTCGAGGGCGGCCCGGTCGTAGTACCAGTGGACCGGCATCGCGACCGCATCGGCGACCAATGCCCCGACGAAGGCCCGCACGGCCGGATCGTCGGCCCAGGCGAAACGGTCGTCGCCGGTCGGTCGATCGAGGGGGAGCGGCGCGGGCGGGGAGGCACCACGATCGGTCATGGGAGGATCCTCGCGAAGAACTCGCGGACGCGGGGCTCGGGGCAATGCTCGAACATCGTAGCCGCCGGGCCGCTGGCGACGACCTTGCCGCCGCCGACAAACGCCACCTCGTCGGCCACCCGGCGGGCAAAGCCCATCTCGTGGGTGACGAGCACAAACCGGGTGCCGATCTCTTTGAGCTCGCCGATCATCTCGAGGACCTCGGCGGTCATCTCCGGATCGAGGGCGGAGGTTGGTTCGTCGAGAAACAGCCGCTCCGGCTGGCTGGCGAGAGCCCGGAGGAT
>Ga0114978_10004172_pt1 | contig 11736 bp, 9 predicted proteins | sample S_140212_EF_Meta_FD_87027 | JGI IMG/M metagenome (GOLD analysis project Ga0114978, IMG submission 87027) | Freshwater microbial communities from Lake Simoncouche, Canada to study carbon cycling - S_140212_EF_MetaG | ecosystem: Environmental > Aquatic > Freshwater > Lake | place: Lake...
GTCCTTAGACATTAGTCCTTGGTCCTTGGTCCGTCACCGCATCACGATCGCCCGCGCATCCATCCCCTGCACATACGCGCTCGCCAGCCGCGCACTCTCCGCCGCTGCCAACGCCCGCGCCTGACTGCGCCCGCCCACCGCCCCCAGGACCACGGCCAGCACCAGCGCACCCGCCACCGCCGCCGCGTGCCCGCGCAGATATCCCGGCCACGACTCCGTTTTTTTCGCCCCCCCGATCCGCGCCCACACCTCCGCCCGAAACTGCGGCGCTCGCGTCGGTACCACGCGCCAGTCTTGCAACACGCGGGAAAGTGAATCGAACGAATCAGTCGGATCAGGTGCCTTCATAAAAATAAGTTTGGGTTCACACCCTATAAACCACTCCCGCTAAAATCCCGCATAAAACTTTTCTCAAACTTTTCCGCGGGATTTTCTGCCCCGTGGTTTAATACCCCTGAACCATCCTTATGAAATCAACCTCCCTCCTCCACTCCGCCCGCTTCACCTCCGCCCTTCTCGCCCTCGTGCTCGCCGCCGGGCTGTTCGCCGCCGAGAAGCCTGACAAAACCGCCGACGCCGCGAAAAAGCCCACCCCGGCCGAGACCGCTCTCATCGCCAAAGCCCGCGCTTCTTATCCGTTGAAGACCTGTCTCGTTTCCGATGAACCCCTCGGCAGCATGGGCGAGGCCACTCCTTACATTCACCGCGCCGCCGGCCAGCCAGACCGCGTCCTTTTCGTCTGCTGCGACGGCTGCATCGACGACCTCAAGGCCAACCCCGCCAAGTTCCTCGCCAAGATCGACGCCGCCGCCAAAGCCAAAAAGTAGCCCGACTTCAATCCGCCTGCCTCGCTCCCGGCCTCGTCTGCGCCCACCCAAGCCTCCTCCGCCATGCGCACGCTCCTCGGCCTCACACTCGCCGTCGTCTTCCTCGGCGCGAGCGCGCTCACCGCCGCCGCTCCGCTCACACTCGATCACGTCCTCGCTGAGGTCCGCGCCCGTCACCCGGAGATCAAGTCCGCCACCGCCACCGCCGCCGCCGACCGCGAGCGCATCGTCCAAGCCGGCGCCTGGGAGGATCCCGTCGCCGGCTTCGAACTCCAGCGCACGAACAACCACACACGTGTCTTCGGCTACGACACCGCAGAATTTTCCTTCAGTCAAAAAATCCCCCTCTCCGGCAACCGCGAACGCCGCCGCGCCGCCGCCACGGCCGTAGCCGGCGTCTCCGCCGCCGCGATCCACTCGCGCTCGTTCATGCTCGTCGCCGCCGCTCGCGACGCGTTCTTCGCCCTCCTCCGCACGCGCGAGCAGCTCGCCCTCGTCACCGCCTCCGAGCGTCTCCTCGTTCAAGCTGCCGACCTCGTCCGCAGTCGTCTCGCCACCGGCGGCGCCGACACCACCGCCCTCCTCCTCGCCGAACGCGAACGCGCCGAACTCCAGGAACGCGTTTTCCTGCTTGAACGCGAAGCCGCCGACGCCACCGCCATCCTCAACACCGTCCGCGATCTCCCGCCCCAATCCCCCATCGGCGAACTCGCCGCTGCCCCCGCCACGGCCTCCACTCCCCCCTTCGCCTCTCTCGAGGAAGCTCAAGCCCACGCCCTCGCCCACCGCCCCGAACTCCGCGAGGCCGCCGCCCGCATCACCGCGGCCGCGCGCCATGAAGACGTCGCCGCCCGCGCCTGGCACCCCGATCCCGAATTCATGATCAAAGCCCGCCACGTCCAGGCCGGTGGCCGCGTCCTCAACGACTACGATACCGGCGTCGCCGTCAGTCTCCCGTGGGCGAACAACGACAAATACCGTTCCGCCCAACGTGAAGCCGCCCGTCGCCGCGAAGCCCTCGAGCTCGATGCCGCCACCCTCCGCACCAAGACCGCCGGCGAAATCCGCGAGGTATGGACGCGCCGCGACACCGCCCTTCGCAGCGTCGAACTCTACCGCGACCGACTCCTCCCGCTCGCCCGCCAGAGCGCCGACTCGCTGCGCATCGGCCTCGTCACCAATAAAAATTCCCTCACCGCACTCGTCGCCGCCCAACGCGCCCTCATCGACGCACAGACTACCCTCGCCGCCAACGTCGCTGATTTCCAACGCTACCACGCCCTGCTCGCGACCCTCACCGGCAGTGGCGCGGACGTCTCGCCCGTGGGTTCGGTCGGCGCCGAAAAATGATCCGCGAAACATCCGCGCTACGTCCATGAAACGCCTCCTCTTTGCTCTCCTCGGGTTCGCCACCCTGTCTATCGCCTTAAACCTATCGCCGGACGCCCGTGCGAGCGAAGCGAGCATCTACCGCTGCCCGATGCATCCGCACATCAAGGCGGCCAAACTCGCCAAGTGCACGATCTGCGGCATGGACCTCGTCGCCTCCGCTCTCAGCTCTGACCGCTCCACTCTCGGTTCCCCCGTCATCTCCGTCCCCCGTTCCACTATCACCGCCATCGGCGTCGAAACCTCCGTCGTCTCCCGCCAAGCCCTCAACCGCACCCTTCGCGTCACCGGCGCGATCGACGACGATGACACCCGCCACCGCCTCCTCACCGCTTGGGCTGAGGGCCGCGTCGAAAAACTCTACGTCGACCTCGTCGGCGCCACCGTCAAAGCCGGCGAGCCGCTCCTCGATTTTTACAGCCCCGAACTGCAAACCGCCCAACGCGACTTCGTTCAACTCTCCCGCGCCGGCGAACTCGCTGCCTCCGCCCTCCCTGCCGCCCGCGCCCGCCTCCTCCGTCTCGGACTTTCCGATACCCAACTCACCGCCCTCCTCGCGACCGGGGAGCCCCCGCTCGTCACCACCATTTTCGCTCCCGACAGCGGCACCGTCGTCGTCAAATCCGTCTACCCAGGCCAATGGGTGAAAACCGGCGAAAAACTCTTCGAACTCGCCGACTTCTCCTCCATGTGGTTCCTCTTCGACGCCTACGAACAGGACCTTCCGTGGCTCGCCGTCGGCCAAACCGTCGAGATCACCGCCCGCTCCATCCCCGGCGAAGTCATCTCCGCCCCCATCGTCTTCATCAACCCCAACATCGATGAAATGACCCGCACCGCCAAGATCCGCGTCGTCCTCCCCAATCCTCACGTCAACTACGCCGGCATCGCCCACACCCTCTATCACAAGGTCCTCGCCGAAGGCCGCGTCCTCGTCTCTTCACCCGCCGTACTCGCCGCGCCCCGCGCCGCCATTCTTGATCGCGGCACCGGCCCCGTCGCTTACGTCGACCGCAGCGACGGCCTCTACGCGCAACGCGGGGTCACCCTCGGCCGCCGCGGCGATAGTCTCGTCGAAATCCTCTCCGGCCTCACCGAGGGCGATAAAGTCGTCACCCACGGAGCCCTCCTCCTCGACGCCCAAGCCCAGCTCGCCAACGAAGCCACCGAACACGCCGCCCCATCCGCTGGCGACTCGACGCCCCCGTCGCGTTCTCCTCCCGCTGCCAGCGCTCCACTCTCCGCTCTCAACGCCCTCGCCACCGCGAGTTCCACCGCCGCCGCCGGCCTCGCCGCCGACGACTTCGCCGCCTACCAAAAACATTTCCCGACGCTCTCCGCTTCCGCGAAAGACTTCCCCTTCCTGCCCGCCCTCGCGCTGGGCACCGACCTCAAATCCGCCCGCACGTCCTTCGAACCGTGGAGCACCGCCGTCGCCGATCTCCTCAAACCTCATCGCGCGCAACTCGGCCTCAAAATTTACCAGTGCACCATGACCCCCGTCCTCGGGAAGGGCCGTTGGGTCCAACGCGGCCTGCCCCTAAAAAATCCTTTCTACGGCTCCGCGATGGCCGACTGCGGCGACGAAGTCCCCTGACCTCCGGGCGCGACCACCCTCGTGCGCTCACCTTCAATTCCACTCCGCCTCGGGCTCCACCTTTCTCTTCGTAGATCCCCCATCTCGTGATCTCCGCTCTCATCAAGTGGTCGCTCCACAATCGTTTCCTCGTCCTCGGGGCGACGCTCCTCCTGTTCGGCTGGGGCCTCTTCGCGATCCGCCGCGTGCCCATCGATGCTATTCCCGACCTCAGCGAAAACCAAGTGATCGTCTTCGCCGACTGGGAGGGCCGCAGCCCACGCGAGGTCGAGGACCAAGTCACCTACCCGCTCTCCGTCAATCTCCAGGGCCTCGCCGGCGTGCGCACCGTGCGCGCCACCTCGATGTTCGGTTTCTCGCTCATCACGGTTATCTTCGCAGACAAACTCGACAACTACTTCGCCCGCACCCGCGTCCTCGAGCGCCTCAACTATCTCGGCAACATCCTCCCCGCCGGCGTCACCCCGCGCCTCGGCCCCGACGCCACCGGCCTCGGCTGGATTTACCAATACTACCTCAAAGACACGTCCGGCCAACAGGACCTCGGCTCCCTCCGCGCACTCCAAGACTACTTCGTCCGTTACCAACTCGCCGCCGTCTCGGGCGTCGCCGAGGTCGCCAGCATCGGCGGCTTCGTCCGCCAATGGCAGGTCGAGGTCTCCTCGCTGCGTATGAAGCAACTCGGCATCCCGCTCGAAATGGTGATGTCCGCCATCGGAAAAAATAACCTCAACGTCGGCGGCCGCACCCTCGAGGAAAACGGCCTAGAGTTCGTCGTCCGCGGCCGCGGCCTCATCACCTCGGCCGCCGACCTCGAAACCATCGCCCTCACCGCGCGCAACGGCACGCCCGTCTACCTCCGCGACGTCGCCACCGTGCAGATCGGCGGCGACTACCGCCGCGGCGTCCTCGACGTCGACGGCCACGAAGTCGTCGGCGGCACCGTCGTCATGCGCACCGGCGAAAACGCGTATCAAGTCATCCAAGACGTCAAAGCCAAGATCGCACAAATCTCCTCCGGCCTCCCACCCGGCATCACCATCGAACCGTTCTACGACCGCAGCAGCCTCATCGATCGCGCCATCCAGACCCTCAAACATACGCTCTGGGAAGCCGTCATTCTCGTGACGCTGATGCACGTCATCTTTCTCTTCCACTTCCGCAGCATTCTCATCGTCACGCTCCCGCTCCCCGCCTCGATTTTGGTCGCCTTTATTTTGATGAAGGAATTCGGCATCCAGTCGCACATCATGTCGCTCACCGGCATCGCTATCGCCATCGGCGTGCTCGTCGACGCCGCGATTGTGATGACCGAAAACGTGATCCGCCACTGCGAGCAGGAGGAACACAAACTCGGCCGCCGGCTCACGCGTCCCGAGACGTGGCAGGTCACCCTCACCGCCTCGCAGCAAGTCGGCCGCCCCATCTTCTTCGCGATGGGCATTATCATCCTCGCCTTCATCCCGATCTTCCAGCTCACCGGCCAGGAAGGAAAACTCTTCCATCCGCTCGCGTGGACCAAAACGTTCGCGATGATCGGTGCCACCGTTTTCGCCGTCACCCTCGTGCCCGTCCTCTGCTCGTTTCTCGTGCGCGGCCCCTTTCACGCCGAAGACCGCAACTGGGTCATGCGCGGCCTCCTGGCTCTCTACAACCCCGTCCTCGACTGGGCCCTGCGTTGCCGCAAAACCGTCCTCGCCCTCGCCGCCACCCTCCTCGCCTTCTGCAGCCTCCTCGCCTTCGGCCTTCCCGACCGGCTCGTCACTCAACTCGCCACGCTCAACCCGCAACTCGCAGCGAAGCTGCCCCCCGGCTTCGGCTCGGAATTCATGCCGACCCTCCAAGAGGGCTCCCTCCTCTTTATGCCCGTGCTCCTCCCGAGCACTTCGCTCACCGAGATCAAACGCATCATGGCTTGGCAGGACCGCGTCATCCGCGACACCCCGGAAGTCGCCAGCGTCGCAGGAAAACTGGGACGCTTCGATACCGCCACCGATCCCGCCCCCACCGAGATGATCGAGACCACCATTATGCTCAAACCCGCCGCCGAGTGGCGCGCCGGTCTGACCAAAGAAACACTCATCGCCGAGCTCACCCTGAAACTCACGCAGGTCCCCGGTTACGTCCCCGGTTTTCTCCAGCCCATCGAGAATCGCATTCTCATGCTCGCCACCGGCATTCGCGCCCAGCTCGGCATCAAAATCTTTGGCGACGATCTCGACGCCCTCCAGATAAAGGCCTTCGAGGTCGAACAAATCGTCAACAAAATCCCTGGCGCCACCGGCGTCGCCCCCTCGCGCGTCGCTGGCAAACCCTACCTCGAAATCTCCCCCGACCGCGCCGCCCTCGCCCGCTACGCCCTCTCCCTCGCCGACGTCCTCGCCACCGTCGAAACCGGCATCGGCGGCAAAAACGTCACCACCGCGATTCAGGGCCGCGAACGCTGGCCCGTGCAAGTCCGCTTCGAACGCGCCGACCGCGAAGACCTCGACCGCCTCGGTGCCCTGCCCGTCGCAATCCCCAACTCCGAGCCCGCGCGCTTCGTCCCCCTCGGCCAGATCGCCACGATCCAACGCGTCCTCGGCCCCAACGAAATCGCCTCTGAAAACGGCCGCCTCCGCGTCTTCGTCCAGGCCAACGTCACCGACCGCGACCTCGGCGGTTTCGTGGACGACGCTAAGATCGCCATCGCCCGCGACCTCAAGCTCGACCCCGGCATGACCATCGAGTGGAGCGGCCAATACGAAAACCAACTCCGCGCCCGCCAGACCCTCCGCCTCATCATGCCCGTCGTGCTCGTGATCATCTTCGTCATCCTCGCGCTGACGTTTCATTCCGCCGCCGAAGCCGCGCACGTGATTCTTGCCGTCCCCTTCGCCCTCACCGGCGGCGTGCTCCTTCAATGGTGGCTGGGATTCAATTTCAGCGTCGCCGTCTGGGTCGGCTACATCGCCCTCTTCGGCACCGCCATCCAGACCGGCGTTGTGATGGTCGTTTACCTCGAGGGCGCCGTCAAAAATGCCCTCGCCGAAAAACGCGCCCGCCTTGGAGCCCGCCCGCCCGCTGGCGCGCCCTCCGACGCTCCACTCCCCACGCTCACCGTTCAACTCACCCGCGACGAACTTCTCCTCGCGATCAAACAAGGCGCCCGCCTCCGCCTCCGCCCAAAAGTCATGACCGTCGCCACCGCCATCGCCGGCCTGCTCCCCATTTTCTGGAGTACCCGCACCGGCATCGAGGTCATGCAACCCCTCGCCGCCCCCGTCGTCGGCGGCATGGTATCCTCCCTCATTCACATTCTCGTCGTCACCCCGGTTATTTTCGCTTGGCTCCGCGAGCGCGAACTCACCACCCCCTCCAAAATCGACTGATCCCCATGCGCCGCCTCCGACTCCTCCGCACCGCTCTCCTTTTCACGCTCACAGCCCTCGGCGCCACGGCGATCCTCGCCGAATCCCTGCCGCAACGCGTCACCATCCCGGCCGCCGCGCAACCCCGTCTCGCCCTCGCCGGCACCCACCGCGTGTTTCTAGCCTACGGTCACGGCCCCGATGTCTTCGTCACCCGCTCCGATGATCTCGGCCTCACCTTCGCTGCCCCCGTCAAAGTCGCCACGGTCCCCGGCCTCATGCTCGGTATGCGCCGCGGCCCGCGCATCGTCGCCCGCGGCGACATCGTCACAGTCACCTTAAACCAAAAAGATCTCCTCGCGTTCACCTCCACCGACGCCGGCCGCACGTGGTCCGGCCCCGTCACCATCAACGACGTCCCCGGCAGCGCCCGCGAAGGCCTCCACGATCTCGCGCTCTCACCCGACGGCCGCGCCTTCATCACGTGGTTGGATTTGCGTCTCGGCAAAATGGCCCTCGCCGCCGCCGAGTCGGCCGACGGCGGGTGCACATGGACGCGCAACGAAGTGATCTATCGTTCGCCCGAAATTTCGATCTGCGAGTGCTGCCACCCGTCCGCCACCTTTGATACCGAGGGCAATCTTGCCGTGATGTGGCGCAACTCCCTCGGCGGCGCCCGCGATCTCTGGCTCATGACGCGCCCCGCCAAATCCACTCAATTTGCCGCGCCCGCCAAACAGGGCGAAGGCTCCTGGCAGCTCAAGGCATGCCCCATGGACGGCGGCCAGATCATTCCTAGCGGTGCCGGCGCCTTCGCCAGCATCGGGCAACGCGAGGGCCAAATTTTTTTCCACGCCTCCGCCGATCTCGAACAACCCGTCGCCCGCGGCAAGCAACCCGTCGCCGCCTCGCTCACCAGCGGCACGCTGCTGCTCTGGCAACAAGGCACCGACCTCTGGTCAGCTTCCCTCGCCGCCACCCGCGCGCTCACGACTCCCACCCTCCTCGCGCCCGGCGCCCGCTTCCCCGTGCTCCTCGCACTCCCCGACGGTCGCCACGCCTTGGTCACCTACGAGCAGGGCCCCGAGGTCATCGTCGCACGCCTCTGACGCCGCCCGGAGCCGGTGCCCTGTCCGCCATCCGCACGCGGTGCCTCGTCTTGCCCACGCGCCCATTCCGGGCTGAAGCCCGCCCCTCTCCACCGTCGCCCCACCCCACGTCCGCCTCACCCCACCCCACCTCCGCCTCACCCTTAGCCGCGAGCGCCAGCGAGTGGTTCCGTCCGTGCTTCCGCCGGTCTGATCCGCACCCCTTGCAGTTTTCCTTCCGTGTGTTCCGTGGGCCCCTCACCGTTTTCGTATCGGCCGCGATCTACCGCGCCCAGTATCCGTCTTCCTCCGTGTCCATCCGTGGTTTCAAACTTCCGATCACCCCGCCACCCGCCCACGCTTCCCCCCATGAACTGGCTCACCTGGTCCCTCCTCTCCGCCGTCTTCGCCGCCCTCACCGCGATCCTCGCCAAGATCGGCATCGCCGGCATCGACTCCAACCTCGCCACCGCCGTCCGCACCACCGTCGTCGTTCTCTTCGCCTGGGCGATCGTCCCACTTACCTCGTCCTACGCCGCCGCCTTCACGCTCTCCCGCCGAACGCTCGTCTTCCTCGCGCTCTCCGGCCTCGCCACCGGCCTCTCGTGGCTCTGCTACTTCCGCGCCCTCCAACTCGGCGACGCCTCCAAAGTCGCCCCGATCGACAAGCTCAGCGTCGTCTTCGTCCTCCTCCTCGCCGCCGCCTTTCTCCACGAGTCCCTCACCCTCAAAACCCTCCTCGGCGGCAGCCTCATCACCGCCGGCGCCATCGTCCTCGCGCTGAGGTAATCAGCCGCCCTCACTCCACCCTCACCCGGCGAATTGACAATCGCGCGACCACGCCACCTCTTTCCGTCCCGTGCAACGTCTGCGCCGCATTCTCGCCCTCGCCTTGGTCGCCCTCTGGCTGCCGGCGACCTTGCATTGCGCGCTCGAAGCCGCCGGCCTCGACGACTTCTTTCACTGCGTTAACGACCTCCACGCGCCCTGCGATCACTCGTCGCCTGCCGACCTCCCCGTCGACGCCTGCAACGTGATCGAAGACGCGAGCTTCAAGCCCGCCTCCGACACCGCCGTCCTCCCGCCGCCCTCCTTTTGCGCCTGCCTCCTTTGTTTCGTTGTTCCGTCTCCCGTGCTCGCGTTGAGCTCGCCGCCTAGCGGCCTCACCGCTCGCATCGAGCCTCCGCCTGAAGTCGCCCGCACGTGGCACTTCACCGCCCGCGCCGCACCGCCGTCGCGCGCCCCCTCGTTGCTTTCCTAAACGCCGCGGACTCCTGCGTGAGTCCGTCATCGTCTGTCCCCGATCGACGCCAAACGCGTCGCCGCGCCCGGTGGCCTGTCCATCTGCGCCCGCCACCTTCCACGTCAACGCCTCCCTCCCATGCCCCCACGCTCTCCCGCTCCGCTCCTCGCCCTCGCTCTGCCTCTCGTTCTTCTTGTCTCCGCCTCGCTCAGCCGCGCCGCCGAACCGACCGTCAAACTCGACGCTCTCGTCACCGAGGTGACCTCGCGTCACCCTGAACTCGCCTTCTACGAAGCTGAAATCGCCGCCGCGAAAGCCGGTGCTCGCACCGCGGCCACCCGTGCCGACCCCGAACTTTCCCTGTCCGCCGGCCACAAACGCGTCCGCGACGCCGCCGGTGCCCTCGTCGGCGAAGGCATCGCTTGGTCCGTCTCACTCACGCAAACCTTCGAATGGCCCGGCCGCCTCGCCCTCCGCAAAGCCCTCGCCAACGGCCAGGTCTCCCTCGCCGAACTCGGCCTCGCCCGTTTCCGCAACGCCCTCGAATCGCGCGCCCGCACCCTCGCCTACGGCCTGCACGCGGCCCACACCCGCGCCGCCACCGTGCGCGCGGTCGCCGACCGTTTCACCGCGCTCAAGGACACGTTCCTCGCCCGCGAACCTGCCGGCCTCACTCCGCTCCTCGAAACGCGTGTGATCGAGGCCGCCGAACTTTCCCTCCAACGCCGCGCCGCCGACGCCGAACTCGCCCTCCACGCCGCGCTCCTCGAACTCAACCAGCTCCGCGGCGCCGCCGTCGACGCTCCGCTCGTCATCGCCGCCCCCGTGCTCACGTTTGGAGATGCCCCCGCCGCCGATGCCCTCCTCGCCGCCGCCCGCGAAAACAATTTCGATTTCCGCCTGAAACGCGCCGAGCTGGAGCAGCAGGGCTTCGTCGTCAGTCTCGCGCAAAACGATCAACGCCCCGCCATCAGCGTCAGTCCGTTTTATTCGCGGGAGAAAGCGGACGGCCGCGAATCCGTCATCGGCCTCGGCCTCTCCATTCCGCTCCCCGTCTCCGGCCGCGCCCGCTCCACCGTCGACGTCGCCGAAGCCCGCCGCCGTCAGGCCGAGACCGCTACACTCGTCGCCCAGCGCGAACTCGAACGCGACGTCCTCACCTCCGCTCACGCCTTCGCGACCAAACTCGCCGAGATTCGTCGCTGGGCACCCGACACCACTGATAAATTCCGCGACGCCGCCGCCCTCGCCGACCGCCACTACCGCCTCGGCGCCGTGCCCATCGCCACCTACGTCGCACTTCAGACGAGCTACCTCGACGCCGTCGAAGCCCTCCTCGCCACCCAACAGGAAGCCCTCGCCGCCGGCCTCCGCCTTCGCCAGCTCACCGGCCTCGATTTCAACGCCGTCACCCTCGTCAACGCGACGCCCGCCCCATGATCGACCGCATCCTCGAATTCTCCCTCCGCCAGCGCGCCGTCGTCGCGCTCTTCGCGGCCGCCCTGCTCGGCATCGGCCTGTGGTCAGCGCTTCATCTGCCGATCGACGCCGTGCCCGACATCACCGGCATCCAGGTGCAGATCAACACCGAGGTCCCCTCCCTCGCCGCCGAGGAATCCGAAAAACTCGTCACCCAGCCGCTGGAACTCGAACTCGCCGGCCTGCCCGGCGTCGAGGAGATGCGTTCGATCACGAAATTCGGCCTCTCGCAAATCACACTCCAGTTCAAGGACGACATGGACATCTTCCGCGCGCGCCAGCTCGTCACCGAACGCCTGCAAGGCGCGCTCGAACTGCTTCCGCGCGGCGTCCTCCCGAAACTCGCGCCCATCAGTACCGGGCTTGGCGAGATTTTTTATTACAGTGTCAACTACCGCACCGACGCGAAGCAGAAGCCCGCGACGGAACTCGAACAGCTCATCGTCCTGAGCGAACTCCAGGAATACGTCATCAAGCCGCTCCTCCGCACCGTTCCCGGCATCGCCGAAATTAACGGCACCGGCGGTTACCAGAAACAATACGTCATCCAGCCGAAGCCCGAGGCGCTCGTCGAACGCAACCTCACCTTCAGCGAACTTGCCTCCCTCGTCGCCCAAAACGTCGAGAACGCCGGCGGCGGCATCGTCAACCGCGGCGGCCAGCAGCTCACCATCCGCGCCGTCAGCCGCGTGCAGACCGTCGAGGACATCGCGAATCTCCCCTTGAAGTTCGGCGCGGGCACGCACGCGATGCTCCTGAAAGA
>Ga0114978_10004176_pt1 | contig 11731 bp, 10 predicted proteins | sample S_140212_EF_Meta_FD_87027 | JGI IMG/M metagenome (GOLD analysis project Ga0114978, IMG submission 87027) | Freshwater microbial communities from Lake Simoncouche, Canada to study carbon cycling - S_140212_EF_MetaG | ecosystem: Environmental > Aquatic > Freshwater > Lake | place: Lake...
CACCATCGGTTTGAGCCTCGCCGAGGAATTCAAGCAGAACATCGTGATCGACAACCGGCCCGGTGCTGGCGGCAATATCGCCGCCGAAACGGTCAAGAACGGCGCACCCGACGGTTATACGCTGATGCTCGTGACCGTAGGCACGCACGCGATTAACAAGAGCCTTTACTCCAAACTGCCGTACGACCCGGTCACGGATTTCGCCCCGGTGGTGATGGTCGGGTCGAGTCCGAACATCCTGGTGGTTACGCCGTCGCTCCCGGCGAATTCGGTGAAGGAATTGGTGGCGCTGGCCAAAGCGAAGCCGGGCGGGCTGAACTTCTCGTCGTCCGGCAGCGGCACATCGGTCCATTTGTCCGGCGAAATGCTCAACGTACTGGCGGATGTTAAAACCGTCCACGTGCCGTATCGCGGCGCCGCGGAAGCGATGACTGACCTGATGGCCGGGCGCGTGCAGTTCATGTTCGCAACGGCGTCATCCGGACTCCCATTCGTGCGGTCCGGCAAAGTCCGCGCGCTTGCCGTCACCAGTCCGCAGCGGCATTCATCGCTGCCCGATGTGCCGGCCATGAATGAAACGGTGCCGGGCTTCGAAGTGACGGGCTGGTACGGTTTTGTCGCGCCGGCGCGCACGCCGGCCGGCATCGTCAACAAACTCAACGCGGGCTTCGTCAAGGTGCTGAAGACCACGGAGCTGCGCGAGCGCATGGCGGCGCAGGGCATAGATACGCTGACCAGCACGCCCGAGGAGTTCGGCGCGCATATCCGCGGTGAAGTCGTAAAATGGGAAAAAGTCGTCAAAGCATCCGGCGCCAAGGTAGACTAGCGGCTGCACTCCTACATCCAATAGCGAATTCCACACCATGAGTGATCACCACGCGGCCAACCGCCGCGAAGACCTGCGTTTTATTACCGGCAGCGGACGTTATACCGCCGACACCAATCTGCCAGGTCAGTTGTATGCCGCGTTTCTGCGCGCCGACCGCGCGCATGCCGAAATCGTTTCCATCGATGCCAAACCCGCGCTCAAGCGTCCGGGCGTGGTGGCAGTATTCACCGGTGCAGACGCAGTCGCCGCGCGCTATACGCAATTCCCCAACTTGTTGTCCTTCGCGGGGCGCAATGACACGCAGATATTGAAGCCGGCGCGGCCGGCGCTTGCCACCGACAGGGTACGCTTCGTGGGCGAGGCAATCGCCATGGTGGTGGCGCAGTCGCCGCTGGCGGCGCAGGACGCGCTCGATGCCATCGAGATCGAATTCCGCGATTTGGGCGCGGCCGTCACTTTCGAGGACGCGCTCGCGCCGGGAGCACCGCAGTTGCACGCGAACGTTCCGGGCAACCTGTGCTTTGAATGGGAAACGGGCGACGCCGCCGCGGTGGAGCAAGCGTTCGCCAAAGCTGCGCATGTGGCGCGCCTGAAGACGGTCACCACGCGAGTGGCGCCGAATCCGATGGAGCCGCGCGCGTGCGTCGTTGGCTATGACGCTGCCAGCGAGAGCTACGATCTCTATACGCCATCGCAGGGCATGATGATGCTGCGCAAGCAGTTGTCAATGCTGACCGGCGTGCCGGAGGAGAAATTCCGCGTGCACACGCGCGACGTCGGCGGCAGCTTCGGGCAGCGCAGCGGCGTTTACCCCGAGCACGGCGCGCTGATGATAGCGGCGAAAAAGCTCGGGCGGCCCGTGAAATGGGTGAGCTCGCGGGCCGAAGGTTTCATGTCGGACGCGCACGGGCGCGGCATCGAGATGGCCGGCGAACTGGCGCTGGACCGCGATGGCAAGTTCCTCGCTGCCCGTTACGATTTCCTGTGCGATATGGGCGCTTACCTGACGCCGACCGGTTCAATCAGCCATTTGCGCAATCCGGCAACTCTGATGACCGGCGTTTACAAGACGCCTGCGCTCTATGGCAGCTTCAAGGTGGTGCTGACGAACACGGTGCCGATAGCAGCTTATCGCGGCGCGGGCCGTCCCGATATTGCGTATGTGGTCGAGCGTTTGGTCGATCGCGCTGCTGACGAGATGAAAATCGACCGCACCGAAATCAGGCGGCGCAATTTCATTCCGCCTGAAGCATTCCCTTACAAGACGCCGACGTTGGGCGTATATGAGCCTTCCGATTTTGCGGGCTGCATGCACCAGGCGCTCAAGACCGCGGATTGGGCTGGTTTCGAAAAGCGGCGCGCGGCTGCGGCAAAACGCGGCAAGCTGCGCGGCTTGGGGCTGTCGACCATCATAGAAGCGACCGGCGCCGGCATGTTTCCCAAAGACCAGGTCGCCATCGAGGTCGATGCCGCCGGCAAACTGACCGTGTTCACCGTGAGCATGTCGTCGGGGCAGGGCCATGAGACGACTTTCACGTCGGTGGTCGCCGATACGCTGGGCCTGCCGCACGAAGCGGTGACTTTGCGGGAATGCGATCCTGGTCACCCCCTTGTCGGCAATCACACCGGTGGCTCGCGCTCGATGGCGGGTGTGGGCAGCGTATGCAAAATAGCCGCCGAGAAACTGATCGAGCAGGCGAAACCGCTGGCAGCCGAGGAGCTTGAACTCGAGCCCTCGCAAGTCGATTACGGCAAAGGCGCGTTCAGTTCACGCGACGGCGACAAGACCATCAGTTTCGAGCAGCTCGCGAAAAAACTCGCGGGCCGCCATCCGCACCCGATGAACACACTCGCTGAAGCAACGGTCGGCTCGACCTGGCCCAACGGCTGCCATATCGCCGAAGTCGAAATCGATCCGGACACCGGGGTGACGGAAATCGCGTCTTACGTGGCGGTCGACGACAGCGGCGTCATCATTAATCACCACATCGTCGAAGGCCAGGTGCACGGCGGCGTCACGCAGGGCGCCGGGCAGATGTTTTACGAACATGTCATCTACGATCGCGCCAGCGGCCAGTTGCAGACCGGCAGTTTCATGGATTACTGCATGCCGCGCGCCGGCTTTTTGCGCAATATCAATGTCGGCGACCATCCGCTGCCGAGCAAGCTCAACGCCATCGGGGCGAAAGGCGTGGGAGAATCGGGCTGCACCGCTTCGTTGCCCGCAATCGCCAACGCCATGACCGATGCGTTGCGGCCGGCGGGCGTCGGGCATCTCGACATGCCGTACACGCCGAGCAAGGTTTGGCATTCCATCCAGGCAGCCAGGAAATAAGGGAGTCGCATGTTTGAATTCAATTACGTGAAGGCAAAATCGCTCAGCGAAGCGCAGGCATTCGTTGCGGCCAATCCGGACGCCAAGTTGCTGGCGGGCGGCATGACGCTGATTCCGACCCTGAAGCAGCGATTGGCGCAGCCGACGCATCTCGTCGATATCGGCGGCCTGCCGGAATTGCGCGGCATTGAAGTCAAGGGCACACAACTCGTGATCGGCGCGGCGAGTCAGCACCATGAGGTCGCCACTTCTGCCGTTGTGAAGAAGGCGATCCCCGCGCTGGCGGCGCTTGCCGACCAGATCGGCGACCCGCAGGTGCGCAACCGCGGCACCATCGGCGGCTCGGTCGCCAATAACGATCCGGCAGCCGATTATCCGGCGGCAGTGCTGGCACTCGACGCGGCGGTAGTCACCAATAAGCGCGAAATCGCGGCGGGTGATTATTTCCAGGGCATGTTCGCCACCGCGCTGGAAGAGGGCGAGATCATCGTGTCCATCAAATTCAATATCCCGAAGCGCGCGGCGTATGAGAAGTTTCCGCACCCGGCGTCGGGTTATGCCATGGCGGGCGTATTCGTTGCCGAAGGCGCCAAAGGTTTGCGCGTGGCGGTCACCGGTGCGGCATCCGGCGTGTTCCGCTGGGAAGCCGCGGAAAAAGCACTCGCCAAGAAAATGAGCGTAGATGCGCTCGAAGGCGTTGAGCTTGCGACCGACGACATGAACGAAGATATCCATGCCACGCGCGAATACCGCGCCAATCTTGCCCGGGTGATGACCAAACGCGCGCTGCAGAAACTGCTCGCCGCGTAACTCTGAATCCCGATTCCCGAATCCTGACTCCTGAATTCAATCCCATGACAAAAATCGAACTGACCGTCAACGGCACCAAACATTCGCGCGAAGTCGAAGACCGCGCTTTACTGGTGGATGTGCTGCGCGACCAACTCCAGCTTACCGGCACGCATATCGGCTGCGACACCAGCCAGTGCGGCTGCTGCACCGTCCACGTCAACGGGCGCGCGATCAAGTCGTGCACCATGCTGGCGGTGCAGGCGAGCGGCGCCGACATCGTCACCATCGAAGGCATGGCCAAGGGCGACAAGCTGCACCCTGTGCAGCAGGCGTTCACCGACTGCCACGCGCTGCAATGCGGTTTCTGCACGCCGGGGATGATCATGGCGATCAGCGCCTTCCTGAAAGACAATCCGCACCCGACCGATGAAGAGATTTATCACGGACTTGAAGGCAATCTGTGCCGCTGCACCGGCTACATCAATATCGTAAAAGCGGTGAAGCGCAGCGCCGAGTTGATGAAGTAACGAAGTTATCTTCCATCTGAAGAGCAGGCATGAAGCTGAATCAATTATTGATCGGCACCCTGGCCTTGTTGTCGGGCGCCTGCGCGTTCGCCGCGCCCCAGGCGTGTAAACCGGTGCTCGATTACAGTTTCCCGGGGCTTTTGAACGGCAAGCCGCAATCGTTGTGCGATTACGCGGGCAAAGTCGTGCTGGTGGTGAATACCGCGAGCCAGTGCGGCTACACGCCGCAATACGAAGGGCTGGAAGCCTTGTTCAAGCGCTACGAGAAGCGCGGCCTGGTCGTGGTGGGCTTTCCGTCAAACGATTTCGGCGGGCAGGAGCCGCGCAGCAACAAGGAAGTCGCGGAGTTCTGCCAGCTCAATTACGGCGTGAGTTTCCCCATGTTCGAGAAGACCGTGGTGAAGGGGGCCAAGGCCAATCCGTTTTATGCCGTGCTCGCGCAGCGCGGTGGTGGCGCGCCGAGCTGGAATTTTCACAAATACCTGATCGACCGCAGCGGCAGCCGCGTGGTGGGTTTCGGCAGCAATACCGATCCCGGCGACGCCAAGCTCACGCGCGAAATCGAAAAGCTGCTCGCCGAGCGGCCCTAAAAACAAAACCCGGCTTGCGCCGGGTCTGCACTGCCGCGCGTTTTCGCGCGACCTTTACCGCCCCTCAACTGCCAGCGCCGCAGCTTTGTTGTCGGCGCCGCGACCAGTTTTAGTGGTTTTGGATCAACTGGCCGGAGTTGGCGCGCGCAAACAGGCGGCCGATACCCTTCATTGCCCACATGATTCCATTGCTGATTGCATCGGCATCACGCAACGCGTTGACTGCTACTGCACGTTGGATCGCGTTGACCGGCGCCAGTTTGACGCGGGCATAAAGGTCTGTTTTTGAAGCTTTTTCATCATATTTCGACATAATCATCTCCTTGAGACTAAAGTTACTAAAAGTATTGCCAGAGTGGCCAATTCAGCTGTTCCGATGAACACTGACAACATAGTAGACCTTATAAAGGCACAATTGTTGCATCGCAACACATGATATATTGTCACTCGTAGAGTTAGAAAAACTAATCTGAATATGACAGAACGATTACCTCCGCTGAATGCGCTCAAGGCTTTCGAGTCGGCGGCGCGGCATTTGAGCTTCAAGCGCGCGGCCGCGGAACTGAGCGTGACGCCGGCAGCCATCAGCCACCAGATCAAGTCGCTGGAGGACTACCTGGGGATGCCGCTGTTCCGCCGCGTCAACCGCGGGCTCGCGCTGACGCCGGCCGCGCAGGCGGCGGTGCCCAAATTGAGCGAAGGGTTCGACACCCTGGCCGAAGCGGTCGCACGCATGCGACCGCGGCCTGACAGCGGGCAACTGACCGTGAGCGTCGCGCCGTCGTTCGCAGCGCGTTGGCTGATGCCGCGCCTGCACCGTTTTTTCGCGGCACAACCCGACCTCGACGTGCGCATCTCGGCGCGCACGCGGCTTATGAACAAGCGCGGCGACGACAATGCGGTAGAACGCACGACGGTGGAAAACTGGCTCGAGGAATCCGACGTCGCAATCCTCTATGGCCACGGCGATTATCCCGGTTATCGCGTCGACAAGCTGGTGGCGCTCACGCTGGCGCCCATCTGCAGTCCGCAGCTCGTGCAGGGCAAAAATCCGCTGCGGCGTCCTGAAGACCTGCAGCACCACACGCTGGTGCACGACGATACCGGCACGCGTTACGATGGCGTTGCGTTCTGGGACGTCTGGCTCAAAGCCGCCGGTGTCGAGGGCGTCGATACCAACCGCGGATCCCATTACAGTCAACCTGTATTGGCACTGGAAGCGGCGAGCGACGCGCTCGGCGTGGTGGCGACGTTTCCCGTGCTTGCGAGCGCGGAACTCACGGTGGGGCGCCTGATCCTGCCGTTCGAACTGCACGTGCCGTTGCTATCCGCGTACTACCTGGTATGCGAGGAAAACGCAGTGCAGCGTCCCGCGGTGGCGTTGTTCCGCGACTGGCTGCTGGCAGAGGCCGCGCAGCAGGCGGCGTATTGATTTCGTAGCGGGTGGTTATCGGGCATAATATTTTTTCCGTCGCTCGCGGCGCGAAAAGCAGGAGGTAGCCAGCATGCGTAAAGGCCGGTCGTCGAACCAGAAAATCATCGATCTCGTGCGCGCGTCGCCCGCCGCGCGCGTGAAAGTGGCCGTCACCGATATCGACGGCGTGCTGCGCGGAAAATACATCCACAAGGAAAAATTCCTGTCCGCAGTCGATGCGGGGTTCGGTTTTTGCAATGTCGTGTTCGGCTGGGACATGGGCGACCAGTGCTACGACAATGCGACGTGGACGGGTTGGCACACCGGTTTTCCTGACGCGCTGGCGAAAATCGATCTCGACACTTACCGCCGCGTGCCGTGGGACGACAACGTGCCGTTCTTTCTCGCTGATTTCGTCGACGGCAAGGACCAGCCGTCGCCGGTTTGTCCGCGCCAGTTATTGAAAAAAATCCTCGCGCGTGGCGCGAAACAAGGCTTCAAGGTGCTGGCCGGCGTCGAATACGAGTGGTTCAATTTCCGCGAAACTTCGCAAAGCCTTGCCGCCAAGAACTACACGCAGCCGGAAACCATCACGCCCGGCATGTTCGGCTACTCGCTGATCCGCGCCAGCCAGAACCAGCCGTTTTTCAAAGCACTGATGGAAGAGATGCCGCAGTTCGGCATTCCGATCGAGGGCTTGCATACCGAAACCGGCCCCGGCGTCTACGAAGCCGCGATCCTGTACTCGGAAGCGCTCGAGGCCGCCGACCGCGCGGTGCTGTTCAAGACCGCGGCCAAAGAAATCGGCCACCGCTTCGGCATCATGCCGAGCTTCATGGCGAAGTGGAACGCGCAGTACCCCGGTTGCAGCGGCCATGTGCATCAAAGCCTGTCGGACGGCAAAACGAATCTGTTTTACGACGCGAAATCGCCGCGCCGCATGAGCAAGATTTTTGAGAGTTATCTCGCCGGGCAATTGCATTGCCTGCAGGACATCCAGGTGTTCTTCGCGCCGACCATCAACAGCTACAAGCGGCTGGTCGATGGTTTCTGGGCGCCGGTGAAAGCGACCTGGGGCATGGACAACCGCACTGCCAGCCTGCGCGTGATCGCGGGGTCGTCGAAGTCGACGCGCATTGAGACGCGCTGCCCCGGCGCCGATACAAATGCCTATCTTGCGGTGGCAGCGTGCATAGCCGCCGGGCTCTATGGCATCGAAAAAGGCCTCAAGCTCACCACCGCGCCGCTCGAAGGTGACAGCGCGAAAGCGAGCCGCATACCGCGCCTGCCGCGCAATCTGATGGAAGCCACCGCGAATCTCAAAAAATCGAAAGTCGCGCGCGAACTCTTCGGCGAGGAGTTTGTCGATCACTACGTCAAGACGCGCGAATGGGAGTGGCGCCAGTTCCAGGACGCGGTCACCGACTGGGAACTGAAGCGCTACTTCGAAATCATTTGAGGCGATTTAGTCAGGCCGTTCGTGCTGATGTATAGAAGCACGAGCGGCGTCAACGAATAGTCTGAGATAGGATGGCATTCTGGGTTTATATATTGCAGTGCTCGGACAATTCGTACTACACTGGCCACACTGACAATCTTGAATTAAGAGTTGCAAAACATCAGTCTGGTGAGATTAAGGGCTACACCACGAACCGTAGGCCCGTGACGCTTGTATTTTCACAGGAATGCGCGACTCGCGAAGAGGCCTTGAGCGCCGAATTTCAAATTAAGGGTTGAAGTAGAAAGAAAAAGGAAGCAATGATGCGAGGCGATTGGAAAGAAGTGCAACGAATTGCGTGGGGTAAAAGCAATCCATTGCCTGATCATTTGAAATAAGAGAACCCGCCGTTCACCCTTCGATACCTCAGGGCGAACGGCACACCATATGAACGCTGTGGCAAGCCACTCATGACCTTATATCGTTTCGCTTTCCCCACTGAAATTCATTTCGGCGCCGGCGCGCGCCGCGAGGCCGCGAAGTTTCTCGCTGCCCGCGGCTGCCGGCGTCCGCTGATAGTCACCGACAAGGGCATAGCTGCCTTGCCGCTGCTGGCTGAATTCAAGTCGACGCTCAGCGGCCTGGCGGTTGAAGTCTTCGCGGGCGTTTGGGGCAACCCGGTCAAAAGCCAGGTCGATGCCGGCGTTGCTGCCTTCAAACAGCACAAGGCTGACGCGGTCATCGGCTTCGGCGGCGGCGCTGCGCTCGACGTCGCCAAGGTCATCGCCCTGATGTCGAACCACCCGGGTAGCGTGCTCGAATACGCGTGGGACCATCCGCAGGTGCGTGCCATCGAGCAGGAGCTGCCGTGTTTCATCGCCTTGCCGACGACCGCCGGCACTGGCAGCGAAGTCGGGCGCTCGAGCGTGATCTCGGACGACGCCACGCATATCAAGAAAATCATCTTCTCGGCGAAACTCCTGGCGAAAGCGGTGTTTGCCGACCCCGAACTAACGCTCGACCTGCCGGCGCATGTGACCGCGGCGACGGGCATGGACGCGCTCACCCACAATGTCGAGTCGTACATAGCCAAGGGCTATCATCCGATGTGCGATGGCATCGCGCTCGAAGGCGTGCGCATCGCCGCGCGTGCGCTGCCGGTTGCGGTGCGCGAACCCAAAAATCTGCAGGCGCGCTCGGATATGTTGATGGCCTCGCTGATGGGCGCAGTGGCATTCCAGAAGGATCTCGGCGCCACCCATTCCTGCGCGCATGCGCTGTCGACGGTCGCGGATCTGCATCACGGGCTAGCTAACGGCATCATGATCGACTACGTGATGCGCTTTAACCAGTCGGTGGAGCTGGAACGCTTCGCCATCATGGCCGAGGCGGTAGGTGTTGCGCGCGGCTCCAGGGAGGCGAGCGCGGATGCGTTTGTCGATTGGCTGACCGCGCTTAAATGCGAAGTCGGTATCCCGGCGAAACTTGGCGCCGTAAAAGTGTCTAAAGAACATCTGCCGAAATTGCTGGATGTCGCGGTCGACGATATCTGCCACCAGACCAATCCGCGGCCGTGCACGCGCGGCGATTTCGAACGTCTATTTACCGAAGCGATGTGAGCATGCGAAAACACACACTTAAAATCGGCGTTTCGGCGCGCTTTTTTCATCCCGAGCCGTCGAGCATAGGCGTGCAGAGCAAGACCCTGCAGTATCTCGAGCAGTCGATGGCACACTGGGTGATGTCGCGCGACGTGCTCGTGTTCATGATTCCGTCGGTCGACAAGGACGGCATCATCCATCGCAGCAATATCCGCCTCTCCGATTATGCGAAACACCTCGACGCGCTGGTGCTGCAGGGCGGGGCCGACCTCGCCCCCGAGACCTACGGCGAGGAGCCGCTGCAACCGGAATGGGCGGGCGACCGCGTGCGCGATATCTACGAAATGGAAGTGCTGCATGAGTTCATCGAGGCCGACAAGCCGGTGCTCGGCGTGTGCCGCGGCGCGCAGCTCATCAACGTGGCGTTCGGCGGCACGCTGCACCAGGACATCAACAGCCAGTTGCCGGGCACCATCGGGCACCGCGCGCCCAACGCGTACGAGCAGAATTTTCACGAGATCAGCATCGAACCCGAATCCGGGCTCGCGCGGCTGTATCCCGACGCGCGCACCGGCAAGGTGAACTCCATACACCACCAGTCGATCAAGACGCTGGGGCGCGAACTCACTGTCGAAGCGTACTCGGAACCCGACCGCGTGATCGAAGCCATCCGCTGGCAGGGGCGCGGTTACGTGTTCGGCGTGCAGTGGCATCCAGAATTCCTGCATCCGACGGATGAAACGGTGCTCAGCCCCGCGCCCATACTCGAAGAATTTCTGAATGCCGTGCGTAAACGTGCATAAAGATCTTGCCATTGCTCGTCATGCCCGCGCAGGCGGGCAACCAGAGGCATTTGGATATCCTGGGTTCCCGCCTGCGCGGGAACGACGCAGTTAGTTTCAGGCTTCACTCAAAGCACACTGGAACAACCACAATCATGCTGAAAATTCTGAACCCGGCCACCAATGCGCTGATCGCGAAAGTGGCAGCCGATACTGTTGTTGGTGTAAAGAAAAAATACCAGGCAGCGCGCGCGGCACAGCCGGCGTGGGCGCAGCGGCCGGCCACCGAGCGCATTGATATCATGACGCGCTTTCGCGAACAGGTCCGCGCGCGGCACGACGAGCTGGCGAAAATCCTCACCAGCGAGGTCGGCAAGCCGATCGCGCAGTCGCGCAACGAACTGAACGGTGTGCTCGGCCGCATCGATTTTTTCGTCAACAACGCGGCGAAGGTCCTCAAGGATGAAGTCGTGTTCGCCGACCGCGGGCTCGAGGAGAAAATAGCCTACGAGCCGCTCGGTGTTGTCGCCAACATTTCGGCGTGGAACTATCCGTACTTCGTCGGCGCCAATGTGTTCGTGCCGGCATTGCTGACGGGCAACACAGTGCTGTACAAGCCTTCCGAGTTCGCGACGCTCACCGGGCTCGAGATCGCAAAAATGCTGCACGCCTCAGGCGTCCCGCAGGACGTGTTTGCGGCGGTGGTGGGCGGCGGGGAAATCGGCGCGTCGCTCGCGCGCCAGCCGGTCGACGGCATATTCTTCACCGGGTCGTATGCGACCGGCCGCAAGATCGCGGCGGCCGCCGCCAAGCGCATGATCAAGGTGCAACTGGAGCTCGGCGGCAAAGACCCGATCTACGTGTGCGAGGACGCGGACGTGAAAGCCGCCGCCGCATCAACGGCCGACGGTGCGTTCTACAACACCGGGCAAAGCTGCTGCGCGGTCGAGCGCATATATGTGCACGAGAGCATCCATGTCGATTTCGTCGATGCGTTTGTCGCCACCGTGCGCGGCTTCAAAATCGGCGACCCGCGCGACGACACGACTTATATCGGCCCGCTGACGCGCAAAGCCCAGCTGGCGGTCTTGAAGCGCCAGGTCGCGGATGCCAGGAAAAAGGGTGCCAGCCTCCTGCTGCGCGGCAAGCCGCTGACACGCAAAGGGCATTACTTCGCGCCGACGGTATTGAGCGACGTCGATCACCGCATGGAACTCATGCGCGAGGAGAGTTTCGGGCCTGTCATCGGTATCCAGAAGGTGAAGGATGACTTTGAGGCGGTCAGGCTGATGAACGATACGGCCTACGGCCTCACCGCCGGCGTTTATACATCCGACCGCGGCCGCGCCGAGAAAATTCTGGCGCAAATAAAATCCGGCTCGGTATACTGGAACTGCTGCGACCGCGTGAGCCCGCGCCTGCC
>Ga0114978_10004178_pt1 | contig 11729 bp, 10 predicted proteins | sample S_140212_EF_Meta_FD_87027 | JGI IMG/M metagenome (GOLD analysis project Ga0114978, IMG submission 87027) | Freshwater microbial communities from Lake Simoncouche, Canada to study carbon cycling - S_140212_EF_MetaG | ecosystem: Environmental > Aquatic > Freshwater > Lake | place: Lake...
ACCCGACGTATTATTAATAGATTACTTGGATTTGATGATGCCTTTGAGCGTGAAGGTATCGCCCAGCGATCTGTTTGTTAAAGACAAATATGTGTCAGAAGAGATTCGAAATCTAGCAATGGAGACCCAGTGTGTAACTGTAACTGCGTCACAGTTAAATCGTGCGGCTGTTGAAGAAATTGAGTTTGATCACAGCCATATCAGTGGCGGATTAAGTAAGATTATGACAGCGGATAATGTTATAGGTATCTTTACAAGTCGTGCGATGAAAGAGCGGGGACGTTATCAAATTCAATTTATGAAAACACGTAGCAGTAGCGGAGTTGGACAAAAAGTTGAATTAGAATTTAATCTAGACACATTACGGATTAGTGATTTGGGAGAAGAAGACGAACCTCAAGCTAGTTTTACCCAGGGTGGGAGCAAATCTGCAAACTTACAAAGTTCTGTGTATCAAGGACTCAAACGTACTAGTAGTGTAACTGCTGATCCGGAAACGGGTGAAATAGATCCAACTCAAGGATCTACTGTTAAGCAGATAGTTAAACCTGTGGCAAAAGCCGCGGCACCTTTAATGCGTAGTATGTTAACCGCAATAAATCCAGAAAAAGATTAAAACCAGGTAGCAGTGTGGAATGATGCAGAGCGATCAATGGCCAACAACCATTGGTCAATTCCTTGTTCAGAAAACACAGTTTCCATTGTAGCAGGAAGAATTTCCCATTTTATAGGTTCAGCAGAGTCATGGGGATCTAGCATATGATTCATTCGCCCGTCGTCCCATAACCAATATCCAGTACAGGCTCTAAAATACTCAGGACCTTCTCCGCGACTTACTGCGGCTAAAATACTAATATCATTTGTAACCGCTATTTCGTCTGTAATTTTAGCCGAACTTAATCCCATCCAATCTGTTGAATGTATAACATGTATTTTACGTTCTTCGATGTTTCCGCCGTACCACAAAGGATCGTCTGACTCTATATGAATTCCGTTAGTTTCAGATACATCACTAAGCCTGGGCTGTGATAATTCTCTGTTGATTTGTAGTCCTACAGATACGTCGTCTGCATGGCGTAATAATAGAATAACCGAACGTTCCAATTCATTTTTTGGATTTCCAGGATTGGCCGCTAGTAAGTAGCCGTCATATTTTTTCTTTGGCATCGTATAGATATTTACCGCATAAATACCTAACTATGATTAATAATGAGTATATTGAACCAATCGGAAATCACACAGAATTAAATCCTAAACTTTGGGACGGTGATCGCTTAAAAAGCAGTGTGCGTGGAGCATTAATGCGTATTGCTGAAGATTTTTTAGAATTTGTAGATGTACCTGTTGAAGTGTTAGATGTAGTATTAGCTGGCGGTAATGCTAATATTAACTATTCAGAATATTCAGATATAGACTTACATATTATAGCGGATTACAGTAAAATTAATTGTGACAGAGAAGCGGCGGAATTATTTGATACTAAAAGACTGCTTTATAAACGTGATCATACTGTAGAAGTATTTGGTATCCCAGTAGAATTATACATTGAAGATCATAAGACTCCTGCGGTTAGTGCCAGATATAGTGTTTTAGAAGAATCTTGGATTAAACGACCACCTTCTCGTGTTCCGGCATATGACAAAGCGGAAGTAAAACGCATGGTCGATATATGGCATAAAATTATTAAAACTGCTATTATGAGTGGAGACTTAAAAATCTGTAGACAAGCGTTATCATTATTACGAAGTTATAGAAAGAAAGGTTTGAAAACTGCAGAGGGCGAATTCAGTGTTCCAAATCTAGTTTATAAAAGTCTACGGAATGATCACACTATCGAAGGAATTACAACATTAATTAACTTACTACACGATCGTAGATTAAGTTTAATCTAGTTTTTCTTTATTAATTATAGCTGTAGAAGTTTTAGCGTCTAAGGTCATAAAGCCCTCACAACACATATTCCAGTCATCGTGACCATGCCCGTCTCCGGTAACTTCGTCCCAGACAGGAACATTCATTTTAACATGTTTAACAATAAATTCTTTACCATTTTCAAAAACACGCCAAACATGGTCTAAGCTTCCTCTGCCTTGTTGTCCTCTGGATTTATTAAATCTTATATGATATTTGTTCATATTATGGTGGGAGATTCTTGTGAAGTATTTGTATTTACTGCCGGCATAACTCCCACAGTAAAATGGATAAATTTTATTGGAAACTTAGAAGCATTTCGAGTATAACTATGCGGTAGCCAACTATTAGCAAAAAATAATTGTCCCGGTGTGGGCTGAAAATTAATCATAGTGCTGGCATAAGTAGCATCACTCATATTTTGTTCTGGTAAATTAATTTGTTTACGACCAGGACGAGGATCATGGATTACAATCCTACTAGAATCTTTTGGACAATCTAAAAAATAAAATCCAACAATCTGTGCTCCATTTGGGTGTACATGTTCTTCGTGATTACTATATTTGTGATGTTCCTGACACCACATTTCTGAAAAATAAGTGTTTAGGAAATCCATGCTATGTCCCTGTTCTTTCAAAATATTCCACGATGATTGAAGAATATAAGTGGAAAGATCGGTTAACTCTGGATCAAGAAACATGTTATCTGTTTGGTACAAGGGATACATAGGATCAACTGTAGGTTGAGTTTTCTTTCTTTCTTTCAAAAATTTCTCACTAACTTTTTTAGCTGAGGCTAAAAATTGTGGTTTTTCTATCATATAGATAGCACTTGAAAAATAATGATAGGAAGCTAGCTGGTCCGGTTGTGGAAGACTAGTTTGGATAGATTCGCCAACAATAGTCGGCGTAACTGTTTCGTAGGTATTTTTGGATGTGGTCTTTTTCATAAGTATGTGTTTATTATATACACTACTTATTGCTCTGTCAACCTAAAAACTGTAATTATGAAGTAAAAGGTAAAAGAGTCCAACTAGTAACAGTAGAATAATATTCTACTGAGTTGATTGTAGTATTAAATCGTATCCATCCACCTTGAGGATTAGCCGGTCTCTGTGCCGTAGTTCCGCTCGGTAAGTCAAAATACCCTGTTGAATCATTAACTTGTTCTGACGTTAAAGAAGGTAATAACGAATATGATGCACTCGTGGGTTTATTGGTTACTTTCCATTTATTAGAGGCAGAATTATACGTATATGTGTATCCGTTACTAACAAACAGTTGTCCATCTGTTAAACCAGTTCCTCCTACGTAGCTAAGAATAACTATTCCACTGCCACCATTACCTCCAGGTCCACCTGTACTAGAAAACCCACCCCCACCACCACCGCCGCCTCTATATGCGGTTCCAGCAGTTCCGGCTGCGTCATTAGATGATCCATTACCGCCACCGCCTAATCCTCCACTTCCTATGGTTCCTCCCTGACTTCCGCCACCGCCACCGCCAGAATAGTATGTTGAAGTTCCTGAAATATTTGTGCTAGCACCAATACCTCCTGTTCCCCCCACAAACCCAGAAGCAGACGTTCCTGAAGAAAAATATCCACCGCCGCCACCACCTGCATTTGGAGATCCTCTGCCACCAACATTACCAACTGACGAAATTCCGCAAGCACCATCCCCTCCAGTACTGCTTACACACCCAGCACCACCACCACCTGAGGCACCCGGTGTTGCCGCAATAATTCCGCTGTTATTAGAACCACCGCCACCGCCACCACCTTTATAATTAGGTAAATTGCCAATTAGTGATGAACTATAACTTACTATTACTATTCCTGGACCGCCATCTCCGCCTCGACCAAAATTGGTAGGGTAGCTAGAACCGCCACCTCCACCGCCTCCTGTACCAGGAGTCCCAGCCATAAGCCAGTACCTTCCTACAGGATCAGTATTGCCGCCACCCCCTAATCCGCCAGAACTAGGTACAAAGTACCCAGCACCACCGCCACCGTAATATGTAGCTGTTCCAGAAATTGAATTTTGTATACCAACTCCACACGATCCTCCAGCCCCACCACCTTTTCCAGCATCTTTAACTGCGGTAGTTCCATAATTTGTATAAGCACCACAAGTAACTGTCTGCGATTGTCCTGGCTGAGTTCCAACCCCTCCAAGACCATTACTAGGAGCTGGGGGCGATCCAGGCCCAGATCCACCACCAGATCCACCAACGCCACCACCTGTAACAGCTTGTTGAGCACCACCGCCACCACCTAACCCAGTTAATGAAACTCCCGACCCAACAAACGTACTGTTACTTCCAGTAGTTCCTTGAGGTCCAGCAACGGTACCAATAGGAGGGTTAATGCCGCCTGACCCAACTGTAACTGTGTATACTCCTGCTGATAACCGAGTAGTAGCAGTTACAATGCCCCCGCCGCCTCCCCCGCCACTATAGGGTCCAAATTGATTCATATTTCCACCACCACCACCGCCGGCTACCACTAAGATACTAGCTGTATTAATAGTACTAGGAACTGTAAGAGTGCCGGGTGTCGTAAAAACATGAACTTGACTAGATCCGTACAGACCAGATGAAGTAATATATTGATTACCGCCACTAACAGAAAGAGTCTGTGATAAACTACCGCCTATGTTATTAAATGTTGAAGTAGTTCCTAAACTTCCAGCATTAGCTCGATCAGTTGATCCTGTTCCGCCAGCTCCTACTACTACAGTATAAGTCCCTGCGGCAAATATTCCAGTGCTTTGTGTATATGCTCCTGCTCCACCTCCCCCTGCAACTGCCCTGCCACCACCTCCACCACCGCTTACAACCAAATAAGCTACTGTTGTAAGAGTAGTAAGAGTGAAAATTCCACTGCTGGTAAAAACATGAACCCATGTATTTGATTGATTAAAATACCCAGTACTAGTAGTGTAAACAGAATTACCACCAGAACCAGTTGTTATAAATTGTATTGATGGAAAGTTTATCATGTATTATATTTAAGAAGTAAAAGGTAAACTAGTCCAGCTAGTCACGGTGGAATAATATTCTACTGAGTTGATTGTAGTATTAAATCTTATCCATCCACCTTGAGGATTAGCCGGTCGTTGAGCAGTAGTTCCGCTTGGCAAATCAAAATATCCTTCTGACGTGTTAGTAACATCTGACACATATGTAGGTGTAGTAGTATAAGCAATAGACGCAGTAAGACCAACTAACGTCCATCGAGATGAGATAGTGCTATAAGAATAAGTATATCCTGTTGGAGTTGTATATGGAGCTACATTAGTAGATGAAGTTAGTGTTGGGACAAATCCAGAATAACTTAACACAACTATACCTGGACCGCCACACTTCGACCCGCAACCCGAACCTCCACCATTTCCAGTGTATAACGTACCAGATACTCCGGCAAATGGCGGCGAGCTTCCAGGCCCACCTCTACCACCAGCACCGTAGGTAACACTAGATCCTGTTATTGAACTTACTCTGCCAGGCCCCCCTGTAACATTATTGTTACTACCACTTCCGCCAACTCCGTTACCGCCTGCGCCACCACCACCACTGGCAGAAATAGTACTATTACTAGTTCCGCCATTGGATCCGTAATTATTATAAGATCCGCCGATTGGAACTATTTGAGACTGAGATGGCTGAGTACCAGACCCGCCACTATTAGAGGGGTTAGCATTTGGCGAACCTCCCCCACTACCTCCGGGATTACCATTTAAGTAAGCACACCCTGGACTAATTCCAGCACCACCACCACCTCCCTGAGCAACAATATTTGTTGAAGTTCCTCCGATTATACTACTAGGAGTTCCATTACTTCCGGGGGGTGTTCTTGGAACAACAACAGCACCAGCTCCACCAGTTCCAACAGTTATAATATAATTCGAGGCTGATGTTAAAATAGCAGTTCCAGTTACTAACCCGCCTGCGCCACCACCACCGCCATACGGATAACTACCACCACCACCACCACCAACCGCTAAAAAAGTAATGTTTAAGGCTGTAGTTGTTACTGTAAATATTCCAGTGCTTGTGAATACGTGTACGTAACTATAAGTACCAAAAAATCCAGTACTGGTAGTATACACTGAATTTCCACCCAATGCCTGTTGACTTGTAATATAAGTTGTTGTAACTAGAGATGGAAAATTCAAAGCCATAGTATGGGAATCTTTTTAGGCAACATAAGTTCCGGGACCGGTAAATGTGTGCAAAGTGTAGGTCCCTACAGAAGTCACACCGTTACCACCAAGCCCCCGTTGCGACCCTGGATATTTAATAAAAACTACTCCAGAGGCTCCGTTGCCACCGGGGCCAGGTCCGTTGCCTGCACCAGGAGTACCACCGACTCCGTAACTCCCCGGAGCTGGAAATCCCTGTCCATAAACTACGCTAGATCCTGAAATATCACTGTATATTCCAAGAGGAGTAGCACTAGGACTGCCACCTATAGGTGCTGAAGCATTTGATCCCGGAGTTCCAGAAAATGCACCACTAGATTGTACGCCAGTTCCAGCAGTTCCGCCGTTGGCCAAGAAAAAGGCTCCAGATGGACTACCGGTCATTGTAGTAGAACAACCAGCCGCACCTGCGGGTCTTCGGCAGGGCTGTCCAACAGAACTACCAGCGCCACCTGTTCCTACGGTGACTGTATAAGTTACTCCAGCAGTTAAATTAATAAACCCTTGAGCTACGCCACCGCTTCCACCGTATCCTCCTATAGTACCTGATGGCTGTCCAGGAGTTCCGCCAGAACCCCCACCCCCACCGCCCCCTATTGCTAGGTACTGAGCTACATAATTCGTTTGCGTGTTACCAATATTTGCAGTCCACCCCGTAGTGGTATAATAAGCTTCTACCATACCATTATCTGTGTTGTATCTCATAGCTCCTGATCTAATTGGAGTTACTCGTTGAGCCGTAGTACCTGCGGGAAGAGCAATTGCTCCAGTACCTGTATTTGCTTGACAACTAATTCCTGTTATGGATACATTTAATGTAGCTGTTGTTCCTAAATTAGTTACCCAACGAGCTTGTGCTGAACTGTACGTAAATGTTACAATTCCAGTGGCTGTAGTTCCTGTGGTAAATGTTTGTCCATTATATAATGGTGCAGATTGATTGGCCGCATAACTTAAGACTACTATACCAGGACCACCAGCCCCGCCATCGCCATTTATTCCAGGAATCTGACTTTTACCAGCCCCACCACCACCTCCTCTATTTGCAACTCCAGAACCACCTTTTCTGCAACAAGCAGGGCCAGGACTACCACCGTTGCCAGCACCAGCTCCAGCAACACCTCCAATGTTTGAACTAACTATACCTCCACCAGCGCCACCTCCCCCACCCCCAAAGCTACTAGGCGCATTGAGTGTGTCGAGAACGTAGGCGTGAATTTGATATGTAAAATTATTAGATAATGCTTGACCACCACATTTATTGCCACTTGTACCGATAGCGCCGCCACCACCTCCGCCACCTGGATAAAGAGAAGGTGAACCTGAAAATCCAGCCCCACCCGAAGATCCATAATTAAAATAAGTTGTTGCTGTTTGTGCCTGTGCAGGCTGTAAGGCAGATCCTACTGGACTACTTGCGCCACCACCACCAGATCCCCCAGGACCAGCGGCACCTTGAGAATTAGATCCAAATCCACCACCTAATGCAGTTATACCAACGCCGGTGCCTATAATTGTAGAGTTTCCTCCACTCAACGAACAGTTAGTTCCGACTACACCACCAGCCCCGCCACTTCCAATTGTAATAGCGTACACTCCCGCTGTTACTGTAAATGTTCCGGTAACTACCCCGCCGCCGCCCCCGCCACCGGCTGAAAAGTTAGCTCCAGCGGGATTTGGATTTCCTTGACCACCTCCACCACCTCCACCCCCGGCTACTGCTAAAAAAGACACGTTCATGCGTACAGAAGCTGTAAAATACGTAGTACCTGTAGCAGTAAACACGTGAATGTAATTATTAACTCCGGGTACTAATCCAGAAGTAGATACATAATATGTGCCACCCGATGATGTACTTTGAGGAGATATACTATCGTTAAGTGTTGGAAAGTTTATAGCCATTTTTATTCATTAACTCCAAAAATATTTTTATTCATATGTGTCATTAGGCTGTATAAGTTCCGGGACTGGTAAATGTGTGATAAACAAAACAACTGGCCGCGGAAACACTGTTACCACCAGAAGTACCTGATTTTTGCGATGAGCCAGCGTATCGAACTATGACAATTCCACTACCGCCATTACCTGCAGAAAGACAGTTAGAAATTCCACCACCACCACCACCGCTATTTGCTGAACCAGCTCCACCAGATCTAGCCCCACCCCCTCCATAAGGAGAAGCGGTTATGCTAGGTGGCCCCATTCCACTACCCCCACCGGCGTATGCAGTTCCGTTAAGCCAATACTGTCCTCTTCCAGACTGTACTGGTGAAGCAGTGCCACCAGCACCACCTCCCCCACCACCAATATTACATGCGCCTCCTGCACCACCAGGAAATCCTTGTCCAAATGTTCCACATCCACTAGGAATAGCTGTTGGAGCTGGAATAGATCTAGCACCGCCACCACCACCGGATGCTCCGGGCAATCCAGCATACCCACCAGCACCACCGCCACCGCCACCGATAGCTGTAAACACTACGGCACCGGTTGCATTAGATCCAAATGAACTGTTTGAACCAGCTCCTCCAATGTAACCTGCTGGACTACCGCCTGAGCCACCAGCACCTATAGTGATAGCATAAGTAGTTCCTGTTATTAAATTAGTAGCTGTTGATAGGTATCCTCCAGCACCGCCACCGGCGCCGCCCTGCCCACTACTAGGACCGGAGCCACCGCCACCACCGCCACCTACTATTAGGATGGTTACGGGGTATCCTGCGGATCCAACTTTATTGTAAGTGCGAGTAGCTGTATTAAAAACTTCTGTGACGTTACTTTCAGTATTATAACGTATGGCACCTTGTTGTTCTGTAAAGGCATAACTAAACACCACTACGCCTGGACCTCCGCTATATCCTATGCCATTGCCGTAATTCCACCCCCCATTACCTAAGTTAGCCGTACCAGCAGGTGCCGGTCCACCAACGCTATTCCAAGCTCTTCCACCTTCGGCGTATGTAGTAGAAACTCCTATAATATTGTAAGTTAGCCCCGGTCCGCCTGGTGAAAACGGTGGGGAGCTTCCAGGACCACCAGCTCCACCAGCTCCACCACCACCGCCGGCTAATGATTGAGGGTTACTTCCGCTACCTCCGGAATTACCATAGTTGGTATAAGTACCGGAAGCTCCCAAGGGCTGTGCCTGTCCAGGCTGTGTAGCTGGACCACTACCACCTCCGTAACCACCACCTCCGCCTGATCCACCTGGACCTCCCGTGCATGACGACCCACCACCGCGTCCACCGCCCAGTGCTGTTATAGAAAGAGCAGGGCCAACACCTACTATAGTTGTGGGATTTCCAGCAATACCGGGCCCTGCTGCCGGAGAGGGATTTTGAGATCCGCCTGCACCCACAGTAACGGTATAAACAGAACCAGCTACAGCTATGAAAGTACCCGTGACTAAACCACCAGCACCTCCACCACCCCCTACGTTATTACCACCTGATCCACCACCACCCACTGCTAAAAATCCAATGAGCTTGGTGTCAGTTACAGTAAAGACCCCGGAACTTGTGAATACGTGTACATAGCTAGTACCGGAAAATATGCTGGTTGAAGTTGAGTATATCGAACCCCCACCCAAGGCCTGTCGACTTGAACCCGAAGCTCCTCCAGCGGGCAAGCTGATATAGCCCGTAGAAGAAGTAGGGGAACAGTTAAATGAACTCACAGTGACCGTGGTAATAGCAGTTGTGCTTAATACTGTCCAACGTACGGTGGCTGTGCTATACTGATAAACAGTGGAACCAACTATATAAGTCTGTCCGTTAACTGGGCTACTGGGGAAATTAATCATAGTTTTTACGATGCCTCGGCAATATTGAATGTATTTATGCAGGATCCCGGGGTCGTGCGTCGGGAAAGAGATAATCACAGTGCGCGAAGCGCCTGCGCAGAAAAAGATTTTAAGACCCAAATTATACACCAATATAATCGCTAAGTGATAATTACGTATATACATAACACATAATGGAGTAAAATATGTTCATAACCTTAAACAACGCTCATCCAGAGCACAAAGACCAAAAAGTAACTGTTAACGCAGATAACATTGTAACCATGACACAGCGTAATCGTTGGATGTATAACGGACCCGATGATCACGAAGGACATAGTGAAACAGTGACATTCCTGTTCATGCCCCCACACGGTAGTTGGGAAGTGTGTGAAACTATTCCGGAAATTAATCGTATGATCAATATTCCATTCTACGCTAGGATCAAGAACGTACTATCCACATTGTTCTATACAGCAGAAGCGGCCAGTCCACCCCCACCCCCTACAGTGACTATAACACCCGTAGAGCAGGATCCCAGTAACGACAGTGTGGCTATAGTAGAAGAAGCTGAAAAGAAGTAGTACAAAAACTCATATACAGATCTAAAAATTTGCTACAAAAATTTTTTAGAATCCAAAAAGCACCATATGATAAGTTTTTACATCTACATGTATAAGTATTTGTGTAGTACCCAGAAGTAATCTTAGTGTAATCGAAAGGAGAACCAAAGATGAAAGTACAAGTAATAGCAGTAGCATACTGTATCCGGGAACGTAAAGAACTACATTTGGAGAATCCACCTAACTGTGGGTAATACAATTTGAGCAGTACAAAACATAACCATATAAGCACCCACACACAGGGTGCTTTTTTTATGACCGGTCTATAGTAGGGTAAAAATTTGCCGCGCAACTAAAATGTGATCTCGAGATCTACAACCCCGAGGTTTTACTCTAACACCAGGTTTTTTACGGTGGAGATTTTGAGGGAGGTTTGAGAAGAATTTGAGGAAATATTTGAGGGAAAATTTGGCATGCTAGCAAGCGCAATGTTAGTGTGCGCTTACATACTACCTCCCCACCCCTATGCTACGAAGCCCTATGCTACGAAGCCCTGTGCCAGTTCCATATCGTACCAAGCCACCATAGTATTGCCTTGTAAGTATACTAATACGGGATGGGCATCATCGTTAATAGTATCGTATGCAAACAGTTTTTCAAACTTCTTTTGTGTTACTGTGTGTGTTGGCACATTGCCATTAACGAATATGTCCGTAGCGTCCAGTTCCTCTACAGTAAACCCTCCCCACTGTGCATCCAGCTCTAGCAAGCGTGCCCCGCATACTACTGTATACTTGTTGTGTATGTTGTTTACTGTGTTGTTAGTTGTAGGCATAGTGTATGCTCCATAGTGTTAGTGTATGTATGTAGTATACTACTGCTTACTACATATATGTAGTGTAACACACATACACGCACTTGTCAACTACTATATGCTAAAATACAACAGCCTTGGGGGAACTACTGTCCAGTACAGTCAAGCGCAATACCATGGACTGTGAGTAGTAATATAGCCTTAGGAAGGCCACTTGACCACAGGAGTCTATCCCACTTAGAATAACATTCTTTATCAGTGTAGTAGGGGCCACTGTAGTGGTCAGCGTACACATCTGCGTGGGATTAAACGCTATGAATGTGGGCGCAGGATAGTTGGCAGTCATCTGCCCATTAGAGGCTATGGTTAGGTTACTGGTACCCTTAATATAGTTGCCCACATATGTGCTCAAGGGCTGATCACCTGCTGTGTTGTACGTTAAGTTCAAGGTCATA
>Ga0114978_10004183_pt1 | contig 11715 bp, 12 predicted proteins | sample S_140212_EF_Meta_FD_87027 | JGI IMG/M metagenome (GOLD analysis project Ga0114978, IMG submission 87027) | Freshwater microbial communities from Lake Simoncouche, Canada to study carbon cycling - S_140212_EF_MetaG | ecosystem: Environmental > Aquatic > Freshwater > Lake | place: Lake...
GAACCACGGGTGCGGAGGGATGATTTTTTTTCACGGCGGCCAGGGATTGCGCATAGCCGAAGGAAACAGCGGGTCCGTCCCAGCGATAGATGCGCAGCACGGGCGTGGAGACGGACTCCAACAACGCCTCGTCCAGCGCCATCTGTTCCGGGCCGCTGCGCGCGGTGTCGTCGCCAAAAAAATCGAGCGATGGGAAAAGCGGCATGGCAGAACTTGCATCGTTCAGAGTTCATCTTGTCAACACCTTCAATCCCCCTCATCTTTCCCGCATGGCAAAACCCGCACTCGGCAAAGGACTCAGTGCGCTGATCAACACCCGCGTGTCGGCCCCCGCGCCGGTGGCGGAATTGGGCGAGCGCATCCAAAACCTGCCTCTCGTCCAGATCATCCCCAGTCCGCTCCAGCCCCGGCATGAGTTCCCCATGGAACACCTGCAGGAACTGGTTGAGAGCATCCGCGAACGCGGCATCATCCAACCGCTCATCGTCCGCAAGGTCGGCGAAAAATACGAGCTCATCGCCGGCGAACGCCGCTGGCGTGCAGCCAACGAACTGAAACTGCCCGAGGTGCCGGCCATCGTCCGGCAGGCCAGCGACCGCGAAGTGCTCGAACTCGCCCTTATCGAAAATCTCCAGCGCGAGGATCTCAACCCCATCGAGGAAGCGATGGCCTACACGCGCCTGCACCGGGATTTCGATATGACCCAGGAAGACATCTCGAAACGCGTGGGCAAAAACCGCGCCACCGTGGCCAACGCCATGCGCCTGCTCGATTTGCACCCCGACATCCAGACGCTGCTCAAACAAAGCCTCATTTCCGTCGGCCACGCCAAGGTGCTGCTTTCCCTCAAATCCCACGATGAGCAAAAACTCCTGGCTGCCGTCATCATCCGTCAGGGCGCGTCGGTTCGCGTTGCGGAAAAACTTGCTGCCCAGCAACTTGCCCGCGTCGGGAAGCGGCCCCGCATCCGGCGCGGCTCCTCCTCGGACCCCGATCTTTCCCCGGCCGTTTTACGGGTGCAAAATCTTTTAACGCACCGGTTGGCCACGCGCGTCGTAATCCATCACGGAGATAAACGGGGAACCATCAACATCGAGTATTACGGGAATGACGACCTCAACCGCATCCTGGCCGAACTCAACATCACGGGGGATTAATTTTTTTCTTACGGCGCTTCGCTTCGCGTGGGGCCTCGATCCGAAAATCAAAACGCAGCGCAAGGGATTCTTCGGCGATCAGATCCTCATCGCCGGCGGCGTGGTGAAGTGAACCGGGCAGACGGCGAAGCCGGAAGGCTCTCGAAGCAAGTGGACTTATCGACGATGGAAAGACGGGGGGTGCAATTATTGCGGCGTCGGGCCGCGTCCATAGCGCGGAAATTGCGGCTGTCGTCGCAGGCTGCAAGCCGCTCCTCCACGAGCAGCTAAGCGAACCCGCCCGACCGGTAGCCGAGGCCCTGCATACGATTGTCCGACACGGCGATCAAGCGCCGATTACCCCGAGGTGACTAAGATCAAATGAATGCCGGCCCCGCCATTCGCGGATTGCAGAACCCGCCTGGTATTTGCGACAAAGTGTTGATGAAGTGCGAAAAGCCCTCTCCTTTATCTCCCGGTGCCCGCTTTCGCGCCGCAGTGGAAGACGAGCGCCCCTTGCAGGTCGCGGGCGTCATCAATGCCTATTGCTCCATGCTGGCGGAACGCGCTGGATTTCGCGCGCTGTATCTTTCCGGAGCCGGCGTCGCCAATGCGTCGTTTGGACTCCCGGATCTCGGCCTCACCACCTTGAACGATGTCTGCGAGGATATCCGCCGCATCACCCGCGCGACGTCTCTGCCGCTGTTGGTGGATGCCGACACCGGTTGGGGCGGTGCCTTTATGATCGCCCGCACGATTCGGGAAATGAGCCGCGCCGGAGCCGCCGGTTGTCACCTCGAAGATCAGGTGCAGGCCAAACGCTGCGGCCACCGGCCCGGCAAGGAACTCGTCAGCACGGTGGAAATGTGCGACCGCATCAAGTCCGCGGCGGACGCGCGCACGGATGACGCGTTTGTCCTCATGGCCCGCACCGATGCCCACGATAGCGAGGGCCTGAACGCCGCCATCGAACGCGCCCGGGCCTACGTTGCGGCGGGGGCGGATATGATTTTTGCCGAGGCGCTCGCCGACCTTGCCGAATACCGGACTTTCACGGCCGCGCTGGGTCCGGTGCCCGTTCTGGCCAACATCACGGAATTCGGAAAAACCCCGCTCTTCACCGTGGAGGAACTGCTCGAGGCCGGGGTCCGGCTTGTGCTGTATCCGCTCAGCGCCTTCCGCGCCATGAACAAGGCGGCCGAGGGCGTTTACGCTGCCATCCGCAACGAAGGCACGCAGAAATCCGTCATCGGACAGATGCAAACCCGCGCGGAACTTTACGATGTCCTCGGCTATCACGCCTACGAGCAGAAACTCGACGAACTCTTTTCAAAAAATAAAAAAATCCCATGAGCACGGAAATCACCCCCGCCTTCAAACCCAAAAAATCGGTCGCCCTTTCCGGCGTTGTCGCCGGCAACACCTCGCTCTGCACGGTCGGACGCAGCGGCAACGACCTTCATTATCTCGGCTACGATATCCTCGACCTCGCCGCGCATTGTGAATTCGAGGAGGTCGCGCATCTGCTCGTCCACGGCCGGCTTCCCACCAAAGCGGAACTCATCGCTTACAAGCTAAAACTCAAATCCCTGCGCGGTCTGGACGCCACCGTGAAAACCGTGCTGGAATCCCTGCCCGCGTCCGCGCATCCGATGGACGTCTTGCGCACGGGCGTTTCCGCGCTGGGCTGTTCCCAGCCGGAAAAAGAAAGCCACGACGCCGCCGGCGCGCGCGAGATCACCGACCGCCTGCTTGCCTCGCTCAACTCCATGCTGCTCTATTGGTATCATTACTCCCGCGACGGACGCCGCATCGCGGTCAGCACGGACGACGATTCCATCGGGGGCCATTTCCTCCATCTGCTCCATCAAGCTCCGCCCAAGGCCTCATGGGTCCGGGCCATGCACACTTCTCTCGTTCTGTACGCCGAGCACGAGTTCAACGCCTCCACCTTCACCGCCCGCGTCATCGCCGGAACCGGCTCCGATATTTATTCCGCCGTCACTGGCGGCATTGGCGCCCTGCGCGGCCCGAAACACGGCGGGGCCAACGAATACGCGTTCGCGATCCAGCAACGCTACGCCAATCCCGCCGAAGCCGAGGCGGATATCCTCAAACGTCTCGCCGTGAAGGAAGTCATCATCGGTTTCGGTCATCCGGTTTACACCGTTTCCGATCCGCGCAACAAAGTCATCAAAGAGGTCTCCCGAAGCCTTGCAGAGGAGGTGAGTGACACCAAAATGTTCGACATCGCCGGGCACATTGAAACCGTCATGTGGCGCGAAAAGAAGATGTTCCCCAACCTCGATTGGTTCAGTGCCGTTTCTTATCACCTCATGGGCGTGCCCACCGCCATGTTCACGCCGCTCTTCGTCATCGCCCGCACCTCCGGCTGGGGCGCGCACATCATCGAACAACGCCTCGACAACAAAATCATCCGCCCTAGCGCCAATTACACCGGACTCGAACCCCGCCCCTTCGTGCCCATCGACAAGCGCTGATTTATGTCCCATCACGACCTGACCAGTGCCGCACGTCCCGAACCGGACGCCCTCCTCCAGCAAATTGCCGACTACACCCTGGCGGTTGACTGCATCACCAGCGAGGAAGCCTTCGACACCGCGCGGCTGTGCCTCATGGACACGCTCGGCTGCGGACTCCTCGCACTCGACTATCCCGCCTGCACGAAACTCCTCGGACCCGTCGTGCCCGGCGCGACCCTCCCCGGAAAAGGTGCCCGCGTGCCTGGCACCCGCTACGAACTCGAACCCATCCAGGCTGCTTTCAACATCGGCGCGATGGTCCGCTGGCTCGATTTCAACGACACCTGGCTCGCGGCGGAATGGGGCCATCCCTCCGACAACCTCGGCGGTATCCTGGCTGTCGCCGACTATCTGAGCCGCAACGGCGAGAAACCGCTCACCATCTTCGACGTGCTCCTGGCCATGATCCAGGCCCATGAAATCCAAGGCGTGCTGGCCCTCGAAAACAGCTTCAACCGCGTCGGGCTCGATCACGTCCTGCTCGTGCGCATCGCCTCCACCGCCGTGGTCACCCGCCTGCTAGGCGGCACGCGCGAGCAAATCATCAACGCTCTCTCCAACGCCTTCCTCGACGGCGGCGCACTGCGCACCTACCGCCACGCCCCGAACACCGGCTCGCGCAAAAGCTGGGCTGCCGGGGACGCCACCAGCCGTGCCGTGCGGCATGCCTTCTTTGCCCTCAAGGGCGAGATGGGATATCCCAGTGCGCTGAGCGCCACACTCTGGGGCTTCCAGGATGTGCTCTGCAAAAGCAAGCCCGTCACCGTGCCCGCCCAAGGCTTCGGTAGTTATGTGATGGAGCACGTGCTTTTTAAGATTTCCTTCCCGGCCGAATTCCACGCCCAGACCGCGGTCGAGGCCGCCATCACCCTGCATCCGCAAGTCACCCATCGGCTCGACCAGATCACCCGCATTGTCATCGCGACGCAGGAAAGCGGTAAACGCATCATTGATAAAACCGGGCCGCTGGCCAACCCCGCCGACCGCGATCACTGCATTCAATACATGGTTGCTGTCCCGCTGCTCAAAGGCTCCCTCACAGCGGCGGATTACGAGGATGCCGTGGCCGCCGATCCCCGCGTGGACGCGCTCCGCGCCAAAATGGAGGTCGTGGAAAATGCCGCTTTCACCCGCGATTATCTCGATCCCGCCAAGCGCTCCATCGGCAACTCGGTGCAGGTTTTTTTCGCAGACGGCAGCCAGACCGATTGCGTTTCGGTCGAGTATCCCATCGGCCACCGCCGCCGCCGCAAGGAAGGCGTCCCGCTCCTGCTGGAAAAATTCGCGAACAGCCTGCGCGCTCATATTCCCGCCGCCCAAGCCGAAAATATTCTGGCCCTCTGCCACGACCGCAGCCGCCTCGAAAAAACCGCCGTGCATCGGTTTATGGAATTATTCGTGGCCTGAAGCCCTTACTTCCCGTCAGGGCTTGGCGCGATCCTTCAAGGCCTCGTGCGAACCTGCCTTGGATAGCTCATGCATTATATCGGAAATGTCGCTCATGCTTTTTGCCCGCCCTCACCCGGCGATTCCAGACGCGACGTGCGGGGGAATCCATCCAGCAGCGAGGCGACATAATCGGACGCCGATCCGGAGACTCAATGATGGCCCGCGTTTCCTCATCGTTCAGGAGTTTGATCAGGGAAACCCGGCCGGGCTATGGACAACACCAAACGCCCAACTCAAGACACCCGCGAACCCCTTAACACCCAGGCCGGAAAGCGGCTGCACACTCCTTTGGGTTCCGTAGAGGCGACAAGGTATGGGAATACCAAGCCGTGCCCTCAAGCACTCCCAACCCATGGGGAAACCAGGTGCCTTCACAATTTCCCCGCCGGACGCTCGCGCAAATCCAGAAATCCGCCCCGGCTGAACCTGGAGTCGCTTGGTCACATCGGATGCACAGGAAACCTGGCGTCGACCAACCGTTTGAATGCTCAGTATTTCGGAGCCTTGACCGTGCCGGCCTCAAGGTCGTCGCGGCGGCGCTGGACGATTTGCCCGGCGATCTCATGCACCATTTCCTCAACGAGCAGGCGCAAATGGCTGCCGCGGCGGAAGTCGGAGGGCGCGATATTTTTCACCCGGTCGGCATGGGTGCTGAGCTGGTAGCACTTTTTGAAGCTGGTGCGCGTGGGGTCCTCGGCGTTGTAAACCGCAATGGCCTGGCCGCCGTTGCGGCGCATGACGGTGAAACACGGCACATCGGTCGGACCGTCGCCGATATAGATCATGTTGGTGAACGGGATCGGGCGCAGTTCCGGTGGCATGTGGTCGTTGACGTCCTCGTTCATGTCGAGCATGCCTTTGTTGATGCGGAAGAGAAACTGCGTCTTCTGGGTGTGGCTGATCACGCGGCGGGGAAAGGTGATGCGGCCCTGCGCGTCCTCGGCAAATTCACAACCGAAGATCGCCTTCACGTAGGGCGCGAGCTGGCTGCCTTCGAGCAGGGTTTTCAGGCCGGAGGAGACGATGTAGTGCTCCACGGTGATGCCATAGGTCCCGTGGTCGGTGGAGAGCAGCCCGGATTTGAACTCCTCGAACATTTCCGGCAGGCCTTTGTAAAAGGTGAGTTTTTCACCGAGATTGCGCAGTTCGGCGTTGGTCGGACGATCCATCTCGAGGTAGTCGAGCATCACCTTCATGTAGGCGAGTTCGTTGTCGTAACCCTGATCCTTGACCAGTTCGCGACAGCGTTTCCAGAATTGCTCGGAGTTGATTCCGAAAACAGGAAAGAGAGCCTCCTCCTGCATGTAGGTGGGCGAGAGGGTTTGATCGTAATCGTAAATGATCGCGATGGTATTTTGCGGGACAGACATACTGGCGCCTTTCAGCGCAGGGCATCCTGAAGGGCGGAGGACAAACTGGCAAATCGGAAAACATAGCCTTCCTGAGCCCGGCGCGGACTCACCCGCATGCTGTCGAGCAGCAGGTGCGACATTTCTCCGAGGGCAAGGCGCAGGGCGAAAGCCGGGGCGGGCAGAAACGCCGGACGCCGCACCGCGCGCGCGACCGCGCGGGTGAATTCCTCGTTGCGAAAGGGTTCGGGCAACACGGCATTGAGCGGACCGCGCACGGCCTCATTTTCCAGCGCCCAAACCATTAGGCCGGCCACATCCTCCACATGCACGCCGCTCATCCATTGGGTGCCGCCGCCCAGACGTCCGCCCAGACCGAGACGAAAAAGGGGCCCGATGAGATTGAGGGCGCCTCCCCGGCCGAGGACAAAACCGATGCGGACGCAGACCACCCGCACGCCGAGAGCCTCCGCCGCCTCCGCTTCGGCCTCCCATGCGCGGGCCACCTCGGCCAAAAAACCGTGACCCGCAGGCGCCGCCTCGTCCACCAGCGTCTCGCCGGTGTCGCCGTAGAACCCAATGGCCGAGGCGTTGACGAGCACGCGGGGCTTTTTTTCCAGGGCCGCCATCGCCTCGACCAGGCGGCGCGTTCCGAGGATGCGGCTTTCAAGGATGCGGCGCTTTTTTTCTTTCGTCCAAAGACCAAGGATGGACTCGCCCGCCAGATTGATGACGGCATCCAAACCGCTCAGGTCCGGCTGTCGCTCCAGGGAAAATGGCCGGATTTCCGCCCGGTTTGACCGCCTGTTGGCCACCCGCCGCGAATAGGCGACAACCTGCATTCCGCGCTCAAATGCCAGTTCCCCGACACGCGATCCGATGAACCCGCTCGCTCCCGTGATGCCAATCTTCATGAACAGGTTACCTCACGAACCGAATTTTTGTTTCAACCAGTCGTACGGAAAACGATCTCCGGGACAATCGGTCGGCTTGGGATTGATCTTCTTGTGCGGCACAACGATGGAGGGCTTGCCTTTGATTTTTCCGACCCGGCCCCGCAGATAAATGATGAGTTCGTCGAGCGCGGCCAGTTGCGCCGGAGTGGGCTGGTCGCGGTTCAAATCCCCAACGAGGCAAATCCCCAGGGCGATGTTGTTCAGGTAATCGCTGGCCACATGGCCGCCGTTGATCTGCCCGGTCCAACGCGGACCGATCTCGATCTCGCCATTGCCGGAGGAATTGCCGTTGCCGATGACGAAATGATACGCGAGGCCATTCTGCATTTTGCGCACCCTCCGGTGGTAGGTATCGAAAATGCGGGCGTTCCCCTGGCGGGTTCCGCTGTTGTGCACGATGATATATTTCCAGCGCCCTTTTTGCACCCGGGCTTGATCAATCGCTTTGCGCACCGATGGGCTCAGATAGCGCCAGCGGCGGAACCATCCTCCGGTGCTCTTGGGCGCGGGTTCCTCGCCCTGGCTTTCTTCCAGGCCCGATTTTTCAATCAAAATTGGCGCCTCCATCCGTTCGCCCTCCGGGGTTTTTCCTTTCGGAATCTGCGGTGGCGTGGGTTTAGGGGTCGGCGATTCGCGCGGGGGAGTTTCGCGTTGCAGCGTCTCCTCGGACGCGGGACGCGGGCTCTCCCGTGACTGGGTTGGCACGGGTGCCAGCTCGATCACATCAGGCGTGGCCTCCGGTTCAGGTCGTGGCGCGATAGTCGTTCGCGGCGTGGGTTCGGGAGTGGAGACGGTTTTCGGCCGGGGGCGCGGCGTGGCGGATGCGGCCGGTCGCGGCACCGGACGAATATCCTCCCTCGCCTTGAGAAAAAGTTGTTTTTTTTGCTCATCGCTCATCTGCGCGCAAATTCGCGGAAGGTTGGCAAAAACGAAGGCCCCCGCCAGCAGCCCAAAATATATCCTCCTCCGCATCTCGCCGCGCACCGTAACAGATGCTTTCCGTCAATCAAGCCGCTGGCCGATTGAACCTTTTCCCGGCCCGGTCTAGCCTTGCCGCCGCTCCGGCATCAGTACTTCACCTTCACCAGGTAAAGCCCGGCCGCCGGCGCGACGTAATTCCATTTTGTTCCGCCTCCCGCGAGGCGCTCCCGCAGCCCCGCGATTTCCGCCCGGCCCTGGGCCACGCGGATTATTGCTCCCGTCAGCATCCGCACCATTTTGTAGAGGAACCCCTCGCCCTCAAAAGTCAGGCTCACCAGCGTTCCGCTGGACCGGATATCCAGCCGGCTGATGCTCCGCCAAGTATCCCGAAGCGCCGTCCGACGGTTGGCCGAGAACCCTGCGAAATCATGCCGTCCAACGAAAATTCCAGCCGCTTCTTCCAGGCGGGCCAAATCAAGTTCCTGGGGCAAATGCCAGACCCGGCCCGCCTCATGCGGGGGAAGCACCGGCACGGTCCGGATCACGTAACGGTAAACCTTTCCCTTCGCGTCAAACCGCGCGTGAAAATCCGGTTTGGCCCGCGACGCCCGCAACACCCGAATGGCCGGCGGCAGGCAGGCATTGAGCGCCCGCCGCCACTCGGAGGGCTTCAGCGAGCCATCCGGCACATCAGCATGCGCAACCTGCCCGAGGGCATGAACCCCGGAGTCCGTGCGGCCCGAACCATAAACGACGACGCGTGCTCTCGTGATTTTTTTGAAGGACGCCTCAAGCAAATCCTGCACGGTCCGCCCGCCTTCCTGACTCTGCCAGCCAACGAACGGCGCACCATCGTAGGCGATGACCAGCTTCAGACGCATTTTTCTATCGGGAGAAGGGTCTCACGCAAAGGATGAGAAGACATAATTTTTGCCCTGCCTTTACTCCCTTTGTCACTGCCCCTCTGTCGCATCCAGCCAGCTTTGCAGCAGAATCTGAGCTGCCGCCTGATCAATGATGGCCCGCTGATTCTTCGCCTTGTGCCCGGCTTCGCGCAAAGCCCGCTGGGCGGAAACCGTGGTCAGTCGTTCGTCCCATGGCACCACCCGGCAGGTCACCGCCAGCCGCAGTTTTTCAATAAATGCCTTGGCCTTTTCCGCCGCCGGGCCGGACGAACCATCCATATTGCGGGGCACCCCGACGACCACCGTGATGATGGAGCGTTCCGCCACCAATTCCGCGATGCGCTTCAAGGGATTTGTCTTCGCCGTCTGGATCGTTTCCAACGGATGAGCCAGCATGCCCAGATCGTCGCTCAGAGCCAGTCCCACCCGGGCTTCACCGGTATCAACACCCAAAATGCGTTTCGTTTCCATTTGCAGTTGAAAATACCACACGACAATCCTACGTTGCGCAAACACGAACCATGTCTTCCCCGTTTAACAAATTTGGTGAAAACCTCCCCGTCACCGGCATTGTCGCCTTTTCCCAGGCGGCGGTCGGCTTCGGCATTGGGCTCCTTTTGGCTGACAAAATCGGACGCACCGCCCGCCAGCGCACCGCCATCGCCCTCATCGGCGCAGGTGCGGCCACGATCTTCCCGCTCGTTTACGGCATCGTCGCAAATGTCAATAACCGCCCGGATTCCTCTCGCAGCATCCGCCGCCAGATTGAAGGCATTCGCCGCGCCCACGGCGTTTCCGACGACGACTCCGACTGCTAGGCTCCCGCTTCCCTGCTTTTACTCGCCTCCAGCTCTCCGCGCCGCCGTGAACTCCTGGCCAATGCCCGAGTGGATTTTCAAGTCGAGGCGGCCCGGATCGAAGAACTCTCGGACTCCGCCCTGACCGCGCGGGAACTCTGTCTGATCAACGCCGAGAGCAAAGCCATCGAAGTCGCCGCGCGTTTCCCCGATCGGATCGTGTTGGGAGCGGATACCGTCGTTTCCCTCGATAACCAAACCTTCGGCAAACCGCGTGATTTGGTTGAGGCCCGCACCATGCTGGAAAGCCTCTGCGGTCGCATCCATGAGGTGCTCACCGGCGTATGCCTGGTGCATCGCAATGGAGAAAAAATATGCCGTTTCGTGGAATCCACCCGCGTGAAATTCCGGCCGCTTGCCGCCGTCAATCTCGATGCCTATCTGGCCGATGTTCACACCTTGGACAAAGCGGGAGCCTACGCCGCACAGGAAGACGAAGGCCGCCTGATCGAATGCCTCGAAGGCTCCATCAGTAATGTGATCGGCCTGCCGGTGGAGCAAGTTCTGGCCGCCCTCCACGAACACTTTCCCGACCTCAGGCAGGACCGGCCTCAGGCCGGAAATCCCTGAGCGAAATTTCCCGCAACGCGGCGTCCACGGAAACGCCAGGCACCGCCCCGGAAACCTCCAGGTCGGAAAACAGGCGGCCCGTTCTGAAAGCATCGGGCCCCCGGCGCGCCATCCCGCATGGCTCGATTCTCAACTCCGCTTTTAAGTTTATCGCTTAACTAACCAACCCGCACGGCGCGGGTCTTGTCCAACTTCAGCACGCCGGTTTCTCCCGGGGTCAGAAGAGCTTTCAGATCGGTGATCTTTTCCCCGCGCCATTGCACGCTGCCGCCTTCCACTAAACGGCGGACGTCGCTGCGGGATTTGGTCATCTGGAAGCCGTGACGATAAGCCTCCACGATCACACTGACAAAATCCCAGGCGACACCGTCCGGGGTGAAGGCGGGCAAATCCGCGCTCGCGAGATCTTTTTTGCTGAAGCGTTTTTCAAATTCCTCCCGGGCCATGGCGGCCTCGGCCACGCTGTGGTAGCGCGCGGTAATGCGTTGGGCCAGGGCTTTCTTGGCCTCCATCGGATGCTGATCGGGGGCCAGTTTTTCGCGCAGGAGAATCTCGTAATAGCGCGGCATCAATTCGTCGCTAATGCTCATGAGTTTGCCGAACATGTCGCCGGGATTTTCGTTAAGAGCGATGTAGTTTCCGAGGCTCTTGCTCATCTTTTGCTTGCCGTCGAGCCCTTCGAGAATCGGCATGACCATACAGACCTGCTGGGGCTGGCCTTCCTCGCGCTGAAGATCGCGGCCCACCATGATATTGAAGAGCTGGTCGGTGCCGCCGAGTTCGACATCGGCCTTGATCATGACGGAATCCCAGCCCTGCATGATCGGGTATTGGATTTCGTGCGCGCGGATGGGCTGGCCTTTGTCCAGACGGGCGCGGAAATCCTCGCGCACCAGCATCTGCTGGAGGGTGACGCGGCTGTTGAGCTTGATGACTTCCTCGAAGCACATGGCCTCAAACCATTCGCCGTTAAAAACGATCCGGGCGCGTTCGCGGCTGAGGATTTTGAAGGCCTGCTCCTGGTAGCTC
>Ga0114978_10004186_pt1 | contig 11711 bp, 10 predicted proteins | sample S_140212_EF_Meta_FD_87027 | JGI IMG/M metagenome (GOLD analysis project Ga0114978, IMG submission 87027) | Freshwater microbial communities from Lake Simoncouche, Canada to study carbon cycling - S_140212_EF_MetaG | ecosystem: Environmental > Aquatic > Freshwater > Lake | place: Lake...
GCCGTGGCGCGGCGCGACGGCGCGGTACAATGCCGCCACGAAAGCTTCGGCGACCGAGGCCGCGAGACGATCCAGTTGGACAGCCTGGTCTCAGCCCTGACGATGCTAATCGACGCCCCGGCATGACCGACCTTCGGGCCAGGATCGCTCCACTTTTTAAGGTGCGGCGTAACGACGTGCGCCATGCGATCCGCGTCTCTGCCGCCTGTGGCGCAACCTTCGCATTTATGCGCCTGTTCAACATCCCCGGCGGCCAGTGGGCGGTATTTACCACTGTCATCATCATGCAGGGCACTGTCGGTAGCACGCTGAACCAGGCCGTCGAACGCCTGATCGGCACCATGGTCGGGGCAATCGCAGGCTCCGTCGCAGTTTATGCCCAGGAAAAGAGCGGTGCCGACGCGGCACTTGTTCTGGTGATCCTGGTTGCCCTTGTCGCATTCATGGCGGCAAGCCGACCGGCCCTGCGCGCAGCCCCGCTGACGGCTGTCATCATGTTGGTGTCTCACCCCGTCGGGATGACGCCGGCGGCGGCGGCGATATTTCGGATCGGGGAAATCTTCCTGGGTGGCATCGTTGGCGTGGCGGCAACCCTGCTTATCTTTCCGACCCATGCCCACACCGCAGTGATGACGCGGCTCAATTCGGTCCTCGTGCAGCTGGAAGCCATCCTGGCGTCTCATGCTGCCCGGCTAATCCTGGGCGCAGCCGACGAAAGTGCGATGGACATCTATCTAACCAACAGGGCCAGCCTTGCGACCCTGCAGATTGCCATGGCTGACGCTGCGCGCGAGAGCGCCAGTCGCCTTGGCACCAACCGTCATACCGAGGCCACGCCGCGCGCCATCTGGCGCCTGCGCAACGACCTGGTGTCGCTGGGCCGAACCCTGAACCAGCCGCTGGCGGTGGAAGCCATGGTCACGCCAGGCCAGACTGTGTTGAAGGCCTATGGGCTCTTCTTGGCGTCTTCCCGGGCAAATCTAAGTGGCGGACCTCGCCCCGATCGGGTCGCCGCCAACAAGGCGCATGCGGATTTCCAAAGAGCGGTGGAATTACTGCGCGCCCAGGGCGTGATGCGCGGCATCCCCTTCGACGACCTGGCGCAGACCTTTGCCTTCGTGTTCGCAATTGAGGCGCTCTACACCAATCTCAGCGATCTGGCTGATCGGCTGCAGGAAGCGCAGGAAGACCGTTAACCTAATGTTGGGCTGTACAGCGTTGCGGCGCGTGCCTCGAAACAGGCCACAAGCTTTTCGATAGCGAGGTGCATGTTTGCGGCGAGCAGGCCATCCAACAGGCGTGATTTAAACTCGTAGTCGATGATAAATTCGACCTGTGTTCCCGTGGGATGAGGCAAAAACTGCCAAGTATTATTCAGCCGCCGAAACGGGCCATACAGCAGCGCGACGCTCACAGTTTTGGTCGCCTCCTCCTTGCGCACGCGGGTGGCGAATTGCTCTTTCAGGAACGAGAAACCGACCTGAGCCTCGGCATCGACGATCATCGCGCCGTCCAGTGCGGCGTGAGCATTCCAAGTCTTAAGCGCGGTGATCCACGGCACGAATTGCGGATAGGAATCGATATCCCCGACCAGATCGAACATCTGCTCGGGGCTGTAGGGCAGGATGTGCGTCAGGCAATGACGCAATGCTATTTCAGGGAAGCCTGCTGCGCCGCGCGCAGGCGCTCAAAATCCGCGCCAGCATGGTGCGACGAACGGGTCAGCGGGCTGGACGAGACCATCAGGAAGCCTTTGGACCTAGCGATCGATTCATAGCCGACAAATTCTTCCGGCGTCACAAAACGATCGATCGCGGCGTGCTTTCGGGTGGGCTGCAGGTATTGGCCGATGGTGATGAAGTCGACACCGGCCGAACGCATATCATCCATGACCTGCATAACCTCTTCCCGACTCTCACCAAGGCCAACCATCAGGCCAGACTTGGTGAACTGGTCTGGATCGCGGGTCTTAACCTGCTCAAGCAACCGAAGGGAGTTGTAGTAGCGGGCACCGGGCCTAATGCTGAGGTATAGCCGCGGTACGGTCTCTAGATTGTGATTAAACACATCTGGCTTGGAATCGATCACGATCGCGGCCGCCCCATCCTTCCGCAAGAAATCGGGGGTCAGGATCTCGATTGTAACCCCAGGGGCCCGGGCTCTGATCTGGCGCACCGTTTCGGCGAAGTGCGCAGCGCCACCATCGGCCAAGTCATCGCGATCCACTGAGGTAATGACGACGTGGTTCAGCTTCATCTTCGCCACAGCCTCGCCGACCCGGCGCGGCTCGTCGGCGTCCAGCGCATTCGGCAGGCCGGTGGTCACATTGCAGAATGCGCAGGCGCGGGTGCAGATCTCGCCCATGATCATCATGGTGGCGTGGCCGATCGACCAGCACTCACCTATGTTTGGGCAGGCCGCCTCTTCGCAGACCGTGGTCAGCTTGTGCTCGCGCACCAAACCGCGCGTCTCGTTATAGCCGGCTGATCCCGGCGCGCGCACGCGCAGCCAATTAGGCTTCTTCAGAACCGGGCTGTCAGGCCGCGCCTGTTTTTCGGGATGGCGAAGCGATGCGCCCCGCGTATCTATGACCGTGACCATGCACCCTAAATCGACCTTCTTAACGTCAGGATCAAGGGTCGGACGCGGGTTTCATCGATTGTAACGATCCTTTTCAATCCGGCACCGCGCCGCTAGCCTAGCCAACGAGAAAGCGGGGAACGTTAAGACCTGCTGGAGGAACGCTGACGTGACGCCGCCGGTCTATAATCCACAGGATGCCAAGCAAGGACTGTTCGACGCCCTGCTGGACGCCAGGAACCGCTACGGCGGCAAGAAGCCGATCATCGAGGATCTGGACCGCCGCCCACTGTCCTATGACGATCTGATCCGTGCCAGCTTCGCCCTTGGCCGTCGCATCGCCGGAATGACCGAGAAGAGCGAGCATGTCGGCGTGCTGTTGCCCTCAAGCGTCGCAGTGGGCGTAACGTTCTTCGCCTTGCATGCCTTCGGCCGTGTGCCAACCATGCTCAACTTCACGGCTGGCCTTCGCAACCTGCGGGCCGCCTGCAAGTCGGCGGCAGTCAAACGCGTTCTGACGGCGCGACGTTTCATTGAGCAGGCCAAGCTACACGACGCGGTCGATGCCTTGATCGCCGAGGGCTGCGAAGTGGTCTATTTGGAGGATGTGCGGGCAAAGATCAGCCTCGCCGATAAGCTCTTCGCCCTGACCGCCGGCATGGCCCCGCGCCAATTCCGCGCCATGACCCTACCTTCAGATCCCGGTGTTCTGCTGTTCACCTCCGGTAGTTTCGGGACACCACGCTGTGTGGTGCTGACCCACGAGAACCTGATCAGCAATGTACAACAGATTGCCAGCCACATCGCGCTCGATCCGGCCTGGGTGGTGTTTAATCCCTTGCCGACATTTCACTGTTTCGGCCTGACCGGCGGCATCACCCTCCCGCTTCTGACTGGAATGAAGGCGTTCGAATATCCCTCGCCCCTGCACGCCAAACAGATCGTACAGCTTGTGTCCGAGGTGGGCGGTTCTCTGTTGCTGGCGACCGATACCTTCATCAATCAGTACGTCCGTGCGGCTACGGGCGACGAATTGAGCAAGCTGGTGTTCATTGTCGCGGGCGCCGAGAAGGTGCGTGAAGAGACGCACAATCTGGTGGCACGGCTCTTTGGTGGTGTGCAGGTGCTGGAGGGTTACGGGGCGACCGAGGCCTCGCCCGTCATCGCCATCAACAAGCCGGAAGACAATCGCCGCGGTACAGTAGGCGGCCTGCTGCCGGGGATGGAGGCCAAGATCGAGCCGATCAAGGGTATCGCCACGGGCGGCCGCCTGCTGGTGCGGGGTCCAAACGTTATGGCGGGCTATCTGGATGACAACGGCCACATCCAGCCGCCGCAGGACGGCTGGCATGATACCGGAGACGTTGTGACGCTCGACCCGAACGGAAGCTGGATCACCATTCAGGGCCGGGTGAAGCGTTTCGCCAAGATCGGCGGGGAGATGGTGTCCCTGGCCGCCGCAGAAGCCCTGGCCGAGACAGCCTGGCCCGAAGGTCGCCATGCTGTGGTCGCCCTGCCCGACTTGCGAAAGGGCGAACGACTAGTGCTGGTCACGGACTGGCCCGGTGCGGAGGTAAGTGCCCTGCTGGCGCATGCGCAAGCCGCAGGCGCATCTGAACTATCTGCACCCCGGCGGATCCTGAAAACCTTCGAGATACCGCTGCTGGGGACCGGAAAGACGGACTATGTCGCGGTTCAGCGGATGGTAGAGGCAGAACAGGCCTCCTAGTCTAATATAATCCAGCTTAACTGCATCGCATTTGGCGTAACTCCGACCAATACGACGACGTCTCTGGTCGTCAAGGTTATCAGCATATCGCTGCTGGCCATGCTGATGGCGAAAGTCGTGGCGTCGTCGATGACGATCCGGTCGCCCTCAAAGCCGTTGAAATCGAGAATGCGATCAATCTCCGCTCCGACGAAGGTGTGGAACTGGTCTGCGCCAGAGCCGCCTCTGATCGTATCATTGCCCCGGTCGCCCCAGATCAGGTCGTCGCCTGAGCCGCCGTCGAGGATATCGTCGCCCTGGCCGCCGCGTACCCAATCGTCGCCATCGCCGCCACTCAGAGTGTCATTGCCAAGGTTGCCATAGACGATGTCGTTGCCGTTCTCGCCGAAGAGCTGATCGTTACCCTGGCCACCCACAACCCAATCGTTGCCATTGCCGCCGTATTCGAGATCGTTTCCCTTATTGCCGTTGATATCGTCGAGTCCTTCACCGCCGTAAATCACGTCATTGCCGTCGTCACCGCGCAGGTAGTCGTCGCCGGCCAGGCCTTGGATCGTGTCATTACCCGCCCCGCCGTTGATGGTGTTCCCTAGGGCGTTTCCGTAGATTAGGTCAGCCCCGCTGCCGCCGATGGCATTTTCAATATTCGCCCCTTGGGCGATCGCCACATTGCCGATCAACCCGCCCACGCTGGAAAAATACCCGGCGCGCAGGTCAATGGTCTGGCTGACGGTAAAGCCGAAGAAGTCCAGGGTGTCTTTGCCGCCAGCATCCCAAACCACGAAAATCGGCCGGGCAACGCTGGAGGTAAGAAGAAACCACGGCTGGTCTGCATTGGAGTTGAAGCCATAAACCGTATCGCCGGTCCGCGTGGCCATGTTGGCACCGTACTCAAGCTGGGCCGCAGCGATGTCATCCAGCAAGGGCGTTGTCGCGTATAGGCCGCGGAAATCGCCACCCGTATTGCTCTCGTTGAAATAGCTCATGACCGTGTACTGGCGGTCATCTTCGTAATAGCTGGCGTCCGTCGCGTAGGTGAAGCTCGCGCCGGCCGTCGAATTGTAGGTGGATGGGTGGTCCAGCCCTATGGCGTGGCCTAGCTCATGGAGTACAACTTGCCCGCCGTAGTTGCTGACCGTCGGGGCCGCGTTATAGGCGTAGCTCGAATTGATCCAGACGTCGCCAGCCGTGGAATTGAAATTGGTATTGCCCGGCAGCATGGCGAAGCCAACCGAACCGGCCACACCCGTCGTGTAATTGCCCAACAAGATCGAGGCGCTATTGGAATAGGCGGCGTCTCCGGTATTGCCAGATCCTGCCCGCGTGAAAACGATATTAGCCACGTCCGACCAGGCTTTGAGCGCCAGTTCCGTCTGATCAATCTGGGCCTGGTTGAAACGGGAAAACCCGCCCGCGTCATCTGGCATCTTCAGCGGTGCATCGGCGCGATAGGCATAGGTGACGTTAAAGGCATGGTTAATGATCCCGCCCCATCCCGGGCCACCACCCACAAGGCGGAACGCTGCCTGATCGATTGTAAGGCTGAGTTTACCATTGGCTGCTGTGCCAGTGCGGCTGTCGGCGTTGAGGAACCCCAATGACTCTCCGCCAGCGTCGGCGAGACTGCCAACGGCGCCTTCCTGCGGCAGAGGTTCGTCTTCACTCATCCAGCAAGATTGCTATGGGAAGGCTGCGCCCCGCGCAATCGGATAACGGGCGGCCAAACAGCGCGCCTTCGCTGTTGAGGTTTAAGCTCTAGATATGCAGAGCGCGTCCATATGCTTCGAGCGCGCTCTCGTGCATGGCCTCGCTCATCGTTGGGTGCGGGAAACAGGTTGCGAACACCTCTTCCTCGGTCGCTTCCATGGTCATGGCGATAACGAAGCCGTTTATCATTTCGGTGACTTCGGCCCCGATCATATGGGCGCCGATTAGGGCACCGGTCTTCGCGTCGAACACCGTCTTGATAAAGCCTTCGAGTTCCCCGGACGCAATGTTCTTGCCGTGGTTCTTGAACGGGTAGCGGCCAACCTTGATCTCTAGGCCCTTGGCCTTGGCCTGGGCTTCGGTCAGGCCAACACTGGCCACCTGGGGCGTGGCATAGGTGCAGCCCGGCACGGGGCTGTGCAGCCCATTGTCCTTCTTCCCCGCGATTGCTTCCAGGCAATGAATGCCTTCGTGGCTAGCCTTATGGGCCAGCCACGGTGGACCGGCGACGTCGCCGATAGCGTAAAGGCCGCTCACATTGGTCTTGGCATGGCTATCAGTGACCACATGGCCGCGGTCAACCTTCACGCCTAGAGCTTCCAGGCCCAGGTTCTCAACATTGCCCTCGATGCCGACGGCGACAATCGCCACGTCAGCTTCCAATGTCTCGGCCTTACCGGCGGTTTCCAGGGCAACGGAAACACCCTTGGCGGACTTAGATAGCTTAGTCACCTTGGCGCCGACACGGAACGTCAGGCCGCGCTTTTCGAACGCCTTGTGGGCGGCATTGGAGACCTCTTCATCTTCAACTGGCAGGATTCGATCCATGGCCTCGATTACCATCACCTCCGAGCCCAAGGCGCGGTAAAAACTGGCGAATTCGATGCCAATGGCACCCGAACCAATGACGATCAGGCTCTTGGGGGCCGGCCCCTTTGGAGCCAGGGCCTCGCGATAGGTCCACACCTTGTCGCCGTCCGGCACCAGGCCGATGGCCGGAATGACGCGCGCGCGCGCGCCGGTGGCCAGAATGACATGTTTGGCTTGCAGCGTACGGGGAGCGGCCCCTTCGGCGGTGACAACAACCTTAGGCGCGCTGGTGCCCTTCTCAAGCTTGGCGACGCCCTTGATCACCTCGATCTTGTTTTTCTTCATCAGGAAGGCGATGCCCCCCGACAGCTGTTTGGCGATCCCGCGCGAGCGTTCGATGATCTTGGTGAAATCGTACGAGCGGCCCTGCACCGCCAGGCCATAGTCTTCGAGATGGTCAAGCTTCTCAAACAGTTCGCCTGACTTGAGTAGGGCCTTGGTGGGGATACAGCCCCAGTTCAGGCAGATGCCGCCCAGTTTGTCACGCTCGACAATAGCCGTCTTGAACCCCAACTGGCTGGAGCGGATAGCCGCAACATAGCCGCCGGGACCAGACCCGATCACGATCACATCAAAGTCAGTCGTCATGGTTTATCGTCGTCTTCGTTCGAGGAATGGTGACGCTTGCCGTTTAGCTCAGCGGGTGTCTGCGGCCAGCTAGACCAGCATGGTCGAGGGGTCTTCGATGAACGCCTTGAACGCCATCAAGAATTCCGCACCGATCGCCCCGTCCACCACGCGGTGGTCACAGGTGAGCGTGACGCTCATCACCGTGGCAACAGCCAGCTGGCCGTTCTTGACGACGGCGCGCTGTTCGCCAGCCCCCACCGAAAGGATCGCACCCTGCGGCTCGTTGATAATCGAGCTGAAGGTCTTGATACCGAACATCCCCAAGTTCGAGACGGAGAAGGTGCCGCCCTGGAACTCTTGCGGGGCCAATTTCATGGCGCGAGCTCTTCCGGACAAATCTTTAGTTTCCTTGGCTATTTGAGCCAAACCTTTGGTTTCCGCTGCGCGAATAATCGGCGTTATCAACCCACCATCAATGGCCACAGCCATAGCGATATCGGCATGATGGTGCATGGCGATACCTTCCGGCGTGAAGCTGGCATTGGCACCCGGCACACGCTTTAGGGCCATGGCACTGGCCTTGATGACGATGTCGTTGACGCTGACCTTGACGCCTTCCTTCTCGAGCAGGGCGTTGATCCGACCGCGCGCTGCCAGCAGACCGTCGATCTCGAGATCCATGGTCAGGGGGAAGTGCGGAATATCGCGGAAACTCTCGGTCAGGCGCTTGGCGATGATCGTGCGCATGCCGTTAAGCGGCACAAGGTCATATGAGCCGGGCGCAATGCCCTGCTGTTCCAGCGACTTGGCTTCACGCGCTGTCGATGGCGCGGCCGCACCAGAGGATGCGGCGGTTGCCGCCCCGCCCGGCTGGGCCTTATCGATATCGGCCTTGATAATCCGTCCGTGCGGGCCGGAACCCGCAACGCCCTTCAGATCGAAGCCCTTGGCTGCCGCCAGCCGTTTGGCCAGGGGTGAGGCGAAGAGGCGTGAGCCGTCAGCCGCCCTGGGTAGCGCAACTGCTGCCGGGGCCGGCGCTGCGGTTGGGACTGGGGCCGCTGACAGAGCCGACTTGGGTGCTTCGGCCGGAGCGGAGGCCGGAGCAGCCGCCCCGCCCTCATCTTTCAGCTTGGCGATCACGGCATTGACCTTGACGCCCTCGGTCCCGGCCGAAACCAGGATGGAGTCCACCACGCCTTCGTCGACAGCCTCGACCTCCATGGTCGCCTTGTCGGTTTCAATCTCGGCGATTACATCCCCCGCCTTGATCGTGTCACCAGCCTTGACGAGCCATTTGGCCAAGGTGCCCTCCTCCATGGTCGGAGACAGAGCGGGCATCAGAATATCGGTCATCGCGGATCTCGATGATTGAGGGTTTGGTTCGTCATCAACGGTAGGCGACCGTCTTCACGGCAGCGACAACCTTGTCCACGGACGGCAGGGTCAGAAGTTCCAGATTGGCCGCATACGGCATGGGCACATCTTCCTGGCAGACCCGCAACGGCGGGGCGTCGAGGTAGTCGAAGGCCAGTTCGGTGACACGGGCCACGACCTCGGCGCCGACGCCCATCGGACCCCAGCCTTCCTCTACCGTGACCAGGCGATTGGTCTTCTTCACGCTCTCGACAATAGTGTCGATATCGAGCGGGCGAAGGGTGCGCAGATCGATCACCTCGGCGCTAATCCCCTGTTCGGCCAGCTTCTCAGCCGCCTGTAGGGCCAAGCCGACCATGCGCGAGTGCGCCGTAAGGGTGACATCGGTGCCTTCGCGGCGGACCTTGGCCTTGCCGATCGGAACGATCCAGTCATCGATGTCTGGAATCTCGAATTCCGTGCCGTAGATCATCTCGTGCTCAAGGAAGACCACGGGATTGGGATCGCGGATGGCCGCCTTGAGCAGTCCCTTGGCATCGGCGGCGTCATAAGGCGCAATCACCTTCAGACCCGGGATCTGGGCGTACCAGGCGCTATAGTCTTGGCTGTGCTGGGCCCCAACGCGGGACGCGGCCCCGTTGGGTCCACGGAACACGACCGAGGCCTTGATCTGGCCGCCCGACATGTAAAGCGTCTTTGCCGCCGAGTTGATGATCTGGTCCATCGCCTGCATGGCGAAGTTCCAGGTCATGAACTCGATAATGGGCTTCAGCCCGGCCATTGCGGCACCCACACCCAGGCCCGCAAAGCCGTGCTCGGTGATGGGTGTATCAATGACCCGACGCTCACCAAACTCAGCCAATAGATCGCGACTGACCTTATAAGCACCCTGATACTGGGCAACTTCTTCGCCCATCAGGAAGACCTTGTCGTCGCGACGCATTTCCTCGGCCATGGCGTCGCGGAGCGCGTCACGCACCGTGATCTTGGTCATGGCCGTGCCGGCGGGGATATCAGGATCAGCCGCCACCGGAGCCACGTAGGCCTTGGCCGGGGCAGGCGCAGTATGCGTCTCGGACTTGGCTTCAGCGGCGGAAGCAATAGCGGGCGCCGGTTCGGCGACCGGTGCGGAGGCGGCTTCGCCCTCGCCCTTCAGCTTCGCGATCACCGCATTGACCTTCACGCCTTCGGAGCCAGCAGGAACCAGCAAGCTCTCGATTACGCCTTCGTCGACGGCTTCCACTTCCATCGTGGCCTTATCGGTCTCGATTTCGGCGATGACCTGACCGGCCTTAATGGTGTCTCCCGGGGCAACCAGCCACTTGGCGAGGGTGCCCTCCTCCATGGTCGGAGACAGGGCGGGCATGAGGATGTCCGTCACTGGGCGGCCTCCAGATAAACGTCGGTATAGAGTTCGGACGGGTCCGGCTCGGGGCTATTTTTCGCGAATTCCATGGCCTCGGCCACGATGGCCTTCACCTCGGCATCAATGGCCTTGAAGGCATCCTCTGGCACCTTGGCCTTTTCCAGCCGGTCACGCAGATAGTCGATCGGATCGCGGTTTTTCTTAACGTCGTCGACCTCCTCCTTGGTGCGGTACTTGGCCGGGTCAGACATGGAGTGACCCCGATAGCGGTAGGTCTTCATTTCCAGCAGGTAGGGGCCTTTGCCGGAGCGGGCGTGTTCGGCGGCGCGAGCGCCTGCCTCCATCACCGCAAACACATCCATGCCATCGACCTGTTCACCCGGAATTCGGAACGACGCACCGCGCTTGAAAAGCTCGGTCTCCGCGGCCGAGCGCTCGACGCTGGTGCCCATGGCATATTGATTGTTCTCGATCACATAGACGACCGGCAGAGACCATAGCTCAGCCATATTGAAGCTCTCGTAGACCTGCCCCTGGTTCGAGGCGCCATCGCCAAAATAAGTGTAAGAAACCAGGCCGTTGCCGGTGTATTTATTGGCCAGCGCCAGGCCGGTGCCCAGCGATACCTGCGCCCCAACGATGCCGTGGCCGCCGAAGAAACCGGTCTCGACACTGAACATGTGCATCGAGCCGCCCTTGCCATGCGACGAGCCGCCGAACCGCCCCGTTAGCTCGGCCATGACTTCGTTGGGATCCATGCCGCCGGCCAGCATGTGGCCGTGGTCACGATACCCTGTGATGACTTGATCGCCCTTCTTGGCGATGGCTTGCATGCCGACGGCAATCGCTTCCTGGCCGATATAAAGGTGACAAAATCCGCCGATCAAGCCCATGCCGTAGAGCTGGCCGGCCCGCTCCTCAAAGCGGCGTATCAGGAGCATATCCCGATAGTATTTCAGCGCGGCGTCCGTGTCCTCGACTGAAGTCAGTTCCTGCCCTTTAGTGGGCTTTTTCGTTTGAGCCACATCGCCTCCGTGAGGTGGCGACTTCCCTAAAGGCGCCACTTATTAATTTTCGCGGATCACATAGTCCCGAGGGTCTGCGTACCCCAGAAGAGAATGTGCTCGCTCTTCCAACAGATCAGCCGAAAGGTTAGTGTCACGCAACAGCTGCGCGCGGCGTTCCAGCTCGACCCGCTGATTGTGGATGATCTTCACTTCAGCGGTTTTCTCGGTCAGAGCCTTGCCGCGTTGTCCCGACGTCAACAACCCCCGATCACCCGTGAACGCCTGATAGCCAAAATAAAGGATCAGGGCCGCCAAACCGAAGGTCGAGAGATATGGCGTGAAGCGGGCTATCAGAGCGAATCTCCTTGGCAATTGCTGAGAGCAATTACGCCCGTCCAGGTTAACCGCAGCTTACGTCGTTCATCCTCCGCACCACCGCCGATACGCAAATCGACGTTAAGAGCGAGTTCAACCCTTAGGCAGAGCCGCCGTCAACCCCTGCGACACA
>Ga0114978_10004187_pt1 | contig 11708 bp, 8 predicted proteins | sample S_140212_EF_Meta_FD_87027 | JGI IMG/M metagenome (GOLD analysis project Ga0114978, IMG submission 87027) | Freshwater microbial communities from Lake Simoncouche, Canada to study carbon cycling - S_140212_EF_MetaG | ecosystem: Environmental > Aquatic > Freshwater > Lake | place: Lake...
TAGAGACTTTCATAATTGAAAAATATGGAAGTTTATCATCGGCCATGTCTACTGTAAAATATTACTACAATTCAAGTCTTGATATTATTGATGAAACAACATATAACAATCTTGCTTCAAATGCAAGAAGGTCAGAAACACAGTATGAATATGAGTTGCGAGTAAATTCTAACAAAGCAAAAATAAAAGTTGTTAAGAGAAGTTTGATTACTGCGATAACGTCAGACTTAAATACAATTGCCAAAAGGCCAGTATTGTAATGGTAACTACAAACGCAAATTTTCCAGCATTCACTAGATTTTCTCCTAACTTATCGGAAAAATCAAGCATAGAAATAACTCAAGATCCAGTCACTCGTCCTGGAGTTGGGTCTGATGTTGATGTTAAAGAGATTTTTTTAATTACTGCTTATGGCGAAAAAGTAGATTTAAAGGGTGCATTTAGAGATATTGAAATTGTTGAAGATATGTTTTCAGCGTCAATTGAGGGCGTTATCACTATTGACGATACTGGTGGTGGTTTAGAAAAGTTTGCATTGCGTGGTGGTGAAACTATTGGTGTTAAAATTGCAAAACCAAAAAGTAATGATGTGATTATTTGGAGAAAAGATTTAATCTTACACAAAATTAGTGAAAGCGTAGTAGATCAAACTACATTGAGTAGCGTATATCAATTACAGTTTGTGTCAAGAACTTTTGTGAATTCAACTAAAAAATGCTTATTTAAAAGCTATAAAAATATGTCAATTGGCGATGCAGTATCGTCTATGTTTTCTGAGATGGGTGGTCAAAACGATTTAGTTTTAGAAGACCCTAGAATCACTTTAGAGAAACCATTTATATCTACAGGACTTATGCCGCATAAAGCGATTGAAGCCATGACACACAGAGCATGTGGCAAAGGTGACTTTTATGTATTCTTTGAAAGATTAAATCCAGTATTTGCGACAAACACAGAAACGGATGAAGCTTTTACTTCTTCATATTATTTTGGTAGCCTAAGCAAATTAATTGCAGATTCAGCACAATTTGGTGTGTATAACATTAAATTTTCTGAAAAATTACAAGCAAACCAAGAAGATTCAACAATAAGAACTCTCAAGTATGAAAGAAGAGAGAACTTTAATCATTTGAACGCAATGCTGTTAGGACTTTACAATACAACAATTACGTCAATTGATCCAATATCAAGAACACATGCAATGAGAAAATTGTCTTATGCAAATGGTGAAAACGAAAGCAAAGATTTTTACTCATTTAAAACTATAGACAATTTTAATATTTTTTCTAGATATGATGATGTTGCTGGAGAAACTCCAGGAAGAAAATTAATCACATCATCTTTGAATGATTCAGTAAACAGAGATGCATGGCTTGGAAATAATATCTATGGACATTTAAGTAAAAATCTATTTCAAATTGGTCTTGAAATTGAGGGTGGTAAAAATAATATTGGCGTTGGACACATCGTAAATTTTACAATTCCTAGTTCTTTTGAAAAGTTAGCCGATCCATTAAATCCAAATCCACCTAATGATAAAATTTATTCTGGTAAATACTTTGTTGTGGCAGTAACTCATAAAATTTCATTGGGTGCATACACAAAATCATTAGAATTAAGCAGAGCGTCTGTGCCTTATGATTTCAACACTGGACTTGGATCAGATCAGTTTGAATCGTTTTTACCAAACAGAAGATACGCAGATAACACAGAGTCAACAAAAATAGTTGACAACTATTGGAGAAAAGGTTTAATACCATCATGAAACTAAAATTTTCGGAATTTTTAGAGTTAAAAGACTACAAGGCATATGAACTTGTAGAAAAACAAATACTCTACAACAACGGCGCAAAGTATGGGCAGATTGTGTTTCTTGCCGGTGGTGCAGGTTCCGGTAAAGGCTTTGCAATCAAACATTTCATGCAAGGATCGGAGTTTAAAGTACGTGATGTTGATGAATTGAAGATTGCATTTCAAAAGCTAGATGCACTTGGTAAATTCACGACACAAGATTTGCTTGCCAAGTATGGCGACAAGATTTCCGAAGAAGACAAAGAACTTATTCAAACAGAATTAACTGACAAGAATCTAAAGATGGGTGAATTGAATCTCAAGACACCAACTCACGTTTACATTCTACACATTCTCATTCGTGCAACTGACGTAAAAAACAAAACGTTAGACTTAATGCTTGCTGGCGCTGAAAAAGGTCAATTGCCAAACATTATTTTTGACAGCACATTCAAAGAAGTTTCAGACATGACAGATGTTTTGCCGAAACTGTTTGCCGCTGGATATGAACCAAAGAACATTCATGTATCTTGGGTGTTGACTAACTATCAAATTGCAATCAAGAACAATAAGAAAAGAGATAGAGTTGTGCCAGAAGATATTTTACTTGCAACACATGCAGGTGCAGCACAGACTGTATATAACTTAGTGACAACATCGATGCCGCCATCTGTTCAAGGCGGAGTTTATGTCATTCTAAATAATCCAGAGAATACAATTTTTGTTGTTGATCCAAAAACAAATAAACCATACAGAGATAAGAAAGATAATCCTGTTATCAAAGACTTCAAGTACTTGACACTTAAAGAACCAGGAAAACCTGCAAAGACAGAACTTGATGTGAAAAAACAATTACTAACATGGATACGTGATAACGTTCCTCCAGGCGCAGTAGACACATCAGAATTAGACAGACTATGAAAAAGTTTAAACAGTTTATACAAGGCACTACTGTCTCACAAGAAGAGTGGGAAGAAGATGTTTTTGGTCCAGAACTGAGTGAGACACTCCAACAAGTAGATGGCAGATGGGCGTTAGTTTCTAAGAAGACAGGCAAGCCATTACGATACTACAAGGGTGAAGGTAAACCATCAGATGAGTGGGTTGCAAATCAAGAGAAACAAATTCAATACTTTAAACATGTGGGATAATTGATGAGAAATTTTATTGGGCAAGACGGATTTGTTTGGTGGATTGGAATTGTTGAAGATATCAACGACCCGTTGACACTTGGCAGATGCAAAGTACGATGCTTTGGATATCATCCAGCAAAATCAACTAATCTAGTTCCAACTGAAGACTTGCCATTTGCTTTATCCATTCATCCCCTAAACACACCAAACCTCTATGGAACACCTAGAGTGGGTGAATGGGTTTTTGGTTTCTTCTTAGATGCGCTGTCTGCACAAGAGCCTGCAATTTTAGGATATCTTCCTGCAATTCCACAAGCGGCTTCAACATATTTCGGTACTGCATCAAGTTTAACTAGAAACTTTGCAAGTGTGACCGAAAAAAATTCAATTGTGTGGGATGTAAATAATGCTAAAATAAGTTTAGCGAACAACGGAATTGCAGAAATGTCTGCAAATAACACTCTACTTCTTCATGGAAAGACGGGATTAAGATTTTCCGATGACGTAAATAATATAAGTCTTGCAGAAATATTAGCCATATTTAATACTGTGTATGCTCAAGCCAATACATCAACAACATTAGCACAAACAGCGTATGCTCAAGCCAATACATCAACAACATTAGCACAAACAGCGTATGCTCAAGCCAATACATCAACAACATTAGCACAAGAGAACGCAATCGGTCCTATTAATGATAGAATAATAGGAGACATAATTCCTGCTGACGGAACATTCACACAAGTTGCCGTAACTACCGCAACAAGCAATTCTGTGTTTACTGAAAACGGCACTACTAGTGGATGGATTTACTCGAACGATAGTTTTTCTGTTGCAGGACAAGAAACGGCATCTACAGGTTTGTTTTTCAAATCTGACGGCACAAAAATGTATTTGAATGGATCGACCGGTGACGATGTGAATGAATATAATTTAGCGACTGCGTGGGATATAACTACAGCATCATTCTCAACAGTGTTTTCTACAGCCACAGAAGATACTTCGCCACAAGACATATTTTTTAAACCTGACGGTTTGACAATGTTTGTTATCGGAAGTACAAACGATACAGTTTTTCAATACACACTTGGAACGAATTGGAGTGTTGCAACAGCATCTTATGCAAGCAAATCATTTAGCGTGGCGGCGCAAGAAACTACTCCAACTGGTCTTTGGTTTAAACCAGATGGTTTAGTGATGTATGTTGTTGGATCAGGCACAGACACAGTTTATCAATACACGCTTTCGACTGCTTGGGATATTTCAACCGCATCTTATGCAAGTATTTCCTACAGCGTTACAACAATAGAATCATCACCACAACAAGTAAATTTAAGCAATGACGGTTTAACAATGTGGATTCTTGGAAATACTATGGATGCCATTTTGCAGTACTCACTTGCCACGGCATGGAATGTCAGTACTGCAACACTAATAGAAAAACTTTATGTTGGCTTTGAAGAAGCAACCCCTACTGGAATGTTTATTGATAGTACAACATATCCGAATCGTGTCTACATGTCGGGTAGTAGTGGTGACGCCATTTATCAATACAACACAAATGCCAATTCAATAAAACTAGATACAGAAAACTTGTATATTGGTGGTGGTTTATCTGCAAATGGCAACTTTGTTGCTGGTTCAAATGCTTTTGTTGATGGAACGTTGACTGTTCGTGGTGCAACAACTTTGTTAGTAACAACATTAAGCACAACAAGTATTTCTGGAACACTTTCTGCCACTAGCACAATCACATTAGGTGGTGCTACGACTAGTGCAACAACCATTGGAACTACCGCTACAACAGGCACAACAGTTATTGGCGGTACTACTCAAACTGGTGCTATCACGCTTGGCCAGTCTACAGCGGCACAGACACTTAACTTAGCTACTGGTGCAACAGCAACAGCGACAACTAAAACTGTCAACATTGGCACTGCTGGTGTATCTGGTTCGACAACAACCATCAACATTGGTTCTGCTGTTTCTGGCGCAAACAGCACTACCACGTTCGGCGGGTTTGTGATCGACAGCATTTCTGCGGCTGTATCTGCGGCTGGCTCTACTCAAGCAACTGCAACTGCATTGGTGTCAAACATTAATAACGTAACTGTTGTCGCTTTGGCTGCTGATGGCGTAAGGCTTCCAACTGCTGTGGCTGGTATGCGTATACTTGTTAGAAATAGTGATTCGGCTGATATATTAAAGATTTACCCTGCTACTGGTGCCCAAATCAATGCTTTAGGAGCAAATACATCTATTTCTTTGGCTATTAGCACATCAATTCAATTGTTTGCAACATCTACTACACAATGGTATAGTGTATAATAGTCATATATCACAGTCTACACAGTAATATATCATACTGTCAAGCAAATGTCAACACTTTATAAGGAAATAATAATGACAAATCACGAAAACTTAGTAAATTTATTTGAATCATATCTTGCAGAGAATGATAAATTCGACAACAAAGGCAACAAAGCCGCTGGTACTAGAGCAAGAAAAGCATTAGCAGAGTTTACCAAAGCCGCAAAAGAACGCAGAAAAGAAATTCAAGACGCAAAAACGGCAGAATAAACAACATAAATAAAAGAAAAAAATGGCTGATATTGTTTTTTATAAAGATTTACCTCTAGATTTCACACCTCATCCTGTGACTGGTGACGTTCGTCCCATCACAAATGAAGTTGCGATCAGAAGGTCTTTGTCTAATTTAATTAACACACCAAAAGGTACACGACCATTTATGCCTGATTATGGCAGTAGCGTTAAAAATTATCTGTTCTCCAGAAATGGTGCATTTACATTATACGAACTTAGGAACAGTCTTAAAATTGACATTGAGAAATACGAAAAACGTATAACTTTAAAAGACATAAAGGTTAACTACTCGGATGATGGATTTGATATCAAGTTGGAATATACCATTAAAAATGCGACTGGTATTTCAGGTCTACAAACAACAATCAAGAGGACAGCATAATGGCATCCGATAACAATTTAAAACTAGATGCGTTAGATTTTCAAGGAATTAAAACAAACTTTAAATCTTATCTGCAAGCACAGGATCAATTCAGAGACTATAACTTTGAAGGCTCTGGACTTAATGTTTTGCTAGACTTGTTAGCGTATAACACATACTATAATTCATTCTACCTAAACATGGTAGCCGCTGAGGCGTTCTTGCCAACAGCACAAAAAAGAAATTCAGTTGTTAACTTAGCTAAATCATTAAACTATACGCCACGTTCAGTTACATCTGCATCTATTAGCGGAACTGCAACATTGACACTTACTAGTTCTCCAGTAAGTATAACTATTCCTGCATATACTTCTTTTAGCGGTTCGGTGGATGGAAAAACATTTAACTTTTTAAATACAAGTTCGGTTATCGTATCACCAACAAATGGTGTTTATAGTAGCACAATGTCTCTCAAAGAGGGAAGATATATTAACAGAAGATATTCGGTAAATTTGAATGATTCGGATCAAAGATTTTTAATTCCAAATAAAGACGTAGACACATCAACATTGACTGTTAGTGTTTTAAATTCTTCAGTTGATAGCACAACAAGAACATTTTCAAAGGTTACTAATTTGGTTGAAATCACATCTACAACTAGAGTTTATTACGTTGAAGAAGTTGAAGATGGACAATTTGAAATTAAATTTGGTGATGGTGTTTTTGGTGTAGCGTTAGATTCAGGCAACATTGTTGTCCTTGAATATCTTGTGTCTAATGGATCTTTGGCAAATGACATTGAAACGTTGACATATTCAGATTCTATTGCAGGTGTGACAGCGATTGACTTTGTTGCATCCGATCCAGCCGCAGCCGGTTCTGACAGAGAAACAACCAATCAAATTAAATTTAATGCACCAAAAGCATACGAAGCACAGAATCGTGTGGTAACAGCCGATGACTATAAAACTTTAATGTTACAGCAGGCAACAGTAGATTCTTGCATTGTATGGGGTGGTGAAGATAATGATCCTCCAACATATGGAAAAGTGTTTATTGCAATTAAACCAACAACGGGTGATGTGCTGACTGCAACAGAAAAATTAAATTTAATTAATTCTATAATTAAACCTAAAAAAGTTTTAACTATTGCTACAGAAATTGTTGATCCTGAGTATATATTTATTATTGTTGATGCAATTGTAAAGTATCAATCTGATGCAACGATATCAACTGCCGATGAAATTAAACAACTTGTCATTGATACAATTAAATTATATAATTCAGACGAAATAAATCAGTTCTCCAAATATTTTAGATATTCTAAATTATCTAGACTAATTGATGTTTCTGAGAGATCAATTTTAAGTAGCGTAACTATAGCACAAATGAGAAAAGAACTTGATGTTCAATTGGGTATTGGTACAAGGTATGAAATTAATTTTTCAAATTCAATAGACGATGCAACAAATGGCAGACCAACAACTCAATCATTTGGTGTTGGTAATAAAATAACATCCAATGCATTTACTTTTGGTGGATTTTCAGACTGTTTCTTAGAAGATAATAATGGTTTAATTCGTATCTACAGAGTACTAGGCATTGAAAATGTTGCGGTGTCTGTTGATGCGGGATCAATTAACTACACTACGGGTAAAATTATTTTAACAAGTTTTGCGCCAACTGCATTTAACGATGGCAGCACAACATTAAAAATAACTGCGGTGCCACAAGACAAAGACATTCTTCCATTAAGAGGTCAGATTATTACAATTAGAGATGCTGACATATCAGTTACAATGATTGATGATAAATCAATTAGTTTAGTCAGTAGATAAAAAATGAATGATACATTTTTTAAGCCTTCATTAAATATAGAATCATTTATTGGTGAAAATTCTTCCGTTAACACGGAAAGATTTTTGCTATTTGTAAAAGCATACTATGAATGGATGCAATCTACAACATTATCACTAACCAATAAAACTGGAACGTTTGTTGTTGGTGAAACTATTGTTGGCGCAACTTCTGGCGCAATTGCATCGATCAAAGAATTTAAAACAAACTCTATTGTAATTGCATCAACATCAAGAACTGTATTTGCATATTCTGAAAGTATTACTGGTCAGACTTCTGGTGCTACTGCAACAATCAATATAATTAAAGACAACGTTGGTCGTGCATCAGGAAATATTTTAAACTACAAAAATATTGAAACTTCCATCGACAAATATGTTGATTATCTCAGAGAAGAATTATATCCTAGCATACCTTTATCATACTATGGTGATAAAAAATTAATTGCACAATACTTTAAAGATTTTTATGAATCTAAAAGTAATGAGCAATCTTACAGATTCTTGTTCAAACTTTTATACAATGAAGATATTGATTTTTATTATCCAGGAGAAGATATTCTTCGCATATCTGATGGTAACTTTGAAAAGACACAAATCATCAGAACAATTTCTGTGTCAGCCGACACTAGAGACATATTCTTATTTTTAAACAAAACTATTCGTGGACAGACTTCTGGTGTTCTTGCGAACGTAATTGATATTAAAAAATTCTTTATTGGTGCGGTAGAAATTGCTGAAATGACACTTAAACTTGTCAGTGGTACGTTTACTGCTGGTGAAAATATTGTTGATATTGAGGATGCAGATTTATCTACAACAATTTATGGTATTGTATCGGGTATTATAATAGTAGATGGTGGTTCTGGTTATGAAGAAGGTGATATTATTATCATCACTGGTGATGGATTGGAAGCACAGGCAAAAGTATCTTCAATTAAAGAATCGCCAATTAGCGCATTAAAAATAAATACAATTGGGCATGGTTATCAATTAAATACCGAAGCAACAATCAACAACACAGGAACTGGTGGTACTGGTTTTAGTTTTAAAGTTTCTGAACTTGCAAATACATACTCAGTAACTTCTGGTGCAAATACATATACTGTTGGTGAAATTTCTAAATTATCTATTATCAATAGAGGTGAGGGATATTTTAAAAAGCCTTCTGTTATACTACAAGATACAATCATCGCATCTTTAGGATTATTGTCTAACAATTTAATTACAATTGTTAATGCTGGTACAAATTATGGTGTCGGAAACACATTGGTGTTTACTGGCGGTGCTGGCGTAAACGCAGCCGGACAAATTGCATCTGTCACAGAAACTATCACATACGATCTTCTTTTTGAAGATGGGCAACGAATGTTAGCTGATGGCAGTTATTACGACATTATTAAAAATCAAGATTGGTCAGTAAAGGGTCCGATCAAACGTATTGAACTAACAAATTTCGGCACTGGATATACTTCAGCAAATTTACCTTCAATTACTATATCTACAACAACTGGTTCTAGTGCAAATTTAATAGCAACAAATATTCAAGGTAAAAGTGCAAATGTTAGTATAGACACTTCAAACAATATTACTGGTATTGGATCTATTCGTTCTGTTGAAATTACCAATTTTGGTATCAACTATAGTACAGCCAATGCATCTACATCTACTGTTGGTGATGGTAACGCAAACGTTACCGTAACTATTTCAGGATTAGGAATCAAAGAAGGCGTTTTATTAAATGACGATGGTAAAATTGATTACAAAATTATTCAAGACTCATATTACTATCAAGACTACTCTTATGTTATTCGAAGCGGATTAGTTTTTTCTGCGTATAGAGATACACTCAAAAGCATTATTCATCCGGCAGGTTTACAAGCGTTTGGTGAAATTTTAATCAAGAGTATATTTGACGTTACGCCAATTATCAGTAGCACAATTGACATTTTGAGTAACTTGAATGAATATATTTTGAGCATTCTTTCTATCTTCAATATTTCTTCTAGTGTTGCACAATCTAAATATACTAGAATTATGAGTAGTATAGCAGATACAAGTTCTTCTTTGGTGTCAAATAGAGAAGTTCAAGTTTATATTTCACCAAGTACACTGGATACCACATCAACTTTTGATACAACATTAGGAATTATTACACAAAGTCAATTTGATCTTTCATCCGATATAAGTGACCAATATATATTATCAATTCCTTCGGAGTTTGATGCATATGAAAGTTCTTCTTTGGTGTCAAATAGAGAAGTTCAAGTTTATATTTCACCAAGTACACTGGATACCACATCAACTTTTGATAGTGGAACATTAGGAATTATTACACAAAGTCAATTTGATCTTTCATCCGATATAAGTGACCAATATATATTATCAATTCCTTCGGAGTTTCTTGCATATGGAACAATTTATGATGATTTTATTATTTCGAATTATGCAAATACGTTGATTTCAACATTCTCTTCATTTTCATTCAATACAATCTTTACAACTGAGCCTAATGTAACTGGTGTATATGACAAGAATATTAAAATTACAGGAACAGTCACATTTTCAGGCAATAATGTTATTGGTACTGGAACAAGTTTTGCCAATAATTTCTCAATTAACGATTCTTTTATTGTTAATAATGAAAAATTTATTGTTAAAAGTGTGGCAAATTCAACATTTTTGCAGGTAAACGTAAATCCTGTGGGTTCTTACACAAATGTTTTAGCATATAAGCAACAAGTGGCTTAAAAAAAAGTATAAATAGTAAGTAAATTTAACGAACAAATTTCAGTAAAGGAAAAAACATGCCTTCCATAGTAACTAGCAAATTCAGAGTCCACAATGCACAACAGTTTGTGGAGTCTTTCTCAGAGGCGTCAAACAACATAATGTATTTGTTTGTCGGAAAAAACACCGCATTTCCAGACGATAATAACCCGCCAACACCAGTAAATTCTACAGCAAATATTGAATATACTCCGTGGCGTGACATGTTTGGCGCAAAGCGTATTCAATCGACTGATGTAACACACGCAATTGAACGCTATAACTGGACTTCAGGCACAGTTTATGACCAGTATGACGATCAAGACACGAATATAACAGATGACGATTTCTATGTTATTACTGACGAATATAATGTATACAAGTGTTTGTTTAATGCGGTGGCTACAGCATCAACAACAAAACCAACAGGTATAAGCACGGTACCATTTACAACTGCTGATGGTTATATTTGGAAATACATGTATACAGTTACCACAGCAAATGCTTTGAAGTTTTTGACAAATGATTATATTCCAGTTCAGACTTTACTCGCTGATGGTGGTGAAGATCAATGGGATGTTCAAGCGGCCGCAGTGAATGGTGGTATTCACGTTATTAAAGTGGTTTCTGGTGGTTCTGGATACGCTACTGCGCCTGCGGTTACAATTACTGGCGATGGCACAGGTGCTACCGCAAACTCTACAATTGTTGCTAACGTAGTCACAAGAGTTACAGTTATTGCGCCTGGAACAGGATATACAAGAGCAACAGTTGCATTTGCTTCTGGCGCGGCGACTGCCAACGCAATCATTTCACCAAGAGGTGGCCATGGTGCAGATGCGATTGAGGAGTTGGGCGGTAAGTTTGTTATGATTAACTCTCGTTTAGATGGTAGTGAATCTAATACAATTTCTACAGCAAACGAATTCAGGCAAGTTGGTTTGGTTAGAGACCCAACCTTGTTTGGAACTACAACAAGAGCAACAGCATCTTCATTTAGACAAACTTTCCGTTATACTGTAGCAAACACTGGTAACTATACATTAGATGAAATTGTTACGAGCGGAAGTAATACTGCATTTGTTGTTGAATGGGATGCAACAAATAGTTTGTTGTACACAACAAAGCCACTCAACAGCAACTTTGCAAATGGTGCAACGATAACCGGTAGTAGTTCAGGAACAACTCGCACAA
>Ga0114978_10004189_pt1 | contig 11707 bp, 10 predicted proteins | sample S_140212_EF_Meta_FD_87027 | JGI IMG/M metagenome (GOLD analysis project Ga0114978, IMG submission 87027) | Freshwater microbial communities from Lake Simoncouche, Canada to study carbon cycling - S_140212_EF_MetaG | ecosystem: Environmental > Aquatic > Freshwater > Lake | place: Lake...
AAAGAAAATAAAAAAAAAAAGGAAAAAGTTTCAAGTCCACTTATGATTAAACATAAAAAAAATCTAGTATTAAGATTTTCGTTATTTTCAGCTTTTATATTTTTGGATTTAAATTTGATGAATATAACAATGAATAATAAGATTATTATGTAGGGAATTATTATATTTAATATGTGTTTTAAGTGTTTTTTACTCCAGGAATGTAGCCAATTGAAATTTTTGTTAAATTCCTCCATAGTTATATTTTGATCAGGTCTATCTGGCCATGCTTTTGACCATGCCTCAGAATCGGTACTTACAATTATGGTTTTATTGATATTGGTCCATGAGAGGCTTTTAATGCAAGTTATTTTAACAGGATAAATTGCGCAGCCACTTACAATAATATTTTTTATTAACCATAAGTATAAAAGCAATGCAGGAAAGGAAAATAATGAATTAAATATTTTTTTTGCGTTAAAGCTACTTTGTAAAAAAAAAATAGTCATTGGGGCAATAAAAATTAAACCCAAAGTTGGTTTATTAATAAATGTAAAAACTGAGATAAGTAAAATTTTATTAAAATTTATTTCTTTTATACTATCTTTCAAAATGCAGGATATTAAATAGAAAAAAGATAAATGTGCAACCGCATCATTGCCAAATTCGCTATATCTTGCAATCTTGAAGGCAATATAAATTAGGACAAATAAAGAAAAGAAATCACTTAAACTTGCAGTTTTTTTTTTAATAATCTTTAAAATATCATAAAAAAAATTAAGATAAAAAAAAGATACGATACTCGCTAAAGGAATACTTATTCCGTTTTCTAAAAATAAATAATTATTATTAACTGCTGATAAATATTGTAATATTGAAATGTGTCCAAATCTAAAATGAATATTACTCAGTCCAAATATTATTTTATTTTCATTGATGATAGATGTGTAAGGAAGGTGATACAAGCCTCCGTCAGGTCGATTTATAGTGCTATAAATTATTAATAAAAAAGTTACAAATGAAGAAATTAGTAAAAAACTAATACTTTTTTTATTGAAAATATTTTTTTTTTTAAATTTAAATGTAATAATTATTAAAAAAATATAAAGTATAGAATTTATTAGAGGCGATAACGGGGTAAAAAAGTTTAATAATAAAGAAATAAAGGACACTAGTATTACGCCACTGAAATATATATAAAATTGATTATTAAAATCGTATTTTTTATTAGATATCAAAAGAGATCCAGAGCAAAAATAAAGAAAGTTTGTTAATATTGAAAATACAAGAATGTCCATATAATGATTAGGTTTAAAAAAAAATTATCAATTATTATACCAGTATATAATGAAAAAAATACAATCGAGAAGCTATTAAATAAAATTCATAAATTATCGCATATAAAAAAAGAAATTATTGTTGTTGATGATGCATCAAGCGATGGATCAACTAATATTTTAAAAAAAAATAAAAATAAATTTACTAAATTAATCCATCATAAAAAAAATCTTGGTAAAGGCGCCGCAATTAAAACAGCAAAAAAATTTGTTAAAGGTAATGTAGTAATTATCCAGGATGCAGATTTAGAATATAATCCCTCAGATTATTTTAAGCTTTTGCACTTTATTAATAAAGGATATAAAGTTGTTTATGGATCTCGAGTTCTTGGCAGAAATAGATATTTACTAAAAAATTTTTCTTCGATTATTAGAATATTTTTTAATCACATGTTGACTGTTATATCGAATTTATTAAACAATCAGAGATTAACTGATGCACATACTTGTTATAAAATGTTTGCAAGTGATGTCTTTTTAAAAATTGAGTTAAAAGAGAATGATTTTAGTTTTTGCCCAGAAATAACAACAAAAATTGGATTACTGAAAATTAAAATTAAGGAAGTTCCTATCAAATATAATGGCAGAGACTATGACGAAGGAAAAAAAATTAGATTAATTGATGGTATAAAAGCAATTATTACTCTTTTTAAGTATAGATTTTTTCAATAAATTTGCATAACGAATAGTTACAAATATGTGTTCTAATACTTTATGAAAAAAATTGCATTAATTTTTGGCATTACTGGTCAAGACGGTGCGTATCTCGCTAAATTTTTATTAAAAAAAAAATATATTGTCCATGGTGTTAAAAGAAAAAGCTCATCTTTAAATACCAGTCGAATTGACGATATTTATTTAGATCCTCATCAAAAAACTAATTTTTATATGCATTATGGAGATCTTACTGATTCATTTTCTATCTTCAGAATAATTCAAAAAACAAAACCAAATGAGATTTATAATCTAGGAGCACAGTCCCATGTAGGTGTTTCTTTTGAAGTTCCTGAATATACTGCTAACGTTGATGCACTAGGCGCACTTAGAATATTAGATGCAATAATGACTTTAGGGCTTTCTAAAAAAGTTAAATTTTATCAAGCAGGAACATCAGAAATGTTCGGAGCATCAAAACCACCGCAAAATGAAAGAACTAATTTTTATCCTAGAAGTCCATATGGCGCTGCAAAACTTTATGCACATTGGATTACTGTCAATTATAGAGAAGCATATAATATATTTGCGTGTAATGGAATTTTATTTAATCATGAAAGTCCAATAAGAGGAGAAACTTTTGTTACAAAAAAAATAGTAACTGCCCTTTGTAAAATAGCACAAACAGCATCGGGACATCTTTATCTTGGAAATTTGTACGCTAAAAGAGATTGGGGTCATGCAAAAGATTATGTTGTTGCAATGTGGAAAATGTTACAACAAAAAAAACCAAAAGATTATGTAATATCATCAGGAAAACAATATTCAGTCAAATACTTTGTTCATTTGGTTAGTGCGGAGTTAGGAATGAAAATTATTTGGAAAGGTAAAGGAATGAATGAAAAAGGTTATTTAAATAATAAAGAAATTATTTCTATAGATAAAAAATATTTTAGACCCACTGAAGTAGATTCGTTATTAGGAAATTCAAGTAAAGCAAAAAAAGAACTAAAATGGAAGCAAACTTATGATATTTTTAAATTAGCAAAAGAGATGGTTAGTGAAGAGATGAAAAAATTGAATGATCGATAAAAAAGATAAAATTTTTGTAACTGGTCATAAGGGTTTAGTTGGATCTGCTGTGGTAAGAAGGTTAAATCATCATGGTTATAAAAATATCTTAATTGTGGATAAAAAAAAATTAGATTTAAGAAGTCAGCAACCAGTATTTAATTTTTTTAAAAAAAATAAAATTGATGCTGTTGTTAACGCTGCAGGAACGGTTGGAGGAATTTATGCCAATGACAATTATAAAGCAGATTTCATATATGATAATTTATCAATTCAAAATAATATCATTCATTCCTGTTATCAAACTAAAGTAAAATCATTAATTTTTTTAGGATCAAGTTGTATTTATCCAAGAAATTCAAAACAACCAATTAAAGAAAAATATTTATTAACTGGAGAATTAGAAAAAACAAACGAACCTTATGCTATAGCTAAAATTGCAGGCATTAAAATGTGTGAGAGTTATAACTTTCAATATAAGACTAATTATAAATGCTTAATGCCTTGCAATTTATATGGACCAAACGATAATTATAACCCAAAAACATCTCATTTTTTTCCAGCTTTAATAGCAAAAGCAATTTTAGCTAAAAAAAATAAGATAAAAAAAATTGTACTATGGGGTTCTGGTAAACCAAAAAGAGAATTGATGTACGTAGATGATTTAGCGGATGCATGCATTTATTTTATGAATAAAAAAACAAAAGAATCACTAATTAATGTTGGGGCGGGACATGATAAAAGTATATTAAATTATGCAAAGTTTGTTTTAAATAAAATAGATCTAAAATGTAAAATTGTACTGGATAAGTCTAAATCAGACGGCACACCAAGAAAAATTATTGATAGTTCTATTGCTAGAAGATATGGCTGGTTTCCAAAGACGGATCTTAATACAGGCTTCGATTTAACTCTTAAAAGTTATCTTTTTAAACATAGTAAATAAATTTTATAATTACTTAATTTAGTTTAAATTTTTTTAATATAAACAGACATTAAATTTTTTTGTTTTTTAAAAAAATAAAAAAAAAAAGATAGAAGAAAATTAATAAAATAATTATTTAAAAATTTAAAATCATAGTCGTAGTCAAAATATATTTTGTATTTATTTAATGGTTTATAAGAATTTATAAGCTTTAAAACTTCATTTTCAGTCCATCGATAAACAAAGTTTGGTGTGTTCGTGTTGTCTACGCCGCCATATTTGTTATTTTTTACAGCGGAGTATTCATATATTTCAGAAAAACCTAGCCAACAAGATAGCCTAGTTAAAAAGCAATCATGAGATTCGATAAAAATTATTCCAAATTTGGAAACCCTAAGCATTTCTAAAACTGCAGAGTGAGGTTTTGAACAGTGATGGATTGATGCGTGTGTAATCACATAATCGTAACTACTATCTTTGTAAGGTAAATTTTGCATAGCTATGTTACTTTTTATTTTTTGATTACTTTGCTCGTTGATATTAGTAAAAAAAATATTTGAATATTTATCCATAACGTCTCTATCTAAACTTCCGGCTCCTAAAACTAAAATAGTATTATTAGTTTTACCTTCTAAGTATTTTTTTATAATTTCTGAGTAAAATTTTTTTCTTCTCACGTTATTTTTATATTATTTGATTTAACCACTATATAATAATTGCTATTTTGATACCAACAATAGGTAAAAAAGAAGAGATTATTTTTAATAAAATAAAGATGAAAAAATAAATAAAATATTATTATAGTTTACTTTTTCTTCCTTAACTTATTGCTTAGATTGGTTGCGGGGCTTGGATTTGAACCAAGGACCTTCAGGTTATGAGCCTGACGAGCTACCAGACTGCTCCACCCCGCGATAAAGTTTTTAATTTATAGCATTGTATTTGAAATTACCTAAGTTTATATAAATTATTAATATTAAATAACCAATGTAAAAATACTTAATATTAGAGGAATTCCAAAATTATTAATGAATTTTTATAAAAAATATAGCTGGCTCACTTTTGAAAATTACCTACAGTTGTTAGTTTTATGTATACCTATTTTTTTGATTTCCGGACCTTTCTTTCCTGATTTTTTTTTGACCATATCTTCTCTTTCATTTATTTTTTTTGTTTTTTTAAAAAAAAAAATGCATTTATTTTATAATAAAACATTTTTATATTTTTTAATTTTTCTATTTATTTGTATTATAAGTTCTCTTTTTAGCGATTATAGAGAAAAATCTTTAATTACAAGCTTAGGATACATAAGATTTGGAATATTTATCATCGTTATAAAATTTTTAGTAAATAAAAAAAATAATTTTGTTAAAAATTTATATCATCTTTTATTTGTCATATTTATTTTATTTTTTTTTGATTCGATTTTGCAAAAAATTTCAGGCTTTAATATTTTTGGATGGCAAGCCCCATACTCAAGAATTACTAGTTTTTTTCAACATGATATTAAACTTGGTGGCTATATATTAAGGTTCACACCACTTTTAGTTGCTTTAGCAATTTATAATAAAAAAAAAATTAATATTATTATACTTATTACGATTTTATCATTGATAATGACTTTTTTAAGTGGCGAACGAACTGCTTTTTTTTTAAATTTATTTTTTTTTATTGCATTTTTTTTTATTGCCAGTTTAAAAAAAGTTGCTAAATTTTTTCTAGTATTGTCTACAATAATTTTTCTCTCCGTTATAGTATCAGTGGACACAACTTTAAAGTTTAGACTATATGAAAATTTAGTTAATCAGTTAAATTTTTTAAACAAAGAGCCGTTTTATAGTGAGGTTGTAGATCATAATGGAGTAAGTAGAAGTGTGCATCGAGATAGCACTATTGTTCCAAGGGTTTATATAATGTATCTAGAAACTTCTATCCAAATCTGGAATGATAATCTTTATTTAGGATCGGGCCCTAGAACATATCAATTTAAAAGTTCAGAACCAAAATATTTTAGACAATCCGATCATGCTGGTTATATTGCGTATCGAGATAAAATTAATAGAGCAATAGAAGAAATTCAGAAAGCTAATCGTCCAGAATTTAAAAATAAAATTGATGAACTGGCATGGAAAAAAGGGCTAGGCTACATAGATGGTAATTATGATGGATTTACAAATATATCTGGCGCGAATAGTCATCCACATCATATTTATTTGCAACTGTTATCTGAGACTGGCATTCTCGGATTTTTTATAATTATAGGGCTCTTCATCTTTTGTTTTTTAAAAATATTTACCAAGATACAAATTTATTATAAATGCATAATTCTTAGTATAGTAATAAATTTATTTCCGTTCACTCTTTCTGGTAATTATTTTAATAATTGGCTATCTATATTATTTTTTTTTCCTATCGGTTTTCTTTACATAAAAAATACCAATAAGATTTAATGTAATGATTAACCTTTATAAAAAAAAATTTTTCTACCAAAATAATGTTTTTTTTTTCTCAGTATCTTTTCTTATTTGCGTAATATTTTATTCACTAGAAGGTTTAATAAAAATAGATAGATTTTATCACCCGGATTCTTATCATTATCTGCATTTTAATGATTTGGGGCTTTTTAGTATAAACTTAAAAAATGTATTAGGTAATGGGTATTATATAACATCTTTTTTATTAAAATATAATTATTTTGGATTAATAATTATAAATTTCATTCTTTATTCTTTGACTAACTTATTAATCTACAAATTTATTTTTAAAAGATACATTTTCAATCTAAAAAATAAAAAATTATATTGTTTATTTTTTTTATTATTTTTAGATCCATATAGAATTCATTTGGCTTGTCATGTTTTAAAAGAAACATTTCTAATATTTATTATGGTTTTGATTATTACTTTAAATATTAAATTAGTTAAAATTCTGATGCTTTTTTTTTTAGAAATATTTAGAGCAGGTTCAATAATTTATATTTTTATTTTTTTTAAATTTTCGCATTTAAAAATAATTTTTTTTTAACATTAATTTCTAGTATAATTATAACTGTCCCATTTTTTGTTGAACCTTTTTTTTTTGAGAAAGTTAAATTTTTTTTTGAGAAATTATTTAATCATCTAGAAGTGTATCATTATAGAGATATGTCCAACAGAGACTATGATCATATTAGCACGTTTAAAGATTATAATTTTATTCAAGGATTTTTATTAAAAAATCTTACGTGGCCATTAATGTTTTTAAGTGGGACATTTATTTTTTTTGTATCATCAAAATTATTTCAATTTTTGGGAATTATAATTATTATTAATCATATTTTAGTTTATTATATTTCTAAAAAAACTTTTATTAATTTAGGACTACTGGTGCTTGTCTTAACTATTAGCATGTACACATCAAGCTACACATCTATGTTTAGATATTCTTATCTAGCATTGTATTTTAGTATGGTTCTCTTTTTTTTAAATTTTGAAATAAAAAATTTTAATAAAAAAAATGCAATTTTTTAAGATTAACAATATTACCCAACATATAATTAATTTTATCAAAAAATATGTGCTGAGTAATTATTTATTAAAAATATAAATGAAGTATAAAAAAATATGCAATTTTTGTAAAAAAAAACTTCATAAAGAATTCTATGTTTATAATTATTTAAATAGTAAATTAGATGGAAGAATTTATGAATGCAAAGTTTGTGACGCTATTATTAATTTAAGCCCACAAAAAAAACTTTATAAAAATCAAGATAGTACAAATTATAATTTAAAAAAAAATATTTTTTTTTATCTAAAACAAGTTTTTTTATTAATATATATTATTAAGCTGAATAGGTTTTTTTTTAACAAAAAAAAAGTATTAGATTATGGTTGTGGATCTGGTGAGTTAGCTAGTTTATTAAGTTTTGTTTTTAAACGTAATTATTTTTATACTTGCGACGTTTTCAAATTAGAAAAAAAATTTATTCCAAATATTAAAAAACATTATTTATTAAATTCTAATAAATTTCTAAATCAAAAGTTCGATATAATTATTATGAGGCATGTTTTTGAACATCTGATAGAACTTAAAAAGTTTGTGAATAAAATAAAATATAATTTGAGAAACAATTCAAGTCATTTAATGATTGAAGTACCAAATATAAATAGTATATGGAGAAAAATTATGAATAGAAGGTGGCCAGGTTATTTCTATCCTTATCATAATTATGTATTTTCAAAAAAATTTTTAAAAAACTTTTTTTTAAAGAATGGCTATAAAATAACTAGTGAAATTAGATTTGAAGCTCCAATTTTTGGTACTTTTTTTTTAACTTTTGGCTTAAATAGATTTTGTTGTAAAATTTTTTCAATACTTATCTATCCATTGCAATATTTAATTTCAAAAATATTTTCAAGCTCTGAGTCAATAATGATTATAGTGAGAAAGAATAGTGATTAATATTCTAAGTTACTTTTTTAATAATTTATCAAATTTAATTTTTTTTATTTTAATTCCCACAATATATGAAAAAGTTTTTTTTCTAAATTATTCAATTGCATCAGGATTTTTTAGTTTTATAGTTTTTTATCATTTTTCCAAAAGAAAAATAATTCCTGAAAAGTTATTTTTAACAATTAGTCTATTATTTTTGCTATTAAGTATTAAAATCGAAGTAGATATAATTCTGATTTGGATATATTCTTTTTTACTTATTTTTTCAGACTATTTTTTCTCACAAAGAAAAATTAAAGTTACTAATTTTTTTTTTAAAATTCTTTTAATGTTATCAAGTTTACTTCTATACAAAAGTTTTTTGTCTCCAGAATATGTATTAAAAATAAAAATAATTTTAATTTTAATTTTTTTTTTAATTTTTTATATGTTTTTTAAAAATTCTAAAGTAACTTTACTTAAAATTAATTCTCCAGTGCTTTATAATTTTTACACTTGTTCAATTTATTTTTCGTCTTTATTTATAATAACAATAATAATTCAATCAGAAATTTTAAAAATAGTTTATATATCATTGCAAATTTTAATAGGAACGCAGCTAAAGATTTTTGATATGGAGATTAGAAATATTAATTTTAAGTATTTTAATCTATATTATACTTTTACTTTTATTAGTCTTATTTATTTAATTATTATTAGTATTTATGTAAATTCTTATAATTTATTCATATTTTGTTTATTAACTTTTGCTGCATTACATTTTGCTAAAAAAAAATTTATAAAGTCATAATTTCCTATAAAATTTTTATATATAGTTATTATTATTTTAATAATAAACGTTTATGATTACTTTTCGTTAAACTTTATAAAATTTTATCTAATTTGTTTATGGCAGAAAATAATAAAATTGGAATAATTGGAATAAGAGGTTTGCCAGCAAGATATGGTGCCTTTGATGCATTTGTCGACCAACTTGTAAATTCAGAACAGGGGAAAAAGTTAACATTTTATGTTGCCTGCGAACCTTTTTATAAAAAATTTTTTTATAAAAATGAAAATGTATCAAGAGTTTTTTTTTATCGAGGGAAAGGATTTTTAGTTTTATTTAGTTACTTTATAAATATTATTTTGTTTTTTTTTTATGGTGTGAAAGTTTTTTATTTTTTTGGTTATGGGGCTTCAGTTTTTTTTCCATTAATTAAATTATTTTGCTGTAAAGTAATTTGTAATCCAGATGGAATAGAATGGAAAAGACCAATAGGAAAATTAAAAAAAATTTACTTTAGATTTTGTCAGAAATTATTATCTAATTCAGATATAATTATTTTCGACTCGGTAGTCATAAAAAGATATTATAAAATTAATTATAATATTAATGGTTTTGTCTCATACTATCCCTCAGTATTTGAAGGGCTTCCTGTTATTAAAAATAAAAAAAATATAGATCGCTTTTATATTCTTGGAAGATTATTGGAGGAAAATAATGTTGAGATAATTGTTAAATCTTTCATTGATAATTCTATAAATAAGAAGCTATTTATAATTGGTCCGACTAATTCTTTTTTTAAAAAAAAAATTTTACCTATTATTAAAAATAATAAAAGTATCCTCTATTTAGAAGCTATTTATGATAAAAAAAAATTATATAAAATCTGCAGTTTATGTGATTATTATATTCACGGTCATAGTGTTGGTGGAACTAACCCAACATTAATAGAGGCAATTAATTTAAAAAAGAAAATAATCGCTTTTAAAACTTATTTTAACAAAGAAATCTTAGGTGATAATGCTATTTATTTTAAATCTAAAGATGATTTAGATAAAATATTAAAATTAAACAAATACAGTTTTCTACAGGAAGTAAATTATCAGAGTAAATTTGAAAAAAAAACTATAAATGAATTTTATTTAAGTTTTGCATCAAATAAGTAATTAACTAATTAAATCTTTAACTATCTATATTGTAATTAAACACCAAAAAAAAACCTAACCTAATAGTTTCAAATTTTAAAACACTATGGATCCTCAAAATCATGATATTTAATCGTAAGCTTTTAAGTTAAGATTTTTTTTTGAAATAAGATCTATTTACCTAATGCTTTTCAAAGAATTCAATCTTTACAAACATTAAATATCTATATAGAAAGTCTTGCCTGGTGATTATTGCAAAGGAGTAACACCCGATCCCATTCCGAACTCGGCAGTTAAGCCCTTTAGCGCCAATGGTACTTTGTCTTAAGGCACGGAAGAGTAGGTCGTTGCCAGGCTTAAAAAAAACAAATGCACATTTTTATAACTGGTATAGCAGGCTTCCTTGGCTCTAATCTGGCAGATTATTATTCTAAAAAAGGTTTTAAAGTTTCAGGTTGTGATAATTTAGTTGGAGGTAGTTTAGAAAATATTAATCTCAAGAAAATTAATTTCTACAAAGCTAACTGTGAAGACTTTGAGGAAATGAAAAGATTAATGAAAGGCGTAGATATAGTCTGTCATGCCGCAGCTTATGCTCATGAAGGATTATCTAGTTTTTCCCCAGTAACTATTTCAAGTAACAATGTAACAGGTTCTGTTTCGATCTTTACTGCAGCAATTATAAATAAAGTAAAAAGAATAGTTTACTGTTCTTCTATGGCAAGATATGGAAATATTAAAATTCCCTTTAAAGAAGATGACGAATTAAAACCCGTTGATCCATATGGTGTTTCAAAAGTTGCGGCTGAAAATATATTAAAAATTTTGTGCACAACCCATGGCATGGAATATAATATTGCTGTACCTCATAATATTATAGGACCAAATCAAAAATATGACGATCCTTACAGAAATGTTGTTTCGATTATGATTAATTTAATGTTGCAAAATCGTAATCCAATTATTTACGGGGATGGTAATCAAAAAAGAACCTTCTCAGATATTGATGACTGTATTTATTGTTTAGACAAGTTATTAACCGACCCAAATATAGTTTCTCAAATTGTAAATATTGGTCCCGATGAAGAGTTTATAACTATAAATGAACTATATAAGTTACTTTCAAATAAACTAAAATTCAATTTAGAGCCAATGTATTTAAAAGATCGTCCAAATGAAGTTAAGGAAGCTAAATGTTCTTCAGAAAAAGCGAGACAGATTTTAAAATATCAAACAAATGTTACTCTTGATAAATCATTAGATAAAATAATTAATTATATAAAAATAAAACGAAACAAAAACATTTAAGAAAATTATTCACTAGAAATTAATAATGAAAAAACCCCTTTAGCTTGGAAAGAAAGATTGTTTTAATTATAAAATATATATAATATGA
>Ga0114978_10004193_pt1 | contig 11698 bp, 12 predicted proteins | sample S_140212_EF_Meta_FD_87027 | JGI IMG/M metagenome (GOLD analysis project Ga0114978, IMG submission 87027) | Freshwater microbial communities from Lake Simoncouche, Canada to study carbon cycling - S_140212_EF_MetaG | ecosystem: Environmental > Aquatic > Freshwater > Lake | place: Lake...
ATCATCCAGCGCAATGCGCGCAAGCAGGTGCTGGCGCAGCGCGCGCACACGCGGCGCGAGAATGAGGGCATGCTCGCGCAGTTCATGGCGCGCGGCATGATCGTCAACGAAGCCGATACCGCTGGCTTCCGGGCGAAGCTGGCGGGGGATTTTTACCGGCGCTGGAAAAACGAACTTGGCGGCACAGCCTGGAAGCTGCTTGAAGCACAGGTGGGGCGGCTCGGGGCCTGAGCCAGGGCCCCGGGCCGGCGCACTGCGTTCAGGGCACCAGAATAGACGAGCCGGTGGTACGTCCGCCCTCGAGTTCGGCGTGGGCCTTGGCCGCTTCAGCCAGCGGGTAGCGCGCGTTGATGCTGACCTTGAGCGCGCCTTTGGCCAGCATGGTGAACAGCGCCGATGACGAGGCGACCAGGTCGTCGCGGCTGGCGGTGTAGGTCACCAGCGTTGGACGGGTGAAGTAGAGCGAGCCCATTTTTTGCAGCAGGCCGGCTTCGACCGCCGGTGGCGCGCCGGTGGTGGTGCCAAAAGACACGAACATGCCGCGCGGTGCGAGGCAGTTGAGCGTTGTCTCGAAGCTGCTCTTGCCGACCGAATCGAATGCCACCGGCACACCGGCGCCGCCGGTGAGTTCCTTGACGCGCGCAACGATGTCTTCCTTGTTGCGATCAATCACCACGTCGTAGCCGTTGGCGAGGGCCAGCTTGCATTTGTCCGCGCCGCCAGCCACGCCGATCATGCGCGCACCCAGGTGCTTGCCCCATTGCCCGGCGAGCAGGCCGACGCCGCCCGATGCGGCATAAAAGAGCACCGACTGGCCGGCCTTGACCGGATAGCAGCGGTTGAGCAGGTATTCGACCGTCATGCCCTTGAGCATGGATGCGGCGGCGAGTTCATCGCTGACGCCATCAGGGGTCTTGAGCAGGCGGTCGGCAACGACGTTACGAATATCGGTATAGGCGCCGGGACCGCCGCCGGCGTAGCAGACGCGCTCACCGGGGGCGAAGCCGCTTACGCCAGGGCCGGCCTTGACCACCACGCCGGCCGCCTCGTTGCCCAGGCCCGCAGGCAGGGGCATGGGATAAAAGCCGGAGCGCTGGTAGATCTCCTGGAAGTTAAGGCCTACTGCGGTCTGGCGCACCTGCACCTCGCCCGGGCCCGGATCGGGCAGGTCTATGGTTTCGAGCTTGAGTACCTCGGGGCCGCCGGGTGCGGCGAAACGGACGATGCGGGCCTTGGTGGTCATGAGTCATGTCTCCTTGTTGAATTTTGGGTCTGGCGTTGTTGAATGGGGGTTATCAGTCATGTCCGCAAGCAGACGCAACACGGCTAGGGAACGATGGCCGGGTTTGCGATGGCGTCGAGCGTGCGTTTCCTCGAGCTTTCGGTGTGTTCTTTGATGAGCGCCGCGGTCAGGCGCTTGTCACGCGCCTTGATGGCATCGATGATCGCCGCGTGCTCGGCGACAAACTGCTGCAGTCCCGCGGCATTGCCCGGTTTGCCGTCGGCGACGTTGACGTCGGTGCCGCTCACCGCGGCGACGCTGACATAAGTGAGCCGGTCAAAGTGCTCGATGACGTCGACGGAGGCGCGTATCAGGCGGGTGTTGCCGCACAGGCTGGCGAGGGCGATGTGAAAGCGCCGGTTGTAGTCGATCCAGGCCGGCATATCGGTGCCCGCGGGGCTGCTGCGAAAGGCGTCGAGCGTGGCGATCTCGCCATCGGAGGCGTGCTCGATGACGCGCGCGGCGCAGGCGCGCTCGTAGAGCAGGCGCATTTCGTACATTTCAATCGCGTCGGCGACGGAGATGGGGCGCACGCGATAGCCGCGGCGCGGCAGCACCTCGACCAGGTTTTGTTCCTGCAGTCTGAGCAGGGCGTCGCGTATCGGCGATTTGCTGACCTCGTAACGCTGCGCCAGATCCTGCTCGTGGAATTGCGAACCCGGCACCAGGGTGCAGGACAGGATTTCATCGCGGATGAGGTCGTAGATACCGTCACGGATGAGGCGCGGCGCGTCAGGGGTTTTGTCGGCGAGTACGTGAGGCATGTGATATCAGCAGTGCTAAAAAATGGCGGAGAGTATATCAATGCAGGCTGCGGCTGCAAACCGTCAATTCGCCGGAACTGCTCGAATATACAGAAGAATATGCGGTTTCATGCAGGGCTTTGGGGTGGTAATGCAAACCTGCTTGACAGCGTCAATTGCTTGCTGGAATATCAGGGCACAAAAAATATAGATTTACCCCGATAGAACACTCCAAGGAGGAGACCCCATGAAACTCGCACGCCTTAGCAGCACCGCTTTGTCCGTCGCAGCCTTGTTTGCCGCTGGAATCGGCCTCGCCCGCGCCGATGACATCAAGTTGCGCATTGCTTCGGGCCACCCGGCCGTGAACACCTACGTCAACCTGATGCAGAATTTTTTTGTTCCCGAGGTGAGCAAACGCGTTGCCGCGCGCACCAAGCACAAGCTTGAATTCGTCGAGGGCTACGGTGGCTCCATGGTCAAGGTGGCTGACACGCTCGAGGGCGTGCAGTCGGGCATCATCGACATCGGCGGCTATTGTTTCTGTTTCGAGCCGTCCAACCTGCCGCTGCACGCATTCCAGGTGATGCTGCCCTTTGGCACCATGAGCCCTGAGAAAAGCGTCAAGCTGGCGCGCGCCGTGTATGAAAAGGTGCCGTACATGAGCAAGGTGTTCGAGGACAAATACAACCAGAAGCTGCTGGCGCTGATCTCGGACAATGGCTACAACCTGGGCACCAACTTCCCCTGGAAAACCGTGGCTGACCTCAAGGGCCAGAAACTCGCCGGTGCCGGCCTCAACCTGAAGTGGCTCGAATACGCCGGCGCGACGCCGGTGCAGTCGACACTGCCCGAGGCTTACACCGCGATGCAAACCGGCGTCTACAACGGCTGGATCATGTTTCCCTCGGCCTGGGTCAACTTCAAGCTCAACGAAGTGGGCAAGCATTACACCGAGGTGGGCTTTGGCGCCATCACCTGGCACGGCCTGACCATCAACAAGGCGCGCTTTGCCAAGCTGCCCAAGGACGTGCAGGACATCCTCATCGAAGTGGCCAAAGAGTTCGAGGGCAAGACCGGTTCGGTCAACGAAGAGAACTACCCCAAGCAGCTGGCGCAGCTGAAAACCCTCGGTGTCAACGTGAACGCGGTGAATGACGCGCTGCGCGTTGAGTGGGCCAATTCGCTCAAGGGTTGGCCGCAGGAAAAAGCGAACGAACTCGACAAGGCCGGCATGCCGGCAACGCAGGTGCTCAAGCTTGCGCTCGAGGAGGCGGAAAAACTCGGCCACAAATGGCCGGTGCGCTACAGCATCAAGTAATTCTCCCGCTGTGAAGGTCGAAGGGCCCGGTTTTTCTCGGCCCTTCGCCGACCCCTCTATTTGCAAGGAACTGCCGGCATGATTCCCCGAATGCTCGACTGGATTGGCCGCGCGCTGCTCGTTTGCGCCGCGGTGCTGGGCCTGATGCTCAGCTTTGTCGTTTGTGCCGATGTCATCGGCCGTGCGCTGTTCAACAGCCCCTTGAAGGGGACGCCGGAAATGGTGTCCACCGCCATTGTCATCATCTGCTTCATGCAGGCGCCCTACGCCATACGCTCGGGCGGCATGATCAATGTTGACTTCATCGTGCAGCACCTGTCCTGGCGCTGGCAATCGGGCCTGGCCTGTTTTGGCGCGGTGCTGGGCGCGGCGTTCTTCGCCTTTATCCTGTGGGGCGCGGTTGAGCCCGCAGCGCATGCCTGGACGGCCGGCGAGTTCGAGGGTGAGGGCGCGTTGCGCGTGCCGGTCTGGCCGGCGCGCTTCACCATCGTCCTGGGTGTGGCGCTGGCAGCGCTCAATTACGTTCTTATCGCGTGGCAGCATTTTTACGCCGCGCTTGTTGGCAGCCGGCCGCATATCTCCGGTTCGGCGCACATATGAGCCGCCCAGTCTGGAGTCGCCCACTCTGCACCCACCTACGCTGTTCGCCGGTTATGAAAAAAGACACACGCCATGTTTGACGCACTTGATCTGACTATTGTTGTGGTGGTGCTGCTGGGCGTTGTCTTTGCCGGCGTGCATATCGCCGTCGCGCTGGGTGTCACCGCGGTACTGGGCATTTACCTGATGACCGACGACATCCAGGTCGCACGCCAGTTTGTCGCCAACACCTCTTATGAGGCGCTGCGCGATTACGTCTTTGCGGTGATTCCGTTGTTCATGCTGATGGGCGAATTTTTATCCAAATGCGGCGCGGCGCGCGACATGTTCACGCTGGTCACCCGTGTGACCAAGTTCATCCCGGCGCGGCTCGCCGTGGCGACGGTGCTGGCTAACGCGATTTTCGCCTTCGTGACCGGGGTGAGTATCGCCGCCGCAGCGGCGTTCTCGCGCATTGCCTATCCGGAAATGAAGCGCGCCGGCTACTCGCGCCAGTTTTCGCTGGGCTGCATCGCCGGCAGCGCCTGCCTTGGCATGCTGATTCCGCCATCGGTGTTGATGATTGTGTGGGGCGTGCTGACCGAGCAGTCCATCGGCAAATTGTTCCTTGCCGGCGTGATGCCAGGCTTTTTGCTGGTCGCCTACTACATCGCCTACATACTATATGTGGCCTACACCAACCCCGAGGTGGTGGGCGAGGTGCGCAAGGGTTCGCTTGTCCCGGCGCCCGCTGCCGCGACGGACGGTCATGTCGAGGGCGCGTTGCTCAGCACAGTGCTGGTGATCGCGCTCGTGATAGGCGTGCTGTGCGGCATCTGGCTGGGGGCTTTTACGCCGACCGAGGGTGCCGGTGTGGGCGCCGCCGCGGCGCTGCTGCTGGCCATTGCGAAGGGGCTGCGCTGGAAGGAAATTTTCGAGGTGGTGGTGTCGGTGGGTCGCACCTCGGGTCCGCTGCTGCTGCTGCTCTTTACCGCGCAACTTTATTCACGTGTGCTGGCCATGACAGGCGTGACCAAGGCGGCGCAGGATCTGATCCTGGGCTCGGGGTTGGGGCCGTTCGCGATCCTGGCGCTGATGGTGGCGGTCTGGTTCGTGCTCGGCTGCATCATCGACTCGATCTCCATCATCCTGCTGACCGTGCCGGTGTTCGCGCCGATCGCCGCCGCGGCCGGCTTTGATCCGCTTGCCTTCGCTATTCTCGGCATCCTTGCCATCGAGACCGGGCTGCTCACACCGCCCTTTGGCATCCTGGTGTTCACCGTGCAGGCGGCGCTGCCGGAAGAGAAGGGGGCGGTCGGCGAAATCTTCAAGGGTTCGGTTCCCTACTGGATCGCGCTGCTCGGTGTGATCGTGACCCTTGCGGTGTTCCCGAAAATAGCGACCTGGCTGCCCATGCTCGCGTTTTCAGCCAAATAAACGTTCAAGGAAAAAAGGAAAAATCATGGCCGCTTACTGGATTGCCCGCGCCCGTATCGACGACCCGGTCGCTTACAAAAAATACACCGATCTTGTTCCCGGCATTCTCAAGCTCTACGGCGGCAAGGTGCTGGCACGCGGCGGCAAATACAAGATTAACGAGGGGCCGCAAAGCTTTCACCGCTTTGTCGTCATTGAGTTCGATTCGCTCGAGCAGGGCGTCAAGTGTTTTGATTCGGCCGAATACCAGGCCGCGGCCTCCTTTCGCCGCAATGGCGGCGGGGTGGTGGAGAACGTTATTATTGAGGGCGGTGAAGCTACCGTTATTTAAAATCCGGAGCTAATCCCGGTCAGAAATCCGAATAGAGACCCGGGCCGGTTTCAGGTTTTTCAAACATCACAACGAGGAACAAAGGAAGTCAATATGGACTATGTCATCCCCACACCAGCCATCGTCAGTCTTGCCGTGGAAGGAAGCAGCGCGCGTTTTCCGGTCAACCGTATTTATTGCGTCGGCCGCAACTACGCCGAGCATGCGCGTGAAATGGGCCATGACCCGAACAAGGAACCGCCGTTCTTTTTCATGAAACCGTCGACCGCCATTGTCACCGACGGCGGTGATTTCCCCTATCCGTCGCTGTCCAAGGATGTGCACCACGAGATGGAGATGGTCGTGGCGATAGGCAAGGGCGGTTCAAATATCAGCCCGGCCAAGGCGCTAGAGCATGTCTACGGCTATGGCGTCGGGCTCGACATGACGCGCCGCGATTTGCAGGGTGAGGCAAAAAAAATGGGCCGCCCATGGGATACGGGCAAGGCATTCGATTACTCCGCACCGTGCTCGGCGCTGGTGCCGGCGGCCAAGATCGGCCACCCTTGCACGGGTGAGATCGTGCTCGAGGTCAACGGCGAGGTGCGCCAGAAAAGCGACTTGTCGCAGCTCATCTGGAACGTGCCCGATACCATTGCTTTCCTGTCGACGCTGTTTGAACTGCAGCCTGGCGACCTGATTTACAGCGGTACGCCGGCCGGTGTTGCCGCAGTCAAAAAAGGCGATGTCATGACCGGCAGGGTGGCCGGCGTTGGCAGCATCAGCGTAAAAGTAGTCTGACACCTCTCCGGGGCGCGCCTCTTGCGGCGCGCCCGATTTGCCAAACCCTCTTATTTTTGCGGAGCGCGCCATGCCCTTGGGCCACCTCGAACACATTCTCATCCAGACTTCGGACATGGAGGCGACGCGCGATTTTTACACCCGCGTGCTTGGCATGCATGTCGGGCCGTCGCCTGATTTCAAGTTTCCGGTGTTCTGGCTTTATATCGGCGACCAGGATGTCATTCACGTCACCGCCGGCGGGTCCAACACCAGCGAGAACCGCAAGCAATACCTCGGTCAGCAGTCCGACGCGGTCAGCGGTAGCGGCGTGATCGACCATCTGGCCTTTCGGTGCACCGGCTTGTCGGAAACGATGGAACACCTGAGCAAACTGAACATCGACTTCAAACGGCGCATGGTCAACGATCAGGGTTTGTTCCAGTTGTTTTTCATGGACCCCAACGGCATCAAGGTGGAGCTCAATTTCTCCAATGCCGAGGTCGGCGACGTGCGTCCGGCGCTGATGGCCTCCGAACTGCCGGGCTGAGTCTTCGCCGACGACCTCTTGGGCGGACCTGGCCCGCCCTTGCGGGAAACCGTCTGGCGTGGGTTATGGGTTGATTTGGGTTGATTTGGCTGCGCTGCCGGGCCGTTTCGGCCGTCCGGCGCGGGCGCGCTAGAACGGCGCCTCGATAGGTGCGATAATACCCCCACGAAAAGACTGACTTTCCTGAGTTCCGGCGCTGCGTTCCGGCGGAGCCAAGGGTTTTGCCCTTGTTCCTGCAGTTCCTGCAGTACCGGCAGTACTTTTGCCCAGGGAGTCACCTCCCCTTATTTCCACACCGAGGCTATGCATTCATGACCCAACATCTCGATTTACTTAAAATCGCCCAAGAAGAGCAGGATGGCGATCTGTTCCAGATGCTCGACGGCATTTACGATCGCTCCACCGCGCGGCCGCGCGACATTGCCGATGCGATCATCTGGGCGGGTGGCAACGATGCCGGCGGCGTCAAGCCGGTCGCGCACGCCTTCACCGACATGTTTGCGCTCAACGGCACGCTGATGGCGCTCGATGTGCTGGGCCTGCCTTTCCTTGGCGTACCGATGATGGCGCAGTTCCGCCATGACACCAAGCTCGCCTCGCTCGACTGGTTCGGCAAGCTCGATTACACCTCGCTCAAGTGGTCCACCGCCGGTGACTTCATGGTCAACGAAGGCGGCAAGAAAGTCGTCGTTGCAGGCAAATCGGCCAATGCGCCTCTGCGCACCGCCGCCGGCGTGTATTGCAACGTGCGCCCCTACGGCACCATCACCAGCATCCGCTTCATGCCCGGCCTGCCTTACTCGCAGGACAAGAAAAAATTCGGCGTCGACGCGGCCACCGGTGTCATCCACTCCGAGATGAACACCCCCGGTATCCGCATGTGCTACGCCGTGCGCCTGTTCCTGAAAATGGTCCATGACACCAAGCAGATCGGCCGTGTCGCCACCAAGCCGACGCAAGCGCAGGAAGACACCGTCAACGCCGGCATCGTGCGCTGGATGCTCAAGGGCACCAAGTTCGAGCTCAAGCGCAAGTATTCGGTCGACGCCTATGAGGAGCAGAAAGAAAAAGTCGACGCCATCGTCGCGCTGCTGCCCAAAGACTTCAAGGCCGGCATGGAAAACTGGTCCGGCGACATCTATGAGCACATCTCCGACACCAACTTCGGCCTGCTGCTGCACGACATGATCCAGCAAAAAGGCGCGATCGTTTACGCCACCGACCTTGACGGCGACCGCCTCACCGACCTGATGGCCGACGCACCGGACGTGCTGCGCGCCTGGGGCCAGATGGTGCTCGACAAGGTCAAGCCCGGTACCGACATGAACAAGGTCTGGGCCGACATGGGCTTCACCATGAAAAACGGCAAAGACATGACCAGCATCATGTACCGCATCACCGGCGAGCCGATTTACGAGCAGACCCTGGGTTCGGCCGATGCGATGCTGCTGCGCTTGCTGGCAGGCGACGAGACCGAGGGCGGCACCAAGCAGCCCTACGATCCGCGCATCCACTTTGTGCTGATCAACGAAGCGTACAAGGCAGCCAACCCCGGCAACGCCGTGCTGGCCAAGTGGCTCGACGAGCAGCTCGCGATCTTCGACAAGATCTACGGTGGCAAGCGTCCGAAGTATCTCGATGGTTACAAGCAACTCAAGGCTGCGATCAAGCCCTGGGGCGCCTGAGCTTCACAGACGGCAAGCCCGCATAGCGGGTGCCAGAAAAACGGCCTGGATCGCGATGTGATCCGGGCCGTTTTTTTTAGGCTGTGACCGCTTTGCCCGATGGCTCGCTGCGGCGGCTGGAGCGGCAATTTATCGTCGAAACGTGCAATGGCAAATGTTCGGGTGCCGCGCGGAGTGGTCCACAGGCATGCGCCGGTGCTGAGATTAATTTGACGGATGCCTGCAAAGTGGATGCCTGAAAAGCCGCACCAGATGGGCGTTTGCAGCCTATGTGCGGTGGTGGAAACGGCTTGCCTGCAGCCCATGCGGGTGGGCTGCTGAGGGGGGCTTAGTGCAACTTGGTCCCCATCGCGGCGGCGGTCCCTCGCCTCTGGCGCGGTGGCTTGCGCGGTGGCTTGATATGATGCGAACTCGAAAAATCGCCATCCGTACTGTCATCCTCACACTCTCCCTTACCCTCAAAGAAAGAAGCCCCGTCATGCAGTCTTACTGGATCCAGACCGAAGGCAACAAGACCCTCATCGATCTGCGCGACACGCCGGTGCCCGAGCCCAAGGCCGGCCAGGTGTTGGTGCGCATGCATGCCGCCGGCTTCAACCGCGGCGAACTGATTGTCGGCGGGCTGACCAAGCCGGGCGCCTCCAAGCAGGTCGGGCAGGAGGGGGCCGGGGAGGTGGCCAAGCTGGGCGAGGGTGTGACCAGCTGCAAGCTGGGCGATCGTGTCATGGCGCGCTGCCCGGGCGCGTTCGCCGAATACGCGCTGGTGGATGCGCGCGAGGCCATCGTCATGCCCGCAGGCCTGTCGTGGGAGGAGGGCGCCAGCATCCCGCTGACCTTTATGGTGGTGCATGACATGCTGCTCGCCAAGGGGGCGCTCAAGGCCGGGGAATGGATGCTGGTCACCGGCATTTCGTCGGGCGTCGGCGTGGCCGCCTTGCAACTGGGCAAGGTGCTGGGCGCCAAGGTCATCGGCACCTCGGGCTCGGCCGAAAAATTGGCGCGCCTCAAGGCGCTGGGCCTGGATGTGGGTATCAACACGCGCGGCGCTGATTTTGCCGATGCGGTGATGAAGGCCACCGACGGCAAGGGCGCCAACCTGGTGGTCAACAACATCGGCGGGTCGGTGTTCGCCGAGACTATTCGTGCGCTGGCCTTTGAGGGGCGCCACGCCACGGTCGGCTATGTCGACGAGGTGATGAAGGGCGAGATCGACATCGAGGCGCTGCACACCAAGCGCCTGACCCTGTTCGGCGTGTCCAACAAGCTGCGCAATGCCGAACAGCGCGCCGCCACCGTGCGCGGCTTTGTCGATGACGTGCTGCCCATGATCGCCGACGGGCGCATCAAGCCGGTGATCGACAAGGTGTTCCCCTTTGCCCAGATGCAGGCGGCCAAGGCGTACATGGAGTCCAACGCCCACCTGGGCAAGATCGTGTTGAGCATGGCCAAGTCCTGAGCACGCAGCCCCGGGCGTTGAGCCCGGGGTGTCACCGGGGGTAAGCTGCCTGGGTAAGCTGTGCGTTGCGGCGCAGGAAACGGGGAGCCGCGGCGCAATGAAGAGCAACGAAAACCAATGCAAATAACCGGAGCAAAAAGGGAGATCCGCATGATTCGTCGGTCGTATGTTTTATTTGCCGCGGTCGCGGCGATGGTGGTTTTCACCGGTCAGGCTTCGGGCAGGGACTAGGCTTTGCTCAAGCGCGGCAGTGCGCTGATGAACGGCGTGGTCGCCTGCGCCAACTACCACACGCAGCGTGATGCCCAGGGCAATCCGATTGCCGCGCTTGGCATGTCTGGCGGCATGAAGTTTGACGATGGCCGCTTTGTCGCCTAGGCATCGAACAGAGGTAAAAAGGGGGCTGAAGCCCCCTTTTTTTGCGGCGCGCCGCCTGATGAATTGAAGTGTTAATCGTTAATCGTCACCCGTGACCCGTGACCCGTGACCCGAGCGGAACCGGGCGCGTCTATTCGGCCTGGATGCCCGCTTCCTTGACCACGCGTCCCCAGGTCGCGTATTCGTGCTCGATGTATTTCCCCAGTTGATCAACGGTCATCGGTAGCGGCTCCATGCCCTGGGCGAGCAGCTGGTTGCGCACTTCGGGTGTGTTGAGCACTTTCACCAGTTCGCGGTTGAGCAGCTCGACAATGGCGCGTGGGGTCTTGCCCGGCGCCATGTAGGCGTACCAGTTGGTGGCCTCAAATCCGGGAAAGCCCGCCTCGGCCACGGTGGGTACCTCGGGCAGGAAGGTTGAGCGCGTGGCGCCGGTGGTGGCGAGGGCGCGGATTTTTCCCGCTTTGATTTGTGGCACCGCCGATGGCGCCGAAGCGAACACCGAAGGCACCTGTCCGCCCAGCAGGTCGGCCATGGCCGGTCCGCCGCCCTTGTAGGGCACGTGGGTGATGTCGGCTTTGGTGACAATCTTGAACAGCTCGCCGGCAAGGTGGCCGGCGTTGCCGATGCCCGAGGAGCCGTAGGACAGGCTGCCGGGTTTGGTTTTGGATAGTTTGATGTATTCGGCGACGTTTTTCGCCGGCACCGACGGATGCACCACCAGCACATTGGGAAACACCACCGCCATGGTAATGGGCGTGAGGTCGGTGCGCGGATCGTAGGGCAGATTGCTGTTTTGGTGTGGCGCGACGGCGACCGATCCGGGGGCGGTCAGGATGATGGTGTAGCCGTCTGGCGCGGCCTTGGAGACGTGGTTGGCGGCGATGTTGCCGCCGGCGCCCGATTTGTTCTCGACAATGACGTTCTGTCCGATATTTTCGGTGAGTTTTTTGGCGATGATGCGCGCCGCCGTGTCGGTGCCGCCGCCGGGCGCGAAGCCGACCACCATGGTGATGGGTTTGGACGGGAACGGGGCTTGGGCGAAGGCTGGCAGCGCGCCTAGCGTGGCAAGCGTGGCAAGCAGGCCTGCCAAGAGGAGGGGTTTGATAGCGGTATGGTGCATTGCGGCTCCTTCTTGGTTTTTACGTACCGGGTTTTACGCCGATTTTCACGTGTCATG
>Ga0114978_10004195_pt1 | contig 11694 bp, 9 predicted proteins | sample S_140212_EF_Meta_FD_87027 | JGI IMG/M metagenome (GOLD analysis project Ga0114978, IMG submission 87027) | Freshwater microbial communities from Lake Simoncouche, Canada to study carbon cycling - S_140212_EF_MetaG | ecosystem: Environmental > Aquatic > Freshwater > Lake | place: Lake...
AGGCGTGCCCACCGATGCCTACGAGCTGAAGGACGCCGTGGCCGACAAGTTTCTCGTGCCCGCGAAGGCCGTGTCGGTGCCGCTGAAATTCCAACGCGAAGGCATCACCTACGACGATCTCCCTGCGGAAGAAAAAGAAAAATGGGACGAGCTGGAGTGGGACGAGGAAGGCGGCACGCCGCAGCGCGTCGAATCAGAGGCGGTGAATAAATGGTTCTTCAACCAAGACACCGTGGACAAGGTCCTCGCCCACCTCATGACGCGCGGCCAGAAAGTCGCGGGCGGCGACCGCCTCGGAAAGACCATCGTCTTCGCGAAAAACCAAAAACACGCGGAGTTCATCGCGGAGCGTTTCGACGTGAACTACCCGCACCTCAAAGGCGCGTTCGCGCGCGTGGTGCATTGCGACCTGCCCTACGCGCAGTCGCTGATCGACGAGTTTTCGGTGGCCGCCAAGGCGCCGCACATCGCCATCTCCGTGGACATGCTCGACACCGGCATCGACGTGCCCGAGGTCGTGAACCTCGTGTTCTTCAAACTCGTGCGCTCAAAAACGAAATTTTGGCAGATGGTCGGCCGCGGCACTCGCCTCAGCCGGGATCTGTTTGGGCCGGGCCAGCACAAGGAATTTTTCACCATCTTCGACTACTGCCAGAACTTGGAATTCTTCAGCCAGAACCCCGAGACGACCGAGGGCTCCCTCGGCGAATCGCTCGGCAAGCGCCTCTTCAAAGCGCGGCTGGAAATCATCGGTGAACTGGACCAAACCGAGCCCGGCCTGGTCGAGCAGAGCGCGCCCCACGAGATCGAACTGGGCCGCGAACTCCGCGCGCTCCTCCATACGGAAGTCGCCGCGATGAACGTGAACAACTTTGTCGTCCGTCCCCAGCGGCGGGCCGTGGAGAAATACGCGCAAGCCGCCGCGTGGACCACCCTCGACGCCGAGGCGAGGAGCACCCTCGCGCGCGACGTGGCCGGGCTGCCCCACGAGCTGGACCCCGAAGACGAAGAGGCGAAGCGCTTCGATCTCCTGCTCCTGCGTCTCCAGCTCGCGGTCCTGCGCTCCGAGCCAAGCTTCGAACGGCTCAGTCGCCAAGTCATCGCCATCGCCGGCCTCCTGGAAGAGAAAGCCAGCATCCCCATGGTGCAGCTCCAGCTCCGGCACCTTCAGGAAATCCAGACCGACGAATGGTGGCGCGACATCACCGTCCCCATGCTCGAACAAACGCGCAAACGCCTCCGCTCGCTCGTGAAACTGATCGACCGCCAGCAGCGCAAACCGATCTACACCGATTTCGAAGACGTGCTGGGCGGCGAGACGGCGGTCGAACTCGCGGAGTTCACGACCGCGGACAGCTTCGAGAAATTTCGCGACAAGGCGCGCGCCTTTCTCCGCGAACACCTGGACCAGCTCGCAATCCAAAAGCTGCGCCTGAATCAACCGCTCACGGCGCTCGATTTACAGGAGTTGGAGCGCGTGCTCGCCGCTAGCGGCGTCGCCCCGCCCGAGCATCTCCAGCGGGCGAAAGCGGAAAGCGAAAGCCTCGGGCTCTTCGTGCGCTTGCTCATCGGCCTCGACCGCGAGGTGGCCAAGCAGGCCTTTGGAGCGTTCACGGCGGGAAAAACTTTGAGCGCGAACCAACTCGAGTTCGTGAATCTCATCGTCGATCACCTCACCGCCCATGGCGCGATGGCACCGGCGTTGCTCTACGAATCGCCATTCACCGATTTGAATCCACAGGGCCCCGAGGGTGTTTTCACTTCAGCGCAAGTTGAGCAGTTGGTCGTGGTGCTGACGGAGATCACCGAGCGAGCGATTGCGTAACCCTTTGTTTTGAAACTCCTGCGCAATCCGCCTCACCGCCCCGCCCCCAACTTCTCCGCCACCAGCGCCGCCAGTGCCTTGCCCCGCACATCCTTCGCGACGATGCGCCCCTCGCGATCCAGCAGGAAACTCGCCGGCAACGCGGTCACGTTGTAGCGAGCCGCCAACGGTGATTTCCAACCCGTGAGATCGGCCATGTGCCGCCACGTCGCGCCATCCTTCGCAATCGCTGCCTTCCAGCTGCGCGCATCGTGGTCCACCGAGACCGCAAGAATTTCAAAGCCCGCGGCACGATGCCGCTCGTAGAGCTCCCCATACCCCCGGTTCTCCGAGCGGCATGGCCCGCACCACGACGCCCAAAAATCCACGAGCACGAAGCGCCCGCGCAGTTCCTTGAGCGAAACCGTCGCGCCCTCCGGAGAAGCTCCCGCCAACTCCGGCGCGACCGCGCCGATCGCCGTGACCCGAAATCGCGCGATGCGTTCTTCCATCAATCGCGAGATCTCGGCCTCGGGAAACTTCCCCGCGAAATCACGCACGGCTCCCGCCAACGCCTCCAGCCGATCGTCGCCATCCCACCGCAGCGACGCCGCGTAGAGCGCCGCTGATCCGCGCAGCTTCGCCACCGTAAATTCGTTTAATTCCCGGCGGTGCTCTCGATACGCCGCCACTTCTTTTTCCGTCAGACTCGCGACCGTCGCCAAATCCCCCGTCGCCTGCCGCGCAGCGATGGCCTCGCGCACCGGAAAGACCAGCCGCGCGAGCGATTCCGCGCGAAACGCCTCGTAGGCCACGAACAATGCTTGGTCCGCGCCGCCAATCACACGCAGCCCGCGCCCCTCCGCACCCACGGTTACCCGCAACGCCTGCCCATCAGCCGCCACAAACGAAATATCCGCGCCTCCCACGCTCAAGTTAAAGAGCCCCGGGCCTTGCTCCACCCGCAGACTGAGGCGTCCGCCCACGAGCCGAGCCGTGACCACGGGCTTCAATTCCCGCGCTTCGAGCGACTCGCGACTCACGGTCACCGGTCCATCAGCAAACGAGGCGGGTAATTGGGCCGAAAGTTCAAAGGCTGCCCGCACTCCCCCACCGCAAAGAGCAAAGCCAACAATGAGCGTCCGGCGAAGCAGCATCGAGGAGCGCGTTAACATGCCCACACCGTAGCGCGCGTCTTCAGCCCTGCAAGTCGCCCGATTTCTCGCTCGCGCGCGGCCCTTCCTCAACGAATCGTCCCTGCTCACATCGCTTCCCCATGCGCACGCTTCGTCTCCTCCTCGTCACGCTCAGCCTGCTCGCGCCGTTCGTTCGCGGGCAATCCCTCGCCCTGCCCGCCAAGGAAACGTTTCACCTCTTCCTCCTCGTCGGCCAATCCAACATGGCCGGACGCGGCATCATCACAGCCGCCGACAACCTCCCGCACCCGCGTGTGCTCATGCTCACCAAGGCCGGCGCATGGGTGCCGGCCGTGGACCCGCTGCACTTCGACAAGCCCGCCGCAGTCGGCGTCGGGCTCGGTCGCTCCTTCGCCAACGCTGTCGCCGAGGCCACTCCGGGCGTGACCATCGGCCTCGTCCCCTGCGCCGTCGGGGGCTCGCCCATCGACGCGTGGCAACCGGGCTTCTACTACCAAGCGACGCAAAGCCACCCGTGGGACGATGCGCTGCGCCGGGCGAAACTCGCGCTGCAATCCGGCACCCTCAAAGGCATTCTCTGGCATCAGGGCGAATCCGACTCCAATCGCGAACTCGCCCCCGGGCACGAAGCCAAGCTCCACGATCTCATCGCCCGCCTCCGCGTCGAACTCGCCGCCCCCAACGTGCCCTTCATCGTCGGCCAACTCGGTCAATTCGCCGGCAGCCCTTGGAGCGAATTCAAAACTCAAATCGACCGAGCTCACCGCGATCTCCCGGCGAACGTGCCGCACACCGCCTTCGTCAATTCCGACGGCCTCAAGGACAAGGGTGACAAAACCCATTTCGACGCCGACAGCTATCGCGAATTCGGCCGCCGCTACGCCGAAGCCTACCTCAAACTGAATCGAAAATAACAGCCCGGCGTTCACTTCGCCGCGGACCCGGCAAACGTGAAGGCAGGATTTCTCAGATCGGGCCCGGAACGGGGTGCAGATCCGCCCCGCTCTGCGAACCTGAAGTGTTTGCCCACCACCATACGGCGATGCAGAACCCGCGTTTGATCGGCGACAGATCACCGATTGGTTCCGGCCCGTTGGGAACCGTTACTTCCGCTCGAGCCCGGGCCGGCTCAGAGGAGAAACGAAGTGGTGCGGGCGGCGGGAGTCGAACCCGCCTCTCATGCTTGGGAAGCACACATAATACCGATATACTACGCCCGCAGAACCGGAGTCAGATGTGTGCAAGGCCCGGTGGGCTGACAATGGAAAAATCGCTGAGCCCCGCGCGCCGAAGGTGAATGGCCCTGGATTCCGACTTCCCGCGACACCCGGAGTTCGCCAGCTCGCTACTGCTCACCGGTAAATTCGCCGGGCTTCGAGCGCGCTCTTGAGCGTCACCGAATCCGCATACAGGACGCCTCCTCCACTCGGCAAACCGAAGCCAATCCGCGTGACATTCAGCGATCGCTCCACGGCCATCGACGGCAAATGCTCCGTCAAGTAATGGCACGTCGCCTCGCCCTCGACATCGTTCGACAACGCGAGAATCAGCTCGACCACCTCGCCCGACTCCACCCGCGCCCGGAGCGACGCGAGGTTGAGCTCATCCGGCCCCACCCCGTCGATCGGAGACAGCTTTCCGTGCAGCACGTGATAAGAACCTCGATACGCCCCGCTCCGCTCGATCGCCACCAAGTCAGGAACATGCTCGACCACGCACACGACCGAGCGGTCGCGCCGCACGTCGACACAGACGGCACAGTGGTCCGTCTCCGCGAGATTGCCGCAGCGCACACAACGACGCACCGCCCGCGCCGCCTCTTCCAAGGCCGTCACGAGCGCCGCGAGCTCCGCTGGCTTCTCTACCAGTAAATGAAGGGCAATCCGCTCGGAGGAACGGTAGCCCAACCCCGGCAGTTGCTTCAGATGTTTCTGTAGCTTTTCAAACGCCGGCGTCATCGCGATCCGGGGCCGCCGCTCAGAAACCGCCCGGCACCTTGAATCCGGACGTCACTTTCTGCATTTCACTGTCATTAAAATCCTTGGCCTGCTTCGCCGCGTCTTGGACGGCCGCGAGCACGGTGTCGGCGACGACCTTCGCGTCCTCTTTCAAGAAGTCTGGGTCCAGCGCGAGCGAGAGAAATTTACCCGCGCCGCTGACTTTGAGCTTCACCGCACCGCCGCCGCTCGTGACGTCGATTTCCTTCGCCTCGAGTTGGGATTGGAGCGCCTCGATTCCGCGCTGCATTTTCTGAGCTTGTTTAAGAAGTGTGCCTACACCGGCCATAAATTTTGATGAGTTAAGGGTTGAAAGAGAGAGTTGAGAGACTGGGCCAATCCTAACGCGATAATATTTTTCCGTAGCCCTCTCGGAATGTCGGATACTCCGGCCGCCATCCGAGCATCGCTTTCGCTTTCGCATTCACAATCACCCGATCGGGCGTCACTTCGCGACGCCCCGCAGCGGGCACCCCCGTGAAACGTGGCGGCAGCACACCCAGTTGCGCGGCGAGCCACGTGGTGATCTCCGCCTTGGTCGCCGCCGCATCGTCCGCGACATTGATCAGTTCGCTCCCTACGAGGGCTGGCGCCGCGAAGGCCGCCCACACCGCCGTGCAAATGTCATCGCGATAAATCAAATTGAGCCGGTAGTCCCCCAGCCCCGCGACCACACCGGATCGCACCTGCTCCAATAAGTGATGCCGACCCGGTCCGTAGATGCCGGCGAGTCTCAGCACAAACCAGCGCGCGCAGGCTCCGTTGTTCGCCCGCAAAAGATTCTCCGTCTCGCGCAAGATTTCGGCGCGCTCCCCCGCCGCGTCCGCCGCCGCCGTCTCATCGACGCGCGCGCCACCCCCTTGCCCATAAACCGAGGTGCTGCCGGTGTAGACCATGGTCCCGGCGGCACCGCGCGACTGCGCCCAAACGAGGATCGAGGCCATTCCTTCGAGATAACTTCGCCGATAACCTTCGATCCCGCCCCCACCCGAACTCACGCAGTTCAAAACGAAATCGGCCCCGCCGCCAATCTGCCGGTGCCACGCATCACTGGCCAATTCCGCCACCACCACGTCGATCCCCTCCGCACGCAGCGCCACCGCCTTGACCGCGTTGCGCGTTAATGCGGTGACCCGGAGTCCCCGCGCAACCGCCCTCCGCGCCACCTCGGCGCCGACATACCCGCAACCGAAAACAATCAGACGTTTTCCGGAATAATTTTCGTGCGCGTCGTGATTCATGCGCGCTCAACTCAGCTCATGACTGCGGTTCTCGCAATCCTAGCAGCAGGGTTTCGCGAGATTGCCCAAGCCGGGCCTTCATCGTCCCGTGCTGCCGCCGTGTCGAAGGGACTCGCGTCCTCATCGCGTCGGCGGCCACCCACCCCGCGCACGCAGCGGCCCAAAATCCCTTCGACCCGCCCTGGTGGCGCGCCCGTCATCGGCCCGGCGATCGCCCTTCGCGAGCCGGCTGACCGCATGCTTGATGGCCTCAAAGCGCCGCCCATCTCCTCTTCGTTGAGCGGGCAAGCCTTTCGCCGATCACGCTGGTTGCCATGGCCCGCCGCTTACCTTCGCCTATTTTTATTTGGGGTAACCCCCAGCACTCACACCTCACCATGATCCCGCCCAGCAGCCCCAGCTCCATTCCGTCGATTGCCCTCGCGATCATCGCCGTCCTCGGAGCCGCGCGGCTTTCCTTCGCACGCTTGAAGTTTTCCGCCAAAAACGAGCGCCGTTTCCGCGACCGCCGCCCAGCTTCCCTGGCCTCTCCCGCTCTATGAAACCCTACGATTTCCTCATCCTCGGCGGCGGCAGCGCCGGCTTCAACGCCGCCCGCGTCGCCGTTTCCCTCGGTCTCCGCACCGCCATCGTCGACGGTGCCCGCGACCTCGGGGGGCTCTGTATCCTTCGCGGCTGTATGCCCTCCAAGACGCTCCTTTACATGGCTGAAGTTCTCCATCTCGCGCAGAAAGGAACCACGTTCGGTCTCAAAATTCCCTCCGCCCGCGCCGACATGAAAGCCATCCATGCGCGGAAGAAAAAAATCATCAGCGAGTTCGCCGCTTACCGAGAACAGGCGCTCGCTGCCGGCCAATTCGACCTCATCCGCGCCCACGCTCGTTTCCTCGATCCGCACACGGTCGAGCTCTCCGACGGGCGTCGGCTCAGCGCCCAACACATCCTCATCGGCACCGGCTCAAAAATCAGCGTCCCGCCCGTGCCGGGTCTCGCCGAATCCAAATTCTGGACCAGCGACGACGTCCTCGATCTCGATTTCATCCCCAAGAGCGTGATCGTCCTCGGCGGCGGCATCGTGGCCTGCGAACTCGCCCAGTTCCTCAGCCGCATCGGCAGTCGCGTCACTCTAATACAACGCAGCGCCCACCTCCTGCGCGACCACTCCGCGGCTGCGGCGACCGTGGTTCAACAGGCCTTCGTTGATGAGGGGATCGAGCTCTTCACCGGCACGAAGCTCGAACGCATCACGACCGACCGTCGCGGCGTCACCGTCGACTTTCTCCACGACGGAAAGAAAATCACCCGCCGCGCCGCGCACCTGTTCAACGCGCTCGGCCGCGAGCCGAATACCGCCACCCTCGATCTCGCCGCCGCCGGCGTCCGCGCCCGTCCCAACGGCCAGATCATCACGAACCGCTGGCAGCAAACGAACGTGCCGCACATCTACGCGGGCGGTGATTGCTCCGGCCCCGTCGAAATCGTCCACGTCGCCATCCAACAGGGCGAACTCGCCGTCCGCCACGCCGCCGGCGTGAAAAAAATCAAATCCATCGATTGGTCGCTCCTCCTGAATGTCGTCTTCACCGACCCGCAGCTCGCCACCATCGGACGCCTTGAACGCGAACTCGACGCAGCCGGCACGCCTTACCTCGTCGCGAGCTATCCGTTCAACGACCACGGCAAATCTATTCTCATGGACGCGAACTACGGCTACGTGAAGGTCATCGCCGAGCCGGAGCGCGGCCGTATCCTCGGTGCCGAAATCGTCGGCAAAGACGCGGGCGAACTCATCCATCTTTTCAGCGGCCCGCTCGCGATGAAAGCCACCGTCTTCGATTTACTCCGCGCGCCGTGGTATCATCCGACCCTCGCCGAAATCATCACGTATCCACTCGAGGAGATTGCCGAGACCCTTTCGAAACGAGGGTCAAATCCGTAGCGCCGATTGCTCTCCGCGGCGCGTGCGGCTGCGCGGCCTCGGCCACCACGCGGCCGCGGTAAAATGAGCGCGGCCCGTCTCATCAAAATCGATGTCGCCCGTCACCGCCCTCCCGGCGGGAATCAATCGCCCGCTTTTTCCCGTCGCTCTTCGCGCACCTAGCGCGCGATTGCCAACAGATCAGCCAGCTCCACGCGCTTCTCATAGAGCGCCTTGCCGACGATCACTCCGTCCAAATTTGCGTAGCGTCGCGCGAGCTCTGCCAACTTCACCACGTCCTCGCGACGGCTCACTCCGCCGCTCGCGATCACATTGAATTTTCCCGCGTTCAACATCGCTTCCTGGGCCGCAAAATTGGGTCCCGTCAACATTCCGTCGGTGCCAATGTCCGTGTAGATAATGGTCCGCACGCCCACCGCATCCATCCGCTTCGCGAGATCGAGCGCACCCGTGCCCGTCGTATCCACCCAGCCCTTCACCGCGACCTTGCCGTCCTTTGCATCGATACCGACCGCGATCTTGTCGCCAAACGCCTCCACAAGTTCGGCCACGAAACGCTCGCTTTCCGCGGCGCGCGTGCCGATCACCACGCGACTCACGCCGAAACCCAGCGCCCGCTCCACCGCGGCGCGCGTGCGCAGGCCGCCACCGAGTTCCACCTTCATCCCGATCGCCGCGATCGCCTGCACCACCGCGAGATTCTGCGGCTCGCCCGCAAAGGCTCCGTCGAGGTCTACAACGTGGACCCACGCACTGCCGGCCGCGCAAAACTGCGCGGCCACGTCGGCCGGATTCGCCGCATACACGGTCTCTTGGTCGGCACGTCCTTGGAGCAGCCGCACAGCGCGGCCACCTTTGATGTCGATGGCGGGATAAATGATCATACGAAGAAACGCTTTGCGCCCGGACATCGGGGTGCGAGAGTAAAACCGATGTCGACCTACCAAGTCCCTGTTTTTCTTTCCGAACTCCTCCATGCCCGTTCGCCCTCAGGCTACGAGGCCGAGGCCCAAGCCGTCTTTGACCGCCATGTGAAACCTGCCGCCGACGCCTACACCGGCGACGCCCTCGGCAATCGCCTCGCCACGCTCAACCCCAAGGGCGACCCCGTCCTCATGCTCGCCGGTCACATGGACGAACTCGGCCTCATCCTCACCTACGTCAACAAGGACGGCTTTATCTACTTCGATACGATCGGCGGTCACGACCGCACCATTATCTCCGGCCGCCGCGTAATCATTCAAACCGCCCACGGCACCGTCAAGGGCGTCACTGGCAAACGCGCGATCCACCTCATGGAGGACGCCGACCGCAAAAAGGTCCCCGAGATTCACGAGATCTGGATCGACATCGGCGCTCGCACAAAAAAAGACGCCCTCGCCCGCATCGCCATCGGTGACGTCGCCACCTACGACCACGAATTTGAACTGATTCACGGCAGCGTCGGCACCGCCCGCGCCTTCGATAATAAAGTCGGCGCCTATGTGGTTGGAGAAACCCTGATCAGGCTCGCGAAGGACAAGGATCGCAAGAAACTCGCCGCCAAAGTCGTCGCAGTCGCGACGTCCCAAGAGGAAATCGGCTGCCGCGGTGCGACCACTGCCGCCCACGCCGTCGATCCCCACATCGCCCTCGCTGTCGACGTCGGCCATGCCACCGATCACCCCGACTGCGACAACCGCAAATACGGTGAGACGACGCTCGGTGGCGGCCCGATCCTCTGCCGCGGCGCCAACATCAACCCAAAGATTTTCGCCCGCTTGGTCGCCGCCGCGAAAAAATTAAAAATCCCCTACCAGATCGAAGCCGACCCCCGCCCGACAGGCACCGATGCTCGCGCTATCCAAATGGGCCGTGGCGGCGTCGCGACGGGCCTCGTCAGCATTCCGCTGCGCTACATGCACACCCCCAGCGAAGTCGTGGACCTGGAGGATGTGGAGCGTTGCGTGCAGCTCTTCGTCGAGTTCACTAAGAGCCTCGAAAAGGGCGACTACGCCCACTGGTAAGCCCCCACCTCCGGCCTCTTTTTTATCCATGAACTACCGCCCACTCCTCGCCGCGCTTTTCCTTTGCTTCGGAACGCTCGTCACCTCGCTCGCTCAGGAAACCGCTCCTGCGTCCACCCCGCCGGTCGCCGACCTCAAGATTCTGGTCGATCAGATCCAAGCCAAGCTTCGCGCAGGAAAATCCTCCGCCGGCGATCTCGCCCCCGAACTTGCCGCCTTCGATGCCTTGCTCACCAAATACGCCACCCAGCGGACCGACGACGTGGCCCAAATTCTCTTCATGCAGGCAACGCTCTACGGACAGGTGCTCAATGATGCGGAAAAAATGAGCGCATTGCTCAATCGGCTGAAGGTCGATTTCCCGGGCACCAAACCCGCCGCCGCTGCGGACAACGCGCTGACGGCACTTGATCGCCGAGCCAAAGCCAAAGAAGCGAGCGCCTCCCTCGTCGGAAAACCCGCCCCCCAGCTCCACTTTAAATGGGCCACCCTCCCCGGCCTCAAGACGCTGGCCGACCTCAAGGGGAAAGTCGTCGTCCTCGATTTTTGGGCCACGTGGTGCGGCCCTTGCGTCGCGTCGTTTCCGCAGGTCCGCGAGCTCACCGCCCATTACAAAGACCTCGCTGTGGTGGTGCTCGGAGTCACCAGTATTCAGGGTTCCGTTTCCGGTCTTCAGCCCCAGCGCATCGACACCAAGGGAGATCCGCAGAAGGAAATGGCTCTCATGAGCGACTACATCAAGGCCAAGGAAATCACGTGGACGATCGGTTTCAGTGACGAAGAAGTTTTCAACCCCGACTATGGCATCACCGGCATCCCCCACATGGCCATCATCGCGCCCGACGGCACGCTGCGCCACACCGGCTTGCATCCGGCGATGCCCCACGCCGAGAAAGTTGAAAAAATCGACGCACTCCTCAAGGAATTCAAACTCCCCACGCTGGCCACCGCTGTCGTCCCCTAGCGGACCTTTGCCCATCGGGTGAGCGGCCCACTCAACTCCGCTCCCTCATTCGTTTCGCAATCGCAACCCTCTGGGTGGATATCGTCGTTCGTGAAAGAGCGAACTGACATTCGGTCGGCTCCGGCAATTGCTACGACAACGCCGCCCTCGAATCGTGCGGGCGCATTTAATCCAACGCGCAGCCCGTTGTCCCCTGATCGCGAGCGAGGCCGACTTTATGTCGCGCGTTGAACCGCGATCACGTCGGGCGCCAAGTCTTGCCCAAGCTAATCGCCGCTGCGGTCAGCCCACCAGAAGGTGGCCCCCCCCGCGAAGCCGTGGCTTCGCAGGGGTACCCTGAAGGCTCATCGTGGGTGTTTGCTTGGCGTGGGCCGGCGCCAGGGCTTCCGGCGGAGGCCGGGCGTGACTCAGACGGCGACGAGTTCCTTGTCCAGAAACGCGCGCGCCTTGCCGAGTTCCGTCGTGACGTCCTGCACACTCGACCCCAGCGCGGAGCCGCGGGGCGAGGGATGCATGAAAATCGAGGTGTAGCCGTTGAATTTTTTTCGCTTCAGCGCCGCGAGCATCGGCTTGAAATCGAGCGGGC
>Ga0114978_10004196_pt1 | contig 11691 bp, 6 predicted proteins | sample S_140212_EF_Meta_FD_87027 | JGI IMG/M metagenome (GOLD analysis project Ga0114978, IMG submission 87027) | Freshwater microbial communities from Lake Simoncouche, Canada to study carbon cycling - S_140212_EF_MetaG | ecosystem: Environmental > Aquatic > Freshwater > Lake | place: Lake...
CATCGCTGGCGGGACGGCTGGATGCGTTATCCCGCAGTTCCCAGCCCGCCGGACTGCGCCAAAGGGAAAACTCGCGTCCGGGTGCGCGAATGCGGATACAATCTACAATGTCGGGATTGAGTGCGAGCAAATGCCGGTCGCGCAAGGCGTCGGGCTTGACCTCGAGCAGGTCCGTCGCATCCGCCGGCAGGTGGTAAACCGAATCGCGCGCGGTGAATTGCCCGAAGAGTTCGCCGGGTTTTCCACGGCCCAGACGCAGGGTTTGGGGGCGCTCGTTGCCTTCGGCAAAAAAGGCGATTTCATCTTTTCCTTCGACCAGCCCATACCCGCCGAGGTCGCCGGTATCATCGGCCACAAAATCAAGGATCTGCAGCCCGAGGAGGCGGGTGAGGTATTCGCCGACTTTCCTGCCATCGGCGCGCGCGCGAAGCGGCTTGACGATCTGCCAGCCGGTGGCGTCGCGACGCAACTCGATCTCGCCGCCTTCGCGCCGGATGATCACGCGGTCAATCTGGTCGGGCCCCAGGTCGGTCAGCCTCCGGTCGCGGAAAGCCGCCTCATCGCGGAAGCCGGTGCGGAGAATGTCGTCACTGACAAGATAGACATCGCGCGACGCGCTGCTGCGCACGTAAACCCGGCCTTCATTGGCCCCGTCCTTGCCGAGAAAAAGGGTCGTTTTGCCATCGCCCTCAAATTCAATTTTCCGCTTGGGCTTGCGCAGCCCGTAATCGGCCCCCTCGTCACCGGCCGGGAATTCCCGGCCGGCGATGCGGTCGAAAAAACGCAGCCCCGCCGCAGCCGCGAGCAACTGATCCACGAGGGCGGCATCGGCCCGGTCCTTGGAATTCAGGCCCAACTGCCAACTGTTGCCACGGCGTTTGATCTCCAGATCCTTGTCGCCCGTGGTGATCCGGATCACGCGCACGGTGCCGGGATCGAGATGGAAAACGAGGCCCGCGCGAAGGGCCTCCCGGTTTTCCCGCGTGCTGCCGGTCAGCGGCTCGGAGATGGCCAGAAACGCGATGGCGGCAAGCGCCAGCAGCCCCAGCACGATGGTCGCAATCCGGCTCATGCGCGCCGCCGCACCCATGCGATCACGCCAAGCAGGGCGGCCGCGCCGGGAATCACGATCAGAATATAAAAGGAGAGGGCGCCGATTTTAGCCTCGGAAAGATTGAGGGCGAAACGCTGGACGGTCTTGGGCATCACCCCTGTGAGCTGACCGCGATCGAGCAACCAGTTCATCGCGCTGAGCAAAAAATCCAGGCCCTGCTGGCTGATGGCGGCGTCGAGGGCAAACTCGCAACTCCCCACCACAATGAGTTTGGCGGATTCCACTTCGACCCGGTCATCGCTCACCCCGCCGCGCGCCGACGCCGCGCCGACATAAACCGGCTGGCCAACATCCTGGCCCTCATCGTAACGCACCCCGTTTTTTTCATTGGCCGCGTATTCCGACTCACCCCAAAATTCCTCAGCGGCCTGCAGGAGTGGCCAGAGTTGCCCGCCGGCGGCCTGGGATTGCTTCACCTTCAAATCGAGCGATTGGGTGGCGCCGGGCAGGAGAAGGCTGGTTCCGGCCAGCCGCCTGGTGATGGCGTTTCCCGGCAAAAATGCAGCCGTCACATCGCGGAGGATTCCGGTGGCAAAAGGCAGGCGCACAAGCCGCAAAACCCGGTTGTCGCAGGGAAAAATTCCGGCCTGCTCGATCAAGGCCCGGAGCCGTGGCGTTTTGATTTTGGGATCCAGCAGGACAAGCAGGCAGCCTTTTTCTTTCCAGTATTTTTCGATGATCGCGGCCTCACGCGCATCCATGTCGGCCTGCGGCGCCACAATCACCAGCGCGGCGCAATCGGACGGGATGCGGTCGGCGGAGGCGAGGGAAAGCGGGGCGACGCTGACGTTTTGCCGTGCAATGTAATCCTTGAAAACCGCGAGCGGCGTGCGCCCTTCCAGCTCCGGTTCGCCGTGGCCGCCGAGGAAATAGGCCTTCAATTGCTCCGGACGCACCAGGGCCATCAGCGCATTGGTCAAGGCCTGCTCGCCCCTGAAGGCCTGCAAGCGCGGCGCATCGCCACTCAGCGCCGGGGTCATGTCGAAATCCGCCATCTCCGCGATGGGGACGAATTTGGTGCGGCCATCATAGTCGAGAATGATGACATTTTCGCTGGCGCTGAATTTATACCGGCCCTGCAACTCACGGGCCCGCGAAAGGTCGCGGGTGGGGTCCACGTATTCGATATCGAGCTTGTTGCGGGCGGAAAAGGCCATCTCCTTGAGCAGGTTCTGCACGTCGGGATAGAGCTGCGTCTCGGGCGTGAGAACGGTCCGGGAGAAAAAGACCGTCACGCGCACGGGTTTCTTCAATTCGCGCAGGATGCGCCGGGTCTGGTCGGAAAGCGCGAATTTCTGCGCGCGCGAAAAATCCCCGCGCGTATAGTGGTTGAAACTGAAAGAGTTCACCGCGAACAGCAGAACGAGCATGGCCAGCACCTGGATGGCAACGTTCACCCGGATGGCGGTGCGCGGAATAACCGCAGCGGATTTCACCTCTTCCATCTGCGGTATTGGAAAACGTGGAACGTGAGGAAGAGCGTGAATGCGGTCATGCTCACATAGAAAACGACCGGCCGCGTATCAAAGACGCCCCGCGAGAATTCCGCCATGTGCTCGATGGTGGAAAAATAATAACTCAGTTCGCGCAAGGCCGGGCTGGCATTGAGGAAAAGAAAGGAAAGCAGGCTGAGAAAAAACATCAGGCTGATAAGGGCAAACGCGATCACGGCGGCGACGATCTGGTTCTCGGTCAGGGCCGAGGCCAGGCAGCCGAGGGAAAGATAAAAGAGCCCGATCAAAACCAACAGCGTATACGCGCCCAGATAGGACCCGATGGCCCCGGCGGCATTCTGACCGGTCACCCATTGGAAGATGAAAAAATAGAGAACACTCGGCGCCCACAGCACCAGATAAAACACGAAGGCCCCTAAAAACTTGGCCAGCACGACCTGACCATCCCGCACCGGCGCGGTCATGAGCGTTTCGATCGTGCCCATTTTATACTCCTCACTGAAAAGACGCATGGTCAGAAGCGGAAAAATCAGCACCAGAGGAAACCAGAAAAGCACAGTATTGAAAAACGCCTCCACCACCGAAGTCTGGCCGGTTTCGCGATTCAAAACACTGATCCCGGCGTGAAAATTGGTCCCGGTGAGCAGGAGGAAAAAAAACAACACCACATAAGCCAGCGGCTGATGGAAATAGTGGCTGACCTCGCGATGAAGAAGGGTGAAAAAGCGGCGCATCTCGGAGATTTAATTTGGAACTCAGGAAGGGCTGAAGCCGGCTGCCCGGCCCACGCGCCTAATGGTGAGAGGCATGGCGGCGAATTTCAATAACAAGCCATCGGCAATTTCGGCGGCTTTCATGCAGGGCCGCACAATGGCAAAGAAAATATCTTCAATTATTGCAGCGGCCTTGAGCTCCACAACAACACAGCTTCCCACCAGCTGATCGAGACGATGCCGGCCGATGATTTGACCCCGATAAAAGACAGGCAGTGATTTCCGCCTCTCGAAACTCAGTCCAGCTTTCTGCAACTCAACCGCCAGCGCTTCCTCGTAAAAACCCTCCAAAAAACCGGGCCCGAGTTCGCGATGAACACTAATGGCCGCTCCAATAATGCGCTCCGTGAGATCGCGCTGACCAATTTCAAAACCCATTTCCTGATTTCCTGATTTCCAAATTACTCCTCCGCGCGGGTGACTTCGACGAAGACCTGTTCGAGCGTTGCCGCCTTGCGGGACAACTCGCGGACCGGCCATTTTTCTGCCACCGCCAAGGCGTGCAATTGCTCGCGCGGGTCGCCCGCGATTTCCATGGTGAAGCGGACCCATTCCCCCAGGCGTTGATGGGAACAATTCTGCACCCCGGTGAGGAATTTCAGCTTCGCGGCCGTGGCGGCGGCATCGGCAACGCGGATCTCCATCGTCGCCTCACCGCCCTCACTCAGCCGGGAGCGAAGATTTTCCGGCGTGTCATGGGCCTCGATGCGGCCCTTGTTGATGATGATGACGCGCGAACACGTCATCTCGACTTCGGAAAGAATGTGGGTCGAAAGCAGGATGGTGTGGTGGCTGCGGAGATTCCTGATCAATTCCCGCACCTGGCGGATCTGGTTCGGATCGAGGCCAATGGTCGGCTCGTCGAGGATGAGAAGTTCCGGTTCGTGGATCATCGCGTCGGCCAGTCCGACCCGCTGACGGTATCCTTTGGACAGCGCGCCAATCATTTTACGCTCCACGTCACCGAGGCCGCAAAGGTCGTAAACATCGGTCAGCCGCTCGGTCATGCGCCGTCCCGGAACCCCCTTGAGTGCCGCCCGGAAGCGCAGGTATTCACTCACCCGCATGTCCTGCGGCAGGGGCACATTCTCGGGCATGTAGCCGATGTGCTCACGCGCCCGCAGGGAGTCGTTAAAAACATCGCAGCCAGCGACTTCCGCGCGCCCCGATGTAGGCGGCAAGTAGCAGGCCAGCATGCGCATGGTGGTGCTTTTTCCCGCGCCATTCGGTCCCAAAAAACCCATAATCTCGCCTTTCTTCACCTCGAAGGCAATGCGGTCCACGGCAGTGACGCCGCCATAACGTTTAGTGAGGTTTTCGACCTTGATCATCCGGAGAATCTGCTTAACTATCCCCGCCCGACGCCCTTCGCAAGTCCGCGTTCACCGCCAACCCGGCTGATCCCCGCTTGCGACCGCCGGATTTTTCCATCAAATTGGAAAACTCTTCCCATGGAATGGGCGGGCCGCAGTCCGGTTCGGAGCACCGAAAATCACGACATGTAATGAACAGCACTTTTTCCGCCCGCTCGAGCGAGGCGTTGATTGACGAAAACTACGAAAAATGGGTTGTGAACCCGCGATCGGTTGATCCCGATTGGGCCGCATTTTTTGAAGGGTTTGAACTGGGCAACGCCAAGAGCGAAACCCCTGGCGGCGCACCCGTGCCGGGGAAGGAAGTTGATCTCCAAACCCGCGTCGAGGCCCTCGTCTATGCCTACCGCGACATGGGACATTCCATCGCGGATCTCGACCCGCTCGACATTCTCAAACGCGCCAATCCGCTGCTGGCGTTACCGGAACTCGGCTTCGAGGAAAAAGACCTCGACATCATCGTGTCGTCCCGCGTTTTCCGCGACGGGAAAAAAATGCCGCTGCGCGACATGATCAAGGAGTTGGAGGGGATTTACTGCGGCACGATCGGGGCCGAGTTCATGCATATCCAGCACCCGCACATCCGCAACTGGGTTTTGGCCAAGCTGGAACAGCGCGACGAATCCCTGCGCCGCAACGCGGACCTGCACCGCGACATCCTTCGCAAACTGTTCGAGGCCGAGACGTTCGAGAATTTCCTGCACACCAAATACGGCGGCAAGCGCTTTTCCCTCGAGGGAGGCGAATCGCTCATCATCGGACTCGAGGCCATCGTGCAGGACTGCGAGGAACGCGGGGTCAAGGAACTCGTCATGGGCATGTCCCATCGCGGACGCCTCAACGTTCTGGCCAATATCCTGAACAAGCCGCTCGACGTCATCTTCAACGAATTCCAAGGCAATTTCGCCGCGGGGTCCGTCGGCGGAAACGGCGACGTCAAATATCACCTCGGTTTCCAGAACACCCGCAAAACGGCCAGCGGCTATGAAATCGGCATCAGTCTCGCCGCCAACCCGAGCCATCTCGAGGCGGTGGACCCCGTGGTGGAAGGCAAGACCCGCGCCCGACAACGTGTGTTGAAGGACAGCGTGCTGCGGAAAAAAGTCGTGCCCATTCTCATGCACGGCGATGCGGCTTTCATCGGCCAGGGCGTGGTGCAGGAAGTTTTCAACATGTCGCAACTGCCCGGTTACCGGACCGGCGGCACCATTCACATCGTGGTCAACAATCAAATCGGCTTCACCACCCTGCCCGCCGATGCGCGCTCGACCGAGTATTGCACCGACATCGCCAAGATGATCGAGGCGCCGATTTTTCACGTCAATGGCGAAGACCCCGTCGCTGTCATCGAAGTGGCCAGGATCGCCTTGGAATACCGCCAGGAATTCGGGCGCGATATCGTGATTGATATCTATTGCTATCGCCGGCACGGCCACAACGAGGGGGACGAACCGAGCTTCACGCAGCCGAATCTTTACAACAACATCAAGACCCACCCGCTCCTGAGCGAGGTCTTCACCGACCAGATCGCTCCGCATGGCACCGTTTCCCCGGCAGAGGCCGCCGCCATCAAGGCCGCCGCCATCACGGAACTGGACGAGGCGCTCCGGCAGGTCAAGTCGGCCGAGGCCAAGGCGGAAAAATCGGAATTCAGCGGCTCGACCGCAATTTTTCAGCCACCCTATTCCCACGCGCCCGTCGCGACCGCCATCAAGACCGAAATGCTCGGCCAGATCGTCAAGGGGCTCACCACCGTTCCGGATGGCTTTCGCGTCCTGCCCAAAGTCAAACGCATCCTGCTCGACCGCCGCCTGCAAATCTGGAAGGGGGGCGGACCCTACAACTGGTCCTTCGCCGAGGCCCTCGCCTTTGGCTCCATCCTCCTCGAAGGCACCCCGGTGCGTCTCTCCGGTCAGGACAGCCGGCGCGGAACCTTCAGCCAGCGGCACAGCGTTCTCTATGACGAGGTCAACCGTGAGCGCTACATTCCCTTGTTGAATCTCTCGGCCGAACAAGCCCGCTTTTGCGTCTATAACAGCCCGCTCTCCGAATACGCCGTGCTCGGGTTTGACTACGGCTACTCGATGGACTTCCCTTCGATGCTGTGTCTCTGGGAAGCGCAGTTCGGCGATTTTTCCAATGGCGCGCAGATCATCATTGATCAATTCATCGCCTCCGCCGAGTCGAAGTGGCAGCGTCCGAGTTCGATCATTCTGCTCCTCCCGCACGGTTACGAAGGCCAGGGGCCGGAACACTCCAGCGCCCGTCTCGAACGCTTCCTGCAACTCTGCGCCGAGGAAAACATGCAGGTCTGCAACCTCACCACGCCCGCACAATACTTCCATGCCCTGCGCCGTCAGATCCACCGCGGCTTCCGCAAGCCGCTCATCATCATGACGCCGAAAAGCCTCCTCACCCACGAGCAGGCGGTTTCGCGCACCGAGGATTTCACCGCCTCGCGCTTCTACGAAGTCCTGGCCGACACCGAGGCCGCACCGGAAAGCGTCGAGCGCGTCGTCTTCTGTTCCGGCAAGGTCTATTACGACCTCGTCAAATATCGCGCCGAGAACAACCTGACCGACCAGGCGGCCATCATCCGCATCGAGCAGCTCTATCCGCTCTACGAGGAAAAAATCCAACGCCTGACCAAACCCTACGCCCACGCGAAAAAATTCATCTGGTGCCAGGAGGAACCGCAGAACATGGGGGCCTGGACATTCATTCTCCCCCGCCTGCTCAATCTCTTTCCCGGCTACATCCACTACGCCGGCCGCCCGGCCAGCGCGAGCACGGCCGCCGGAACCCTGCACGTCCATCAGACCCAGCAGGCCGCGCTGGTCAAACAGGCGTTTGCAGTGTAGAAACACGCACTCTCGGAATCTCATGAGCATCGAAGTCACAGTCCCCGCCGTCGGCGAATCCATCACCTCCGGCGTCCTTTCCGTCTGGCACAAGAAAGACGGTGACTCCGTCGCCGAAGGCGAAGTGCTTTTCACCCTCGAGACCGACAAGGTCTCCACGGAAGTCAATGCCCCCGAATCCGGCGTGCTGAAAACCCAGGCCGCCGAAGGGGACGAGGTGAAAATCGGCCAGGTCGTGGCACTGATCGAACCCGGTGTTTCCGGCCAGGCTCCCGCCGCCCCCTCCAAATCCGCCAAAAAAGAGGCCGCCCCGGCCACTCCCCCGCCGCTGCCGCCCGTCGCCGTGGAAAGACCCGCTCCGCCTCCCCTGCCCGCCGCACCACCGAAAAGCGCCGGCGCAAACGACGCCCGCACCACCCGCAAAAAACTCTCCCCGCTCCGGCGCAAAATCGCCAGCCAGCTCGTCTCGGCCCAGCATAACGCGGCCATCCTCACCACCTTCAACGAGTGCGACATGAGTGTGGTGATGAACCTGCGCAAAGCCATGCAGGACGACTTCGTCAAAAGGAACGGCGTCAAACTCGGCTTCATGTCCTTTTTCATCAAAGCCGTGGTGGATGCGCTCAAAAGCGCGCCCGCCATCAACTCCCGTATGGACGGCGAAGAACTGGTGGAAAACCACTTCTACGATATCGGCGTGGCCGTGGGCACCGAACGCGGCCTCATCGTTCCCGTCGTGCGCGATTGCGACACAAAATCCTTTGCCGGGATTGAAAGCGACCTCGCCGGATTTGCCGGCAAAGCCCGCGCGGGAAAAATCGGCCTCGATGATTTGCAAGGCGGCGTCTTCACCATCTCGAATGGCGGTGTGTATGGCTCGCTGCTCAGCACCCCGATTTTGAATCCCCCGCAGAGCGGCATCCTCGGCATGCACAAGATCCAGGAGCGTCCCATCGCCGAAAACGGCCAGGTCGTCATCCGTCCAATGATGTATCTCGCCCTGAGCTACGATCACCGCGTGGTGGACGGCAAGGAAGCCGTGACGTTTCTCGTCCGGGTCAAGGACTGTATGGAAAATCCCGCCCGCATGTTGCTCGGCACCTGAACGGACGCCGCGCCGCGCTATCCAAACATCAGTGAGCGGCCATGGTTTTGTTTTTCTCGACCCAAAAGGCCAGCGTTGGATCTGGGTGCGCGTCGCAGTCGCCCTCGCCGTCATTGTCCTTCTGACCCTCTCGGTCGTTTTCATCCGCGCTCTGTGGGTGAAACCGGAACTGCACATGCCGGCCTCGCTGCGGGGCTTGAAGACGGAACTGAAAGCCCTGGCCAAGCATCCCCCGAAACCCCTTGCCAATCCTGCGGAAAAGCCGTGGGTGAAATTCCAGCCCGCGCTCCGTCCCGTCAAGAAACCGCCCTCGTCACAGGCCGCCCAGACCTCCATTTCCGCCGCCATGCTTTCCGGCTGGGACCCCCGCAGCCTGCACTCGCTCTCCGAACACGCTCCGGATCTCACGCACATCTGCCCCGAAATGCTGACCATCAGCGGGCAACCGGCCGATCTTCAGGCGGATTTCGACAGCGAGATGCTGGCCGCCGTGCGCGCCTCGAAGCTCCGGCGCGTTCCCGTGCTGACCAACCTCAGCGGAACCCATTGGGACACCGATGCCGTTGAGGGCTTGTTGCAGTCCGGGCCGGACATTCAACAGGCCTTCATCGCAAAGCTACAGGCCGCCCTGGAAAAAGTCGGAGCCTCCGGCGTGCTGCTCGACTGGCAGGGAATTGATCCCGCGTTTTCCGCAAAGCTCGTCGAGTTTCTCTCCCGCCTGCATGAAACGCTCAAGGCCGGCAAACTCGAACTCTGGCTGGATATCCCGGTGGGTGAGGATTTGCGGGCCTTCGATCTGGAGCATCTCACCGGCGTGGTGGATCACCTTGTGGCCCAGCTTCACGATGAAAATGCCGAGGACGACTCCGCCGGACCCGTCGCCTCGCAACCGTGGTTTGAAGGATGGCTGCGCACGCTCATGGGCTACGGCGAGCCCGGCCAGTGGATTCTCTCGCTCGGCGCCTATGGCTACGACTGGAACACCACCACCGGCAAAACCAACGACATCAGTTTTGCCGACGCGATGGCGCGGGCCCAAAGATCCGGCGTCGAGCCGGTCACAAGTTCCGCCCCGGATTTCAACCCGAGTTTCAACTATGATGAAGGTGGGGAATCCCACGAGGTCTGGTTTCTCGATGCCACCACTCTTGCCAATCAACTCCGCAGTGTTGAACAGGAAGGCTGCGCCGGAGTCATCCTCAACCGCCTCGGCACCGAGGATCCCGGCATCTGGCCGGTGCTGGCGCGTCGGGCGGCGGAAGATGCCCCCGCCCAGTTGAAAGAAATTGCGACCATAGCGCCAAAAAACGTTATCGCCCAAATTGGCAAAGGCGATTTTCTCGTCGCGGATCTGGAGTCCGTTCCAGGCCAGCGTCAAGTCTGGCGGGATGCCAGCGGCTACGTTTGCGAAACCTATCAAAAATGGCCCGTATATCCCACCGTCATCCATAAGGGAGCGGGAAAACCGGGCCAGGTTGCCCTCACCTTTGACGACGGCCCCGATCCGGAATGGACGCCGAAAATTCTCGATATTCTCAAGGAGCATCATGCATCCGCCACGTTTTTTGTCCTCGGCAAACACACGGAGGAATACCCTCAGCTTGTCCGCCGCATATTGCGCGAAGGCCACGAAATCGGCAGCCACACGTACACGCATCCCAATTTGTCCGAGATCAGCGAGGAGCAGGCCATGCTCGAACTCAATGCCACCCAGCGCCTCATCGAATGGATCAGCGGACACTCCACACTCCTCTTCCGTCCGCCCTACAACGCTGACTCAATGCCATCCTCCCTGGACGAAATCCAGCCCATCGCCCTCGCGAGCGATCTCGGTTACCTCACGGTTGGCCAAAGCATTGACACCCGCGACTGGCAACGGCCCGGCACAGACGAAATCGTGCGCCGCGTGAAAGAACAGCGCGAGCAGGGGAACATTGTTCTCCTGCACGATGCCGGCGGAGACCGCAGCCAGACCGTGGAAGCCCTGCCCCGCATTCTCGATTTTCTCAAAGCCCGCGGCGACTCCATCGTTTCCTCCGGCCAATTGCTCAACCTCAGCCGCGATGAAACCATGCCTCCCGTCGCCGCAGGCGGACCCAACGCGCCGCGCGTGATCACAAACGCCGGACTCAAGATCATGGACTGGGCGGAGGAATTTCTCTGGGCCTTTATGATCGTCACCTCCCTCCTCACCCTGCTGCGCAGCGCGGCCCTCGCCATCCTGGCCTTGCAGCACCGAAGGACGGCCTTCACTCCCCCACCTGGATTCGCTCCGCCGATCAGCGTCGTCATCGCCGCTTTCAACGAGGGAAAGGTCATCGCCGCGACTTTGCAGTCCGTACTCAAAACCGATTACACCGGCAAAATCGAAGTCCTTGTGATGGACGATGGCTCGACTGACGACACGGCAGCCCGTGCCGGCGAGATGCACGATCCGCGCATCCGCGTGGTGCGCCAAAAAAACGGGGGGAAATCCGCCGCCCTCGCCCACGGTGCAAAGCTGGCCCTGCACCCGGTTCTCGTTTTTCTGGATGCCGACACCCAGTTTCAAGCCGACACCCTGCGCAAACTCATCCTTCCCCTGGCCGACCCGAAAATCGGCGCGGTCTCCGGCCATGCCCGTGTCGGAAATCTGAAAACCTGGATCGCCCGTTTTCAAAGCCTGGAATATATCTGCGGTTTCAACCTCGACCGCCGTGCCTACGACCGCATCAACGCCATCACCGTCGTTCCCGGTGCCGTCAGCGCCTTTCGCAAGGAGGCCATCGACCAGGCCGGCGGGTTCGCCACGGACACCATCGCGGAGGACACCGATCTCACCCTCTCCCTTCATCGCGCAGGCTGGCGCGTCACCTACGAACCTGGCGCGGTGGCCTGGACCGAAGCTCCCGAAACCATCCGCGCACTGGCAAAGCAACGATTCCGCTGGGCCTTCGGAACCATGCAATGCCTGTGGAAACATAGCGACCTCATTCTCAACCCGCGCTTTGGCGGCTTGGGCTGTTTCAGCC
>Ga0114978_10004199_pt1 | contig 11689 bp, 9 predicted proteins | sample S_140212_EF_Meta_FD_87027 | JGI IMG/M metagenome (GOLD analysis project Ga0114978, IMG submission 87027) | Freshwater microbial communities from Lake Simoncouche, Canada to study carbon cycling - S_140212_EF_MetaG | ecosystem: Environmental > Aquatic > Freshwater > Lake | place: Lake...
ACTATTTTAATTGAATTAAATAATGAAGTTCAACGCGAAATGCTTACAACCATTAAGCAAGATATGTTGGATGAAATCAGAACTATTTTAAAAAATAAACAAGCCCAGTTAGAAATAAAAGTTTTGGAAACAGTTGATTCCATTAAAGCTTATAAGCCAATGGACAAATTTAAATTGATGTCCGAAAAAAATCCAATGCTCATTGAGCTTAAAAAAAGATTTGATTTAGATATCGAATATTAAACATTCTACAAATTGTAGCAATACAATACTATAAAACGCATTACTTTTGATTTATAAAAATCAGAATATGTCGAAAACAAAAACCTCTTATTTTTGCCAAAGTTGTGGCGCTCAAGCAGCCAAATGGGCTGGTAAATGCAATAGTTGTAACGAATGGAATACACTTGTGGAAGAAGTGATTCATAAGGAAACAAAAAATGATCGATTGCAATTATTTTCAGCAAACAAACACGAAAATCATAAATCAAATCAATCTGTTTTATTACAAGAAATTGGAATTTCTGAATTCCCTCGTATTCCTGTTCCCGGACAAGAATTAACACGCGTTTTAGGTGGCGGTATTGTGCCTGGAAGTTTGGTTTTATTTGGTGGAGAGCCAGGAATTGGAAAATCAACTTTGATGTTACAATTAGCTTTGCGTTTAAAGAATTTAAAAGTGCTTTATGTCAGCGGAGAAGAAAGTGAACAGCAAATAAAAATGCGTGCCGAACGAATTGGCGTTACAACCGAAAATTGTTTTATTCTTCAGGAAACTAATACTCAAAATATTTTCACTCAAATAAATATAGTCCAACCGCAACTGGTTGTTATTGATTCTATTCAAACCATACACACTGCTTATATTGATAGTAGCCCCGGAAGCGTAAGTCAGGTGAGAGAATGTGCCGCCGAATTTTTGCGCTTTGCAAAAGAAACAAATGTCCCAGTTTTTATGATTGGTCATATTACAAAAGAAGGAAGTTTGGCTGGTCCAAAAGTATTGGAGCATATGGTTGATACCGTTTTGCAGTTTGAAGGCGATAGAAACCATATTTACAGATTATTGCGTGCTACTAAAAATCGTTTTGGAAGCACCAACGAAATGGGTATTTATGAAATGAATGGTGATGGTTTGAAAGAGGTTTTAAATCCTTCTGAAATTTTAATTACAGACAGAAATGAGGCTACGAGCGGCGTTGCAATTGCAGCAACTTTAGAAGGCAACAGACCTTTATTAATTGAAACTCAAGCATTAGTTAGTACTGCCGCTTATGGCACACCACAACGGTCTTCAACCGGTTTTGATTTAAGGCGATTATCCATGCTTTTAGCGGTTTTAGAGAAACGCTGTGGGTTCAGATTAGGGGCAAAAGATGTGTTTATTAATATTGCTGGTGGTATAAAAGTAGAAGATCCAGGTATTGATTTAGCTTTAGTTTGCGCTGTATTATCAAGTAATGAGGATTTGCCTATTCCTCAAAATGTGTGTTTTGCTGCCGAAGTTGGTTTAACGGGTGAAATCAGGCCTGTAAGCAGAATTGAACAACGCATTTTTGAGGCACAGAAACTGGGATTTGAGAAAATATTTATTTCAACTTATAATTTAAAAGGCTTAAATTTAAAGCAGTTAAAAATTGATGTCGTTGCGGTTACTAAAATGGAAGAAGTGTTTAGTAAATTGTTTGGGTAAATTTCAAATAAAATGCAATCTTCAATTTTTTAATGAATACTTTACGAATATTAAAAAATAAAGATGAATACCTTAATAAAAAAAATTAGTAAGAATTTAGCTGCCGCACTTACCGAAAATAAAATAATTGAACCAACTCCTTTACAATTAAAAATAATTTCTAAAATAAATAGCGGAGCTGATTTAATTATTGAAAGTCCTGATAAAACAGGAAAAACAACTGCTCTTGTTATTACAACCATTCATAAATTGAAAGCGCCTTTTGAAGATGCTGCTCGTGCTTTAATTATTGTTCCAAGTGTGGAACATGCTATTGAAATGGAAAATCAATTTAAATTATTATCAGAAGGCTCTAACTTAAGAATTCATACTGCGCATGAAGCTGGTAAAATTGATAAGCAAAATGAAGATATTTATATTGGAGCCGATGTTGTAATTGGAACACCAAAACGGATTATGGAAATTTATTTCCGTAAAAATATTAATATTACAAAAGTTAAATTATTTGCAATTGATGATACAGAGCTTGTTGTTAAAAATTTGCATCAAGGCTATATTCACAGGTTATCAGATAGTTTGCCTAAATGCCAGCATTTAATTTTTACTAATAAATATTCTGAAAGAATAGAAGCAATGATTGAAAAATTTATGGTTGCTCCACAATTAATAAGTGAAGAATAATATTTATTCAAAATACAAATATTAAATTAGCCTACTTAGTGCATGTCATGCTGAACTTGATTCAGCATCCCTTAAGACCCTGAATCAAGTTCAGGGTGACTAACAGTTTGTATTATATTTTAATTTTATTTGATTCTTTATAGGATTTACCTTTAGTCTTTAATAATTTTCTTTCTTAAAACTGAATGCTTCTTATTTTCAATTTCTAAAACGTAAACACCTTTTGAAAATGAAGAGAAATCTAAGTTTATGTTTGCTTCATCCTGTAATTTTGAATTGGTAAATAAAGTATTTCCTAATACATCATAAATAGAAATTTTTTCAATTGTTTGTTTCTCGTTTTCTATTGTTAAATCTGTCTTAACAGGGTTAGGATAAGATAAATAAGTAACTTCATTTTCTTTTTCATTAATAGACGTAACACAGGTTAGTTTATTAATATAATCCCACAATGTATTATCAAATGAGGATGCCGCTAAGTTAAATCCACCAGCTGTATTTCCTTGTCTTACAATCACGATATTTTGACTAGGAACTATATAAATTTTTTGATCATTTTTTCCTAAAGCACAATACATATCACTTGGTGCATTAGACATTAATGTGCCAGGAAAAACAAGTTGCGATTGTGGAGCCATAAAACTTGATTTTCCATTCAGCCACCATAGATAGCCATAAGAATTGTTTAATGGTTGTGATGTATTGGTCATGGTTTTAAAATACATAGAATCCTTCATCAAGGTGTCTGCATTCCAAATACCTTTATTCAAATTCAATAAACCAAAACGGGCCATATCGCGTGCCTTGCTATAATAGACTTGTTGCGACCAAATGCCTCCCATTCCAATATGAGTTTTTATCCAGTTCGTAGTTAGTGTATTGTAGTTTAAAGCTGCGGCATTACTCACTACATCCTGCACTTTGCGGTAGGCTCCAGTATGGTAAGCCCAACGTGTGGCGGCATTTGCTTTATAAATTAAACATGTTTTTGCGGTATCCTCATTATCACAAGGTAATGGTGGCGCATCATCTAAACCACTCGTCATTTCCAATAAATGCTTCACCGTAATCATATTTTCTTTTATCAATGGTGCGATTGTCCAGCCGGTTCCTAAATAAGTAGATACAGGATTATTTATATTAATAAATCCCTTTTGTTGTGCCATACCGGTAATAAAAGATGCTAAACTTTTGCTTGCGGAAGCCCAGTAAAAGGCAGAATCTTTAGTGTACGTGCCGAAATATTTTTCTAAAACACGTTTACCATCTTTTAAAATAATAAAAGATTTTGTGTTTTTTGCTACTAAGTAATTATATAACGAATCAATACGAGGCTGGCAATAGCCAATAGATGAAGGTAATATTGAATCCCAAGTCGTACCTGTTAATGGCGGAAAATAAAGACTTTGAGATTTTACTGAGGAATTGATTAGTATTATCGATAGTACTAAAAGTAGTTTTTGTTTCATGTAATTTTTGTTTAGCCTTGGTTGGACTTAATGAAGATACAAAAGTTTAATTTAAAATTAAATTTTTGGTACATTTATGCTGTATGGAAAATTCAAATCAAAATATTACCAATTGGTTTTTAAAAATTGGAAAAATCGAAGGTTATAGTTATTTAATTTTAGTATTCATAGCTATGCCTTTAAAATATGTTTTCCATATTCCAGAATATGTTCGTCCATTAGGGATGTTACACGGTGTATTATTTGTAGCATTTATGATTTTATTAGCCCTTATGTTTTTTAAAGTGAAAATGTCTTTTAAAAATGCGGCGCTTTCTTTTTTATTGTCATTAGTGCCTTTCGGAACATTCTTTTTGAAGAGATTGGTATAATTTCGTTTTTTTGCATGTTTTTCCTCATAAAATATACTTTTGTATTACCACTTTTATTAATTAATTTTCAATTCTAAATAAGTTTTTATTTATATGAACAAATTACAAAATTACGCTTTAGGGCAATGGGCAGCTGGTTCCGAAAACGGACAAGAATTATATAATGCAATTACTGGCGAAGCTATTGCAACAGTAAGTAGTAAAGGATTAGATTTTGGTGCTATGTGCCATTATGCACGCACTGTTGGTGGTCCAAAATTACGCAACATGACGTTTCAACAACGTGGTTTAATGCTGAAAGCATTAGCTATGCATTTGCAAAGTAAAAAGGAAGAGTTTTATAAAATATCCTGGGCAACTGGTGCAACGCGCGTTGATAGTTGGGTGGATATTGAAGGTGGTATTGGAAATTTATTTACCTATGCTTCCTTGCGTCGCCAATTCCCAAATGAAACATTTTGTTACGATGGTGATGTAGCACGTTTGTCAAAAAATAATACGTTTATTGGTCATCATATTTGCGTTCCAAAAGAAGGAGTTGCTATTCATATCAATGCCTTTAATTTCCCAGTTTGGGGAATGTTAGAAAAAGTGGCGGTTAACTGGTTGGCGGGAGTGCCTGCAATTGTTAAGCCTGCAGCCTTAACGTCTTTTTTAACGGAAGCCGTTGTTAAAGAAATTATTGCAAGTAAAATATTACCGGAAGGTGCTTTGCAATTAATTTGTGGAAGCGCAAACGGAATTTTAGATCATGTGGAAAGTCAGGATATCGTTACGTTTACGGGTTCGGCATCAACAGGTAAAATGCTAAAAGCACATCCACGTTTGTTGCAAGAAGCTGTTCATTTTAATATGGAAGCAGATTCTTTAAATTGTTGTGTGTTAGGTACAGATGTAACACCATCAATGCCTGAGTTTGATATTTTTATTAAAGAAGTTGCCAGAGAAATTACAACAAAGGCTGGACAAAAATGTACAGCTGTGCGTCGTATCATTGTTCCTGAAAACATGTTTGAAGATGTTCAAATTGCTTTGGGTAAACGCTTAGCGCAAAATGTAATTGGCGATCCAAATGTTGAAGGTGTTCGTATGGGTTCTTTAGCGGGGCAATCACAATTAATTGAAGTAAAAGAAAAAGTTGAATTGCTTTCTAAAACTCAAAAAATTATCATTGGTAATTTCGAAAATTTTGAAGTAAAGGGAGCTGATAAACATAAAGGTGCATTTATGCCACCAATTATTTTTTATAACGATAAACCATTTACAAATACTGATTGTCATAATATTGAAGCATTTGGTCCGGTAAGTACCATTATGCCTTACAAAACAATTGAGGATGCTATTCAATTAGCAAAAATGGGAAAAGGATCTTTAGTAAGTTCAATTATTACTGCTGATTCTACAATTGCTCGTAAATACACCATTGGTGCAGCTTGTATGCATGGTCGTATTTTGGTTTTGAATAATGAATGTGCAAAAGAAAGTACAGGTCATGGTTCTCCAATGCCGTTATTAGTTCATGGTGGGCCAGGTAGAGCAGGTGGTGGCGAAGAGATGGGAGGAAAACGCGGTGTGTTTCATTATTTGCAACGTACTGCCATCCAAGGTTCGCCTTCGATGATTACTTCTATTTTAAACAGCTACCAAGTTGGAGCTAAAATGATTATTAAAGATGTACATCCGTTTCGTCAATACTTTGAAGATTTAGAAGTGAGTGAAACAACCATCACACCAACACATACAGTAACCGAAGATGATTTAGTAAACTTTGCTAACTTAACTGGAGATAAATTTTATGCGCATTTACAACCAGATGCTTTAGAAGGGACCATTTTTAAACGCACCGTTGCTCATGGTTATTTTATTTTAGCGAAGGCTGCTGGTTTATTTGTTGATTCGCCAAAAGGCCCTGTATTATTAAATTATGGTATTGATGAATGTCGTTTTACTCGCCCCATTTATCCTGGAATGACCATCGGTGTTAAATTTACTTGTAAAGAAAAAATTGAAAACGATAAACCTTTAACTGCAGCTAATGGCGAAGAAGTAAAAGTAGGAATTGTAAAATGGGTAGTTGATATTTATGATGCAAGTTCAATGGAGGTGTTAGAGAAATTTGATGCTGTTGATCAAGCAGGACAAACCGTTGGTATTGCTACGATTTTAACAATGGTAAAACTGAAAAATCAGGATTAGTCGTTTCTTTTCACAGCAATTCTTTTTTAACCGCTTCAATCACTAGTTTTGAATTGCCGATAAAAATTTTAGTATTGACTAAAATAACTGGACGTTTTAAAAATGTATACTCATTTAAAATATAATTTTTAATATCAGTTTCTGTTAGTTGTTTTGAAGATAAATTTAACTCTTTGTATTTGCGTGCAATCTTGCTAAATAAGGCTTCGTAAGAGCCAGCTAATTTTTTTAAGTCTTCTAATTGAGTTGAGGTTATTTTTTCTGTTTTTATATCCTGAAAAATGAATCCTTTTTCTTTTAATTCTAATTCATTAATAATGCGCTTACATGTATCACAGGTTGATAAATAATATATTTTTTTCATAAGAATTGTTGATTTATAAAACGAAATTAAGATTAATAGATTTCTAATACAATAAAAATAATTAGGGCGTTGCCTTCGGCCAGGCTTTTCACTCCAATCTTTTTGAGCTTCGACACGTTCGGAAAGCTCAGTGGAGCCCAGCTCAGCTACCAAAAGTATTTTCACTGCAATCCTTAACGCAAATTTTTCGGTATTTATTTTTTTGATAATTTATCATAAAAAAACTGTGATTGAATTTCAATCACAGTTTTTTTAGTTTTAAAGAAACTTAGTTTATCCTAACATTTTTAAGAAATCAACTTCTTTAGGTGTTAAAAATCTAAATTTAGAACGAGGTAAATCTTTTTTGGTTAAACCTGCAAATGCAACTCTATCTAATTTCATTACTTCGTAACCTAAGTGTTCAAAAATACGACGAACAATACGATTTCTTCCACTATGAATTTCTACACCAAGTTCTGATTTGCCTTCTCCCACATATTCAATGGCATCAGGTTTAATAAAGCCATCAGCTAATTCAAATCCTTCAGAAATTGTTTTAAAATCTTCAGATGAAATTCGCTTATCTAAAATAACGTGGTATATTTTTCTTACACCAAATTTTGGATGTGTTAATTTAGATGTTAAATCACCATCATTTGTAAATAACAATACACCAGTTGTGTTTCTGTCTAATCTACCAACTGGATATAAACGTTCTTTACAAGCTTTACGAATTAATTCCATAACGGTTTTACGTTCTTCTGGATCATCCATTGTTGTAATATAATCTTTTGGTTTATTTAAAACCAAATATTTTTTTACTTCATTTTTTATTGGAACACCACCATAATTTACAACATCTGTTGGGTTTACTTTATATCCCATTTCAGTAACAATTTTACCGTTTACCGAAACAACTCCTGTTGCAATTAATACATCTGCTTCTCTACGAGAACAAACACCTGAATTAGCAACATAACGATTTAAACGAACAGCATCATCACTTACATTTTTTTGTGTAGATGTTTTTGAAGGACCTGATTTTTTTGATCTTTCAACAACTTTTTGGTCTCTTGATAATTTTGGTTCATATGGTTTATCAAAATCTCTGTATTCTCCTTTTACTTTTCTATCTGCTGTAAATGGTCTTTTTTCTCCATCATCAAAACTCTTACGAGGTCTTGATCCTTCAAAACTTCCACCTTCACGTTTTACATAAGGTTTTCTTTCTCCGTCACCAAACGATTTACGAGGACTATCACTTCCGTAACTATTCCCTTCACGTTTCACATAAGATCTTTTTTCTCCATCTTCACGTTTCGCATAAGGCTTTCTTTCCCCATCACCAAATGATTTACGAGGACTATCACTTCCGTAACTACTTCCTTCGCGTTTTACATAAGATCTTTTTTCTCCATCTTCACGTTTTGCATAAGGCTTTCTTTCCCCATCACCAAACGATTTACGAGGACCATCACTTCCGTAGCTACTACCTTCACGTTTCACATAAGATCTTTTTTCTCCATCTTCACGTTTTGCATAAGGTTTTCTTTCTCCATCACCAAATGATTTACGAGGGCCATCACTTCCGTAACTAGTTCCTTCACGTTTCACATAAGATCTTTTTTCCCCATCTTCACGTTTTGCATAAGGTTTTCTTTCCCCATCACCAAATGATTTACGAGGCCCAGCACTTTCATATTTTCCATCCTCACGTTTTACATATGGTCTTTTTTCATCGTCATCACGTTTTGCGTATGGTTTTCTTTCTCCATCACCAAACGATTTACGAGGTCCAGCACTTTCATATTTTCCATCTTCACGTTTCACATAAGGTCTTTTTTCTCCATCTTCACGTTTAGCATATGGTTTTCTTTCTCCATCACCAAACGATTTGCGAGGTCCAGCACTTTCGTAACTTCCACCTTCGCGTTTTGCATATGGTCTTTTTTCACCGCCTTCACGTTTTTCGTAAGGTTTTCTTTCTGATGAATCTGTTTTTTTTGATTTATCTGAACTTGAATACGATTTTCTTTTATTAAAATCTGACGAACCACTTTTTGAAAACGTTTTTCTTGGTCCTTGACTATCTCTTGACATTTTGTAATTTTTTACAAATGTAAGGCTTTTTTACCGATTTCAGGTCGTTTAAATAAACCAAAGCCTTATCTTTGTGCCATATGCAGGATTTAGAATATCAAAATGCCTTAACCCAATACCTAGAAGGTTTTGTGAGCGAACGGAGAAAAGGTCGATTAACAGAGGTTTTAGAAGAAAGAACTAACCATTTAACCGTTGTTTTGGAGGATGTTTACCAATCTCATAATTTCAGTGCAGTGCTTAGAAGTGCCGATATTTTTGGTATTCAAAACATTCATTTTATCGAAAATAGAAATAAATATAAAATTAGTGAAGATGTATCAATGGGTTCAACCCAATGGCTGACTTTAAATCGATACCAAAAATTTGAAAACAATACAGTAGAATGTATTACCCAATTAAAAAATAAAGGCTATAAAATTGTAGCAACAACCTTGCACGAAAAAAGTGTTACACTCGATAAATTAAGCATCGATCAACCAATTGCTTTAGTTTTTGGAACAGAATTAACCGGCATTTCTGACGATGTAGTTGCAATAGCCGATGAATTTGTAACTCTGCCAATGTATGGTTTTACAGAAAGCTTTAACATAAGCGTTTGTGCAGCATTATGCATGCACGAATTGAGCACAAAAATCAGAGCTCAGGTTACAGACTATAAATTATCTGAATCTGAAAAAAAAGAAATTTATTTAGAATGGCTTAAAGTCTCAGTAAAAAAGCATGAATTAATGATTAAAGAATTTGACGCAAGCTATTTTGCGAATAAAGTTTAATTTTTAGATTTTAATACCATTTCACATTTAAATAAACCTGTTGGTCTATTTCAATCGTATTATCTTTCGCGTAAAAGTAAATGGAATGTCCTAGTTTAGTTTCAGCAAAATACTCGTAACCATAGCCATTAAAAAATAAATTAGTAACTGTAACTTGTATTAACGCTTTTTGTTTGGTGTCCACAATTTGCAATTGGTTAGGACGAATGTAAGTTTGCTTTTTTGCTAAATTTACTTTGTTCGAAATCAAATCTTCTTGGCTCAAAACAAAATAGCGTCCCATTAAAGCAGCAATGTTTTTATTTTTCGGTTGGTAATAAACAGCAAATGTTTCATCGTGTTGTGTTAGTTTGCCATTATCCATCACTGCAGTTTCATCTGCATAACGCAAGGCTTCTTCGGGCTGATGTGTTACTAAAATGACGGCTGAATTTTCTTTTTTTATTTGAGCTCTGATGTATGTAAAAATTTTATCACGTAATGGTAAATCTAAATTACTAAATGGTTCATCCAATAGTAATACTTTTGGGAATTCTGCCAACGATCTTGCAATGGCAACACGTTGCTTTTGTCCAGAAGAAAGAGTGATTGCTTTTAAATTTTTGAGTGCTGTAATATCTAATAATCTCAATAATTGATTTGTTCGTTTTTGCTTATACTCATCAGTATAACCCATCAATTTATCTTTTATATTTTCTTCAACCGTATGATTATCTAAAACATAAAAATCCTGACTCACAAATCGCATATCTGCGTGCCCAGGAATTAAATTGTAAGCAGGCCCAAGTACTATTTTATTATCAATGGTAATATTACCAGCTTCTAAATCTGTTAATCCGTAAATGCATTTTAATAGGGTTGTTTTTCCACTTCCGCTTTTACCAATAATAGCTAATATTTTTCCTGGCTTAAGGTTTAATGATACCTCTGAAATCCCTTTAAAATGAGAGGAATTTGGGTAATTGTAAGTTATTTTATTTACTGTTAAAATAATTTTTAATTTAAATGTATATAAAATTAAATTGTATTTAAAAAGTCTAAAGTATTTACATCATCTGCAAAATCAAGAATGCTAGGTTCCTGAGTTTTTCCAAATGGTAATGTATTTAAACCACTAATCTCAAAATTACTCACAACACATTGTAAATTTTCCTTTAACTGAGATATGTTTTCAACAAGCGAACTTTCATTAGTATAGGTTTCGTAAAATAATACGGAAGTAGGGGCATGCAAACTTTTATTTTTGGTTATCATTAAAAAATTATTGTCTAAAAAAGGTAATAAGTCTAATAAATAAATAGCTCTATTGTATTCGTAATTATTATTGTATTTTTTATTATCAAGGACATATTTGTAATCATAAACAGATTCAAATAATAAATCAAATTTGTAACCTTCGGGCACATATAATTTCGATACATTTCTGCAGCCTAAACCAAAATAATAGAAAACATCTTTCCCTAATTCTTTCAATTCTTCAGCAGTTTCTTTGCCAGTTAAAATAGCAATAGAACTTCTGTTTTTGCGAATAATATTAGGATATTTATTAAAATAATATTCAAAATGTTTAGCAGTATTATTACTTCCTGTTGCAATCACAGCATTAAAATTGGTTAGTTTACCATCCGAAAAATTAATGCGAGAGGCAAATTCAGGTTCGAAATAAATAATCATACCAGCTAAAAATGTAATAAGGGCAGTATCATCACTCGAAGCTTTTATTAATATGTTGTGCCCACTTAACAATACGCACATCATATCATGAAAGCCAACTGCAGGAATATTACCAGCCATAATAACGGCAACCGTTTTAGCTTGTTTTGGCTCACTAATTTGTTTAGTAAATTCGGTTAAATCCTCTTCTTTTAACATTACAGAAATACCTGTTAATGCCCTATTAATGTTTTCGGGAGTAAACCAACCGTTGTATTGGTAAGCAATATCAACCAAAGTGGTTAAATCAGCATGAAATTTTTGATGTTTTTCTTTAGGTAGGTTAGATAAATGTTCGTTAATAAATTCACCTAATTGAACAAAAGCTTGTATTCTGTGTTTCA
>Ga0114978_10004201_pt1 | contig 11684 bp, 16 predicted proteins | sample S_140212_EF_Meta_FD_87027 | JGI IMG/M metagenome (GOLD analysis project Ga0114978, IMG submission 87027) | Freshwater microbial communities from Lake Simoncouche, Canada to study carbon cycling - S_140212_EF_MetaG | ecosystem: Environmental > Aquatic > Freshwater > Lake | place: Lake...
ATTCTTAAAAGTGCAGACCTGTTAGAAAAGGGCGAGTTTGAGCCCGTTGAGAAACTGATCAAAGACGCAGTACAAATCTCGCTTACCAAAGACATGGGCACAGATTACTTTGCCGACCCTGCGGCCCGCATTAACCGATATTTTAATTCAGGTGGACAAGTAAGCACTGGATGGCCACAATTGGACCGGTTGTTGTATGGTGGATTCAGTCGTGGTGAACTGAACATCTTTGCAGGCGGCTCTGGGTCTGGCAAAAGTTTGGTCATGATGAACATTGCACTTAACTGGCTACAACAAGGTTTAAGTGGTGTGTACATTACACTGGAACTGTCAGAAGAACTTACCAGTTTGCGTACAGATGCCATGTTGACCAACATGTCAACAAAGGATATCCGCAAGGACATTGACACAACAGAACTCAAAGTTAAACTGGTTGCTAAAAAGTCTGGACAGTATCGTGTCAAAGCATTGCCAGCACAAAGCAACATCAACGACATCCGCAGTTATGTCAAAGAAGTGCAAATACAAACTGGTATTAAAGTAGACTTCCTGATGATTGACTACTTGGACTTGCTGATGCCGGTCAGTGCCAAGGTCAGTCCCAATGACTTGTTTGTTAAAGACAAGTATGTGTCAGAAGAACTGCGTAACTTGGCCAAAGAACTCGGCGTGCTGATGGTCACAGCAAGCCAATTGAATCGTAGTGCCGTGGAAGAAATTGAATTTGACCACAGCCACATTTCAGGTGGCATTAGTAAAATTAACACAGCAGATAATGTGTTTGGCATCTTTACTTCACGTGCTATGAAAGAACGTGGCAAGTATCAGATACAATGTATGAAATCTCGAAGCTCGACCGGCGTTGGTCAAAAAATTGATTTGGAGTATAACATTGAAACTATGCGCATTACTGATGAAGGCGGCGACGAAGGAACCGGGTACAACCGTCCACAAAGGTCACTTATGGACTCAATCAAAGCAAAAAGTCAACTCAAGCCTGCTGACGTCGACTCACCGGGCAGTACATCTACAAAATGGGAAAAACCAACAGGAACACATGCTTGGGATTATCAACCTGGCGGTAAAGAATTAAAATCCGAGATTGCAGAAAAAATCACAGCAGATGTTCAGAGTACCAAGCTCAAACAACTGCTGGGACAGATTAAGCAGTCGTAATCAGCTATGATAATCGAAGTTGAAAACTTTTTACCCGATGAACTAGTTGATCAACTAGTAGAATTTAGCCAACAGCCGGACGTTAACTGGGAGTTAGTTGAAATGCAGAATCATTTGCCAAGAAAAAAGATTTCTTGGCTGCTCGATAGTCCTATTGAAACAGCACATAACTATTTTGAATCGTTGCCGCTATTTAAACATTTTAATTTTATAGGGCTCTCATTATGGAAAGATGATGTTAACTTTTATATGTCTCAACACGTTGACAATGATAGAGTAAAAATTGCAATTCAGATATATCTTGACAATAGCAACAGCCCTGGCACCCAATTTGGTAATCGACTTATAAAATACGGCCGCAATCGTGGATATATTATGTACAATGGTCCTACTATGTTACATGGCGTTCCAAAACAAATACCACACAATGGTAGATTAAGTATTTATGCGATATATCAATGAAAATATTTTGTACCGGCAACCCTGTTCGTAAAACAATTGCATATGCGTTAGGAGCCGACCTAAACGCAAGTCTTAGTTCTGGTTGGGATTTTACACTGCCTGCCACAATATTACAATTTAAAGAAACTATACAACAATACACAGTGTTCGTGAACAGTGCATATATTGCGCCAGGTATTCAAGAAACTTTAATGAATGAATGCCAGTCAGAGTGGACAAAAATAAACACACGCGGTCATATTATTAACATAGGTACTACACTAGAAAATACAAATGATAGTAGCCAATATGCACAAAGTAAACGAAATTTAAAACATCGCAGTTTACAACTCAGTGATGAAACTGGAATATCTGGTGTAAAAACAACTTATATAGTGCTCGGAGGTCTTGGTGCTGACGGGTGCAATCCCGGTGACGTTGCACAAACTATTCGATGTATTGTTGCGCAACCTTTTCGAGTACCTCTTATTCAAGTTGAATCTGTAAAATGATTGCTTACCAAGACATTCAAGATGTCCATCTAGAAATATCAACATTATGCAATGCAAGTTGTCCTTGGTGTCCAAGAACATTCTGGGGATATCCCTACAATGGCGGATATCCTGAATTAAACTTATCACTCAGTGACTCTAAAAAAATATTCAATGATGATTTTTTAAAACAACTGACAAGCATCCGCATCAACGGCAACTATGGTGACATAGTAATGAACCCCGAAGGTGCAGAAATCGTTGAATATTTTAAATCTGTTAACGGCAATTTACGTATTGAAATTAGCACCAATGGATCAGCAAGAGACAACAATTTTTGGACTAAACTGGGAAATAATAAAACAACAGTGATGTTTGCTATTGATGGACTAGAAGATACACATCATTTATACAGACAAAATACCAGTTGGAAACAAATAATAAAAAACGCCAAGACTTTTATGTTAGCTGGCGGCACAGCAGTTTGGAAAATGATTCGTTTTGATCATAACGCACATCAAATTGACCAATGTCGTGCGCTAAGTCAAGAATTGAGATTTAGCAGTTTTCAACTTGTGGATCAAGGAAGAGATACTGCTCCGGTATTTAATCAGCACGGAACTTTAACTCATGTACTAGGAAAGTACACTGGAGAGACAAACTTCGAAGTATTATTTCATAAGAAAAGAACTGATCAAGTGTTGCTAGAAGATATTGTAGTGGATAGAATTCCTAAAAATAATATTTTGTGTCAAACTAAAACATTGAAATCTATTTACATATCTGCAAACGGTGATGTTAGTCCGTGTTGTTGGACCGGATTATATCCTAAAACATACGGCGCCGGGCAATATCATCAAGCGACCAATGCCCAACTAATTCCATTAATTGCAAAAAATAATGCGTTAGAGCAACCGTTAGAAGAATGTATACAGTGGTTTATTTCTGTAGAAAATGCCTGGAAAATTAATAGTTACGAACAAGGACGTTTGGTAATTTGCGATGACATGTGTGGGAAATCAAATAAATAACACAAAGGGTTCGGGACCAAAATGCAGAAGAAAACTCGTAGTTTATTAGAAGAATTAGACAGCATGTATGTGGAGCGTGACTCCCGTTATGTTATCGAAAATCGTGCTGGTAACATCATAGCCAGTGCTATACGCTTACTAGAGCAGATTGACTCCAGTTATGAGCCCGAGGCAGCTAAAAATTTGCAACGCAAGTTGATCAATGCCATCAACCTGCGCGACCCGGGCAAATTTACAAGAACTGTGAGAAAAACTGATGCAAATTCATGAGTTAAATCATTCACGTCGTGTCAACGAAGGTGTTATGGATGTAGTAAAGGGTGTTGGCGGCGCAGCCAAAACTGCTCTTGCCACCGCTGCCGGCATTGACCCAAATGCTGGTGCTGCCAGTGCAGGCATTCTTGATCCTAAACAAAAATTAGCCGCTGTGATGAAAAATCCAGACATGGTCAAATTGGCAACACAGTATGCCGATGAATGGTTAAAAAAACAACCACAGGCAGTGCCAGAAGCAGTGGCCGCACCTGGCATATACAATAAAAAAACTGGTGCGGCAAAGTTAGACGGTAAACTAATGACTGCACTGTCGGACTTGCCTCCTGCTGTGCAACAACGAATACAAGCACAGCAACAACAGGAATTAGAAAAACAGACTGGTCGTCCTAATCCCTACATGGCACCGGCTGCACAACAACCAGAGACACCTGCACCTGCTGACGCTCAAAGATTTAATTACAACAATGTAACAAAAATTCCAGGTGTGGCCAATGCTGCCACAGCCACGCAACCTACAACCATTGCCAGCAGAGTAAACAAGGCCGACCCAAATAATCCAAATATCAAAGATCAAAACAAATATGTTCAAGGTCGTGCAGGTAGTGGCACAGGCGGCGATGCAACCAAGTTTGCAAAATATGATCCAGCAACATCTGCTGTGGCCAATGCCGGGCAAGGTATAAACAACATGGTTAAAGGTGGGGTGTCTGCACAACAACAGGAAACACCTACACAGACCACTGCACCTGCAAAATCAACAGGCACAGCAATGCCATTGAAACCATTCCAGGTTCCGGGTGCAGGAACAAATCCAACTCCAACTACAAGTCCAAATACAACAAAACCAGCGGCAACTGCTGTTACTAATCCTGCCAAAGCAAAATATCTTAAAGACTTCTTAGAGTTTGCCAATCAAAAGACTGCCATGCGAGATTCGACCACTTATCGTACTCTTGGATTAAGAGACGCTGAAGGATCTGAATTAGGACCAGAGTTAGATGCTGCCAAAGAAAAGGTAAAGGCTGCACAAGGCAACCCCGCGGCAACTAAAACAGCAGTCAAAAATTATATTTTAATTGCCATGGCCGCACTACAACTGGTGGCATCACAAAATGCTGTAAAGGCTGCATCAACCCAGGCACCTGCATATGGACAACAAGGCAACGCACTGTCTAATGCTACAAACCCAACCACTGGGCAAGGAAGTACTGCCAACCAAAATCAACCCATTGATGTAAAAGCATTGATGCAAGCCGCCGGGTTGGCCCCAGACGCATTGACAAAAGCAGGCCCAATTATACAGAAAGCAACAGGCAATGGCAATTTATCTGCCACAGGCGACGACGCAATTGACGGCATGTTGCAATTAATGGGATATAACGTATCATGATATTAAAAGAAGGCGGCAATGTTTTTAAAGACGCAAGTGGCCGCATACTAACGCAACGTATTAACCAAGCAGATGTTGCGCCTACCCTGGCCTGGCTTGATCTAATGTTGCCTGGACTGGATTTGCAAAACAACACCTTGGGTTCCACTGGTAGAAAACCCACGAGTGGTGATTTGGACTTGGCAGTGGATGCCAATCAAGTCAGCAAAGAACAGTTGGTTACACGGCTGACACAATGGTGTCAAAGCCATGGTTTCAAACCAGAAGACTACATTAAAAAGTCCGGCATTTCTGTACACTTTAAAACGCCCATCACTGGTAACCCCAATTCAGGGTATGTGCAAACAGACTTTATGTTCTTGACTAATTTACCTTTTTCTAAATTTGTACTAAGTGCGCCTGCAGACAGTGCGTATCGTGGGCAAGACCGTAATGTGTTGATGAACAGCATTGCCAAAAGCATGGGTTACAAACTAAATCAAACTGCAGGCATTGCTGACCGTGCCACCAACAAGGTTATCAGTGATGACCCGGATAAGATTGCTCGACTGTTGTTGAATAAACAAGCAACTCGAGCAGACTTGAACAGTGTAGAAACCATTGTGGCCGCACTGGAAAATGATCCTAAGCGTGATGCCAAGCTGGCAGATGCACGTGAACACTTTGCCAAGATTGGCGTGCCTTTCATGGAAAGTGAAGAGCCTGTATACAAAGAATACAACGAAGTGAACTTCCTAGGTCGACTGCGTGATCGCATTGTGAATCAAGGCATGGCAGTGATTGTGGAAGGCGCCAAAGATGCACGTATTGAACACTTGGAAGATCTAGTGTTTGAAAAAGGCACACGTGGCATTCGCGACGCAGTTGAAATCATGCGCCATGCTGCCGAAGACACACGCGGCACAACCACAGTGAAGTGGGACGGCAAGCCTGCAATCATATTTGGTCGCAAGCCAGATGGCACGTTTGTGCTCACTGACAAAAGCGGCTTTGGTGCCAAAGGCTATGACGGACTAGCAACATCGCCGGAGCATATTGCTAGAATGATGGCTATGCGATCCGGCGATCGTACAGAGCTAATTGGGCTTTATCAAAAGTTATTTCCACTGCTACGTGCGGCCACACCGGAAAACATGCGTGGGTTTGTACAAGGTGATTTGTTGTACACTGATACTCCGCCCGAACAGGCTGGTGCTTATGTGTTCCGTCCAAACTTTGTTGAATACAAGATCCCGGCTAGTAGCAAACTGGGACAGCGCATTGGCCGCAGTGAAGTAGGTGTTGCTGTACACACACGTTATCGTGATGTTGATGCCGCACCTGAAGCAATCAAGCAGGTCACACTGAACGAAGTTCCTGGCCTGTTGTTGATCGAACCCAGTGTCAAAGACATTCGCAATGTTGAATTAAATGCTCAATTGGTCAAACAACTGAGTCAAATTATATCTACACAAGGCACTGCCATTGACAGTTTGTTCAATCCTGTTGACCTACGTGCTGCCGGCATTACTGATTTGCCACAGTTGTGCAAACGTTACATCAATTCCAGAATCACCAGCAACTACGACAATTTACTACACGGGTTCGGCGACTGGCTAAAAACCAATGTAACGCCACGCAAGTTCAACAACATTGTGGAATACTTACAAAGCCCACGTACAAACATGGCGGGTATCACTGCGGCATTCACAGCATTCTTGTTGTTGCATGATATCAAAACAGAAATGTTAGCACAGTTAGACCGCCAACAACCCGGACAAGAAGGCTGGGTGTTGGCCACTCCTGCAGGTCGTGCTAAACTGGTAAATCGCTTTGGTTTTAGCGCCGGAAATCGTGCCCTAAACAACCCAGATCAAACAGCCTAATTGGAGTTTTTTTCCTGGTTGCATAAATAATTGCAGGTCCAACGTGACCATATACTAAGGAGATTTAAAAATGGCTTATATTACACAAGTAAACGGCAACTTTCAACCAGTTGTTAATCAAGACTCAGGCACAGTTCCTGCATCACCCGGCGCAGGCTGGAACAGTGGTGCTAACACAGTAACCAGTGGCGCAACAGTTAACGTTGCAGGTCCTAAGTTAGACTTCGGTACAGTTACTTTCACTGGTAACGCTACTGTAAGTGCTACTTCATTGGGCATTGCATTCTTGACTATTCAAACTAAATGCACAATTGCTATGTATGAATTCACAACAGTGGGTTCTAACCAAGCTACATTGGCTTTGGCTACATACCCAACTGGTGCATGGAACTACGCTAACGGTGAAGATCTAGATGTGGCATTGACTGCTTCACTAGGCTACGCTGTTACCACAGCTGCCACAGCAACATTCACAAACTAATCTAAATAGTTTTTGACGCAAAAACCCTGGAATAAAACCCAGGGTTTTCTTTTGACGTTAAATACTTCATCATGATGGTAAGCAAAATAACTGAAGTAACAATATTTGAAAGTCCCGATGGCGGACGCACAGTGTATGCTCGCCAACCTGGAAACAGTTCAAAATCCCTGCACTACCAAGACCCCAAACTAAAACAAGAACTCGAAGAACTTGAAAACAAACGCCGCTGGGCAGAAATATTTGAATCACGTCACAACAGCGTAGCACTTAACGAACTATGCAACAAAGTTGAAGTCTTGTATGAATTGATCAAAAAGAACCCATGAGATTTGTAGTACAAACTTTCTTTGACATCACTGCCACCGGCGTCACAGGACATTATAAACCTGCCCGTGTTCCTTTTCGCGATCACGCAGGCAATGTAATAACCGACGAGTTGGACTGGAGTCGCGCCAGGAATCAACAGCGCAACTGGGAAACACTAACACAAATATTAGGACTCCGTACACAGTTGTTCCGCATACAAGAACCCACAGCAGATGTATCAAATCGTGCTTGGATGTTCGAATTTGAAACAGAAACTGATAACATTTACGGAACTGATGATGACTTAACTGCGGTGTTACGTGCCGATGCCGAAGGTGTTCCTATGTTGTTAGGTCTAGACAATAGACCCGAAATGTCTTCTGTGTTGGTTACTCATGGCCACCAACAGAACATATGGTTCGCTCCGATAGCCATAAATAATGCATTGGAGACCCAACATGGTTGATACCACTGCTATTGAGAAAAAAAGTCTAGAAGCACACGTAGAATTATGTGCAGAACGTTATAGTCAATTGGAACTGCGTTTAGACAACGTAGATACTAAAATTGCCAGTCTGGAGCAGATGGTGGCTCAGATACGTGATATGGTCAGAGACATGGCTGCCAAACGCAACGACCAACTGATTTCATGGGGTCTGGGCGCAATGGGTTCTATGGCCGCAGTCATCGGCTGGCTGCTTGTAACTTATGTTTTCAAATGAAAATAGATAAAGAAATTTCCCGAGAAATACTTAAAGAATTCCCTACTCTAGAACACAACAGCATCTGGAAGAATGCCGACGGCGATTACACAGTATTTGGAAAATACAGCATTGTTAAAGAAAGTCTAGGCTACAGAGTACACTGTGCCTTAACTGATGTTGGCGTTTTTCACACTACTAAATCAGCATTGAGTTGGTGCATTGCTGATAAGTTTAAGCAGTACAATGTAGCCCGCGATTTAATACAATTAGACAACAATTTATACCATTTAACCGTGGATATCGGCACCAGAGCCGCCATTGGTGATCGCACCAAAAATGCCGATCAACGTGAAATCATTCTAACCAAGTTAGAAAACAAGATTTTAAAGAAAAAAGAAATAGAAAATAGATTAGCCAAATGTGTGAATTGGGCTAAATATTACCAACAACGAGGATTCGATAATGAAACTGCAAGAATTGGCCGTGCTGCCGCAAACAAAACAAGTCGCTAAAGTATTCGAAAGTTACTTTGGTAAAAGCATTACCTTTGAATCAATTTCAAAGCGTCAAGCACATGCCATGTTGGGTCGAGTGCGTGGATTACTGGGCGAGCATCGCCGCACACCTGCATTCCATAAGAGTGAACAAGATTCAGCCTACTTGAAACTAGTAATGCTAGAACAAGTGTTGACTAAAAAAATCAAAGAAGAGATTCCGGCAGACACAACAATGGGCATGCCAGATCCTAACAAAACAAAACAGGCTCTCAGTAAAATTTCTGACCCTAAACTCAAGGCCGCAATGACCAAGAGTGCTGCCGGTCAGACACTGTCGCCAGACGAACAGAAAATGGTACAAGGCGCTGCACTGTCTGCCGCAATGGCTGCTGAAAGCCGTCGCAGAACAGGTCGTCGTTTGTCTGAGAGTGAAGTGCAACAAGCACAGGTTATCTTGGCCAGTCAAGACATGGTTGATCAAGTTCAGCGCATGATTGAGCAAGTTACTTCTATCCAGTTCAAAGATTTGCCAGCATTGGTTGATCAGATCCGCAATGAAATTGGATATGACCAGGCTACTAAGTTTAATGCAGATGCCACAGCCGCACTGGGCGGAATGGTACAGAACCTACAGCAATCTAAGACTCAATTAGAAACTGCTATGGGCACAGTAACAGGCCAGGCACCTGTAGTTCCTGGTGAAACTGCTCCTGATGTAGGCGCTGCTCCTGCACCTGAGATGGGTGCCGAGTTGCCTCCTGAGCCTGGTGCAGAATTAGACGCACTTGCTGCCGACGCAGAAGCAGATCTTGAAGAGCCTGCTGCCGCCGGCCTAGGTCGCGAGCGCAGATAATGCGTCTGCGTGAGTTTGATGAGTCTGCCAACAACGCCCTTAAACTAGCGGCGCTGAGTCAGTTTCTCAGCGACAGAGCCCAAGACGAAGCAGCCTCAAAACAAATCAGTCAAGCAGCCTTCGTTGACTTGGCACAGTCAATGGGCGTTAACGTAACTGAACAGAACCTAGGTGACATGATCAGTCGTGAACCATTGAGTAACTTGCTTGAACCACTGGAACCAAACTCGGGTGTAGTGAGATTCAAAGGCAACACCGAAGCCACCACAGGTATGAGTGTTGACCAAGCACGTGAAGTTGTTGACAGCAATGCCAAAGCAGCATTGAAACGTCGCCAATAAAATACTCTCGCCAGTCACTGGCATTAAATATCGCTACATGACAAACCGAATCTTGATCGACAAGTTAGAATTCTACATCACCAACGTGTGTAACCTAACCTGCAACGGTTGTAATCGCTACAACAATTATAAATTCAGCGGCTGGCAAAGTTGGGACGAAGCAGAACCTATTCTCACCCGATGGGCAGAAAAAATAGACATACGTCATCCTGTGATCCTTGGCGGAGAGCCCTTGCTTAATCCTGACATTATCAAATGGATCAACGGCGTTAACAAACTATGGCCAGACCATTCGGGCACTCAAGTACAGAGTAACGGTACACGAATTGACTGTGTCAAAGGATTAACAGAAGCACTAGATCCCGGCACAGGCAACTGGGTGGGAATTAGCATACACAATCCCGACGATCAAGAAGAAATATTTACTCGTGTGCGTAATTTTTTAGGCCCAACAGTGGTTGAAACTCAACACAAAAATGATCCAATAGGTAGCGACTATCAATTTATTAATAGTAATAAAATAAAAATTCATGCCTGGATGAGCAATAAGTTTGTGCAGAGTAACATCATTGAACTGCCAGATGGCAAATACACACTGTATCAAAGTGATCCTACTCGGGCACACGAAAACTGCACGTTCCGCAGATTTAAAAACTATCACATGATCAATGGTAAAATCTACAAGTGCGGTCCTGCCGCTCTTATGCCGGAATTTGACGATCAATACCATTTTGAAATAACCGAACAAGACCGTGCTGTACTACACAGCTATCGACCGTTGACCATTGATGAGTTTGATGTGCGTGGCAAAGAGTTTATTGACACAATCGACAATCAAATTGATCAATGCAAATTTTGTCCAGAGGACTATGAGTACAAGCCAATTACTTTTAGCGATCGTAAAAAACCCTGGATAAAAGAACCAAAATGATAGTAAATACACACAGAATGTAGTATAATACATTATGTGTATGCAAGGATAGAAATATGAAACAAATTATTTTGGTCGTATTAATGACAATCACCACAGCCGCGTTTGCTCAACCGGGGCATTTCCGACATGGCCATTACCATGGTGGTCATTGGCAACGTGGCTATAGTGGCGGATGGGTGTGGATGGTTCCTGCAATCATTGGAGGTGCTATTGTGTACGAAGCATCACGACAACCGCCTCCACCGACCGTAATTATTCAACAACAGTCAGTTGACACAAATTGTAGCCCATGGACCGAAACACAAAATCCAGACGGCACAATAACCAGAACAAGAACTTGCACAAAGTAATTGTAAATCAGTAAATTAAAACAGAAAGTAGTAGCAGTATATGGCATTAGGTAAAGTAAAGTGGTTTAATGAAACCAAAGGTTTTGGGTTTATTACTCCAGACGAAGGTGGCGAAGAATTGTTTGCACACTATTCAGCAATTCAAACGCAAGGCTTCAAAGTCCTCAAAGAAAATCAACGTGTGACATACGATGTGGTTCAAGGACAAAAAGGCCTGCAAGCATCCAACATTAAACCAGAGTAAACACACATGGCATACAGCACAAAGGTGGTCGATCATTATGAAAATCCCAGGAACGTCGGATCTTTTGACAAGAGTGATACTGATGTTGGCACTGGCATGGTCGGTGCACCTGCATGCGGTGATGTAATGAAATTACAAATAAAGGTCGATCATGATACAGGTATTATTACAGATGCACGTTTTAAAACGTATGGCTGCGGATCGGCTATCGCGAGCTCGAGCCTTGTTACAGAATGGGTCAAAGGCATGCACATCGACCAAGCCGGATCAATTAAAAACTCTGAAATTGCCGAAGAACTGGCCC